>Ga0307510_10011539_pt1 | contig 10487 bp, 14 predicted proteins | sample 12_EM_MG_FD_207224 | JGI IMG/M metagenome (GOLD analysis project Ga0307510, IMG submission 207224) | Populus trichocarpa ectomycorrhiza microbial communities from riparian zone in the Pacific Northwest, United States - 12_EM | ecosystem: Host-associated > Plants > Roots > Unclassified | place...
CGATGTGGACTTTGTTGGGATAGCCAATGACATATATGCTGGCAAATATCAGTTCCAGACTGACGACCAACCGTTGTGGGACATGCAAAGAATTTCCGATGTGTGGCCTCAGTCGCTCGCCGATGGCCAAATCCATGTTCATGTCAGCGTTGACACGACTGGTGACGTCCCCTTGCCCCGCCTCAGGACATCTAACGAACACTCGTACCAGGTCTACCGGATGGACCCCCTTTAAAGCGACGGCGTTCGGGCGACGACCCCGAGTCCCCCTTCTTAGAGGAGATGGCTTTCGAGGAAATACAACAATTCTGGAAGGATCTGTGGCAAAAAAGGAAGGATCCCTTTCGTGAGGTTTCTGTCCGCCGCGATCCCAATCCTGTTGGGGGCGTCGATGTTCCGGAAACCATGGAGGTGCTGCGTCTACCTGACACATTTTCTTCCCCCGGCGACATAATGGTACGGGACGACTACGCCGAGGCACTGAAAGCCCTCGAGGGTCATTCTACAAGCACAACAAGGGGCGTCGTCATAGTGGGTCATCCTGGAATAGGTAGGACCATGGGCTCCGTTGGGCAAGCATGAGTACTCATGTATACTCCGCCTTATCTAGGCAAGACCACCTTATTGTACTATATCCTAGTCAAACGCCTTCTCGAGCAACAGCCAACTATCCTTCAAATCAGCCCTCAGTACCTCTTTATCTTCAGTGCCAGCGGAGTTAAGTCGATAGCTCCATCCAAATTCGCGCATCCCAAGTCGGAGGAATATCAGAGGGCGTGGGCGCTCGTTGACATTAATCCAGACGTTCAAAAGCCTGCAGAGATGCTTAGAAGGGCGAGTTCCCCCTTCTTCCTCGTCATGGCGTCATCTCCAAGGGCTTCACGATGGCAAGAGGTGCAGAGGTATAGAGGGCCAGTTGCTTTCTGGTTAATGAATCCATTTTCATTAGCAGAACTCATTCAAGCGTCAGTGTTTTTTGGCCAGCATTTCGTCTTGTTACTTATATGATATCCCAGTCGTCAACTTCAAGAGGTTAATTACAACGAGTCAGATATTAAGAACTTCTTCTTAAAGTACGGACCATCGGCCCGTGATTGCTACAATTCCTGTAGCGCCGACGCTCTCGGGGAATACGATTCCACGGTCCGCAGGAAGGTCAACCAAATGCATTGGGATTCGCTCACGGAACTCCTGACTCGCCAGTCACGAGACATCCAAATGGACCAAGGCTCCCATATGGTCCTCCTCGTCCAACCACACCCAGACAATAGAGCTGTCTCCAGGACAACGATCGTGACCAACACCGTCAGTCAGTTATTGTGGGAGCGGGATTCGGACGAAAAATGGCGAAATCATCACAAACTTTTCAAGACTCTACTGCGGGAACCAAGCGCTCAAGGTTTCTGTGGATCACTCTTCGAGCCAGCCTTCCATGCGCTGTGCGTCCGTGGCGCAGAATTCGACCTCTACCCGATGACCCGCCAAAGGGGGGGACCAGTCAATATCAAATTCAAGGACAACCGGCCTGGATCCAGAGACGGATCGACAACCCTCAAACTAGACGACGGACAAGTGCGAGTTTTCTTTGGTAAGGAATACCCAATTACCAGGCTCCTTGCCAAACATTACTATCAACCAATCACCTCCAATTACCCTTCATACGATTCCTTCGTTTACGACCCAGTTTCCCGTCAAATCAGTGCATTCCAGGCTACAGTTGCGGATAAGCATGATCTCGCATCAACGGGAGTTAAGGCGTTGCGTGACCTTGGGCGACAGCTGGGGATTAATGGTTTGAAGATACGGGTCATCGTGGTGGGCTTTGGGGATAATCAGATAATTTACACGGTTGAGAAGGAGTTGTTGAATAGCTTGCGTCTTGAGGTGTACGCCGTTTGGTTGACTGAGAACCAACTTTATCCCCATTCCTAGGTATCCTCTGAACGCCGTTTCCAAGTATATAATTCCCTCTGTACGTTAAAGCTAGCCCTGACTCATCTGTGTACTTGTATTGTCGGCCCTGGGCCTTTGCATCCTTGACTCACCATCGAATCATGAGTCTAGTGTTTTGCTTCTCACGTCTTGCCATATACTTTTGTATGTCTTTTAAGCACACCGCGACCTTAAGGCCTTAAGGCTGATACCTTCTCCATCTCAACCATCTGCCGCCTCCACCGAGCCTGAACCAGATCCACCCAGCATCATTCCACCAACCCTTCCCTCTGTAACGTGGACGTATGGTCCACGCGTGAGTTCGGTAAGGAAGAAGTAAAATAAAATAAAACCAAAGATACTGTACGTCTCAAAAGATCCGAGAACGCGCGATGGGGTGATGTATTGAATTTGCGACGACGGAAGATGAAGGGCCAACCGAAGTTACGAATTCGTCGTGAAGGTTCGATAGGCTGCGAAGGCGTGGAAAGGGGAACAGAAAGGAGAGACCAGGAAGACGATCAGTAGCACGATAGCTCCAAGTCGACCTGTGCGTCAAACGGTCTTGAGAGAACAAGAAAACTGAGAGAGCAGGAAAACTGTCCTTCGATTCGATTCAGCAAGAGTGTCTTATATACAGATCAGTTCCTACTGAAAGTTATAGTAAGGTAGTGGTATTGAAATGAGTCCACGGAGGCGAGAGCGAGTAAGCGATGCAAAACTAAATGAGAGGCTGTGTGTCGTTGGAGTCGGGAGGCGGGAGGCGGTGATGGCGGATCAAACAACGAGGCAGTGTGAACTAAGGAAAGTTGAAGCTAACGAAGGGGGAGGCTATGAGACGGGGAGAGATGCTGCGTTGTGGCCGTTCGCGCATGGCTGTAAAGGCTTGCCTTACAGTCGGCGAGTACGGTTGGGGATGGAAACGGGAAACGAGACGCTCCACGAGAGCGAGGACAAAACGAGAAGACGAAGCACGCACGGGTCACGAAGCGGCGGTACGCTGAGTCGGCGGGTCGGTTTATCGAGTGAGAAAGAGCACGAAAAAACATACGGGCGCAGAGACAGAGCGCGGGGTAACCGTTGCCTGCCTTTCGGCGAGGCCAGGCGAAGGTGTTTATACATCGCGTCCGGAGTGGGGAGGCACAAGTTACGCTACGAGTCGGAAGGGGAAAAGGGGAGGAAAGGAGTGAAAAATGTCTTGCCTGCGACAGACCCGCGCGGCATCGTAGAGAAAGGGGAACCGGTGTCCAGAATGAATGCAGAAGTGTATTGTATCTTGAGGCGCGACAGCGGGCGCAGAGTCGAAGGGAAAAGCAAGACGTTTGATGTTCAATGGCTAAGTATCAAGCTTGATGTCCTTCGTTTGGTCTTCCCGGTTTCACCACAACATCCCGAAAACAATCAGGATCAAGTGGACGATGGCGATCATCTGGCAGCAAGGAATAAGGACGGTTCTGAAATCAACTCGCTGTTTCCATTCGCCTCTGGGCTCAAGGACTCGGACGCGCCGGGCCGCTTACCTTATCCACTTTTAAGAATACGATCATATCTCGGCGCTGGAGGCCACCATGGTCGGTTTTCCCTCAGCGAGGCAAGGATGGGCAAAGGCCCTCGAGTAACTTCGGCCCCCATACGTTCTCACCATGAACTTATGCCCCACCAGGCAGACATACTCCCCCAACTGTATTTACCTGTCGTACACGTACACAACACCTACCGTCCTAGTTAACTTCCCCCATTAATGAATATATACCCTCCATCTGACTCCTAACAACCCTCTGTATGCCCCCAGCCCCAACGATAGACGCACCCAAGACCAATACTGACAAAGTAACACATCAATTGCACATCAACCAGCGGCACCCTCAACAGTCCAACCTTGTTTGCCCATCGCACACCGACAAAGTAAGCCTACCTGCCCCGCCACCCCTGACCACAATAACCCAGCCTAAAACGACATCCCTTCTCCTCTGACACTACAGCCATATCCTACACCTCAAAACCAATCAATATCCACAACGCCCCCCACTCGGTCACTGCGCTGTACCTAACGTTTGTTTTACTGGTGGAACATGACCCCATTTTGTTAATAACTCACCCCTTCGCCCCCTTTCTTTTTTTCCGAATGGCTTTCTTGTCATTGTTAGCAACTGTTCGAGTGACTTTCCATCACACATGGTCGTCTTCAGCTCCAAGTCAATGCTTCGAGGGCGTGTTTGGTATGGCCATGTCCGCCATCTCCGTTGGTGGTTCAGTCGGTCAGGTGGGTGACTATGCAATGCACGTATTGAGCCCATACCAGCACACTACCGAAATACGTATTGGACCCTGCACGCTGTGGGGCGGTGTGAGGAAATCCACCCCACACCATGGCAAGGGGGTTATCTAATTGGTAAACGATATTCACTGGATTGGCATGACGATTATTTGACGAAGCAGCAATTTTGGACGGCGATCGCAAATCACGCACTCAGCTGGTCGGGCGATGGACCTACTACACTCGTGAGTTACCAGGTGACGGTGGCAAGTACCAGAGCTAGGCTGGTTGAATTCCACACGCTATTGAATGAGCAAAGGTCGTTCCACCAATGAAGGGCGTCACAGTGTGAGTTGAGCAAAAGCGAGGTTAAGGGTGCGTTCAGGAACTTTTTCACAGCGTGAGATAACTTACCAGCCAAACGCCGTGGTTTTTATGTCGAAATATTATTGCATGTGAGAAAGTGTGCTATTCGGGAAAGGCGCGTGAAAATCATGATGTTCCCTAACAGCACACCGTCTTGCACACAATAATACTTCAATGTAAAAATCTTTTGGCTGGTATCTCGTGCCGTGAAAAAGTTCCTGAACCCATTCTAAGTCCTGCTGGCAAAGTGTCATGGTCCCCGTGTACTGGAATGGATCAACACAGCGTCCAAGGGACAGGCTTCCAGCAGTGCCCTGCAATTCCAATATTTTCACTTGGCCGTCTAGTAGAGCTCATAGCCAGTTGGTCTACGTGGGCCTACAAGGGTACCATCACCCTAGCGCTGCCGACTGACGACGACGACGTGTCACAAAGTCGGGTTACAATAGAAACAGGTATCAAGAAATATGAGCGTAGGAAAAAGGAATGTGGAGCTGTGGTTTCAGCCAACAGAAAGCAAACAAATGGCAGTTTCTCGGCGCGCAAACACCATACATATCAAATCAAGGCAAAGCAAGGAACTTAGGAAGCAACATATCCATGTTTGGCGTGCCGACGCCTGAGATGTGTGTCAGAAACTCAACTGGCATCCGGTAGAACAGAGAATTACCCGTTACTGGGTCCCAGCCTTCCGCACTTGTTAATCCCATAGAATCAGTACCTTATTATAAGGACGAAATGTAAAACTTACGTAGCAAACCCGGCGGTGCCTTCGGAACGCGACTCGATAGTTAGAAGTCATGGCCAATGGTAACGGTTCATGACGACTCACCACAGCCTGGGTTTTTCCCACTGGTGATGTCGTGGAACGCACACGAGAAGTCCGGGTCATAGATCTACCAAGGTATCACAATGCGACCCATAAAGTTCAAAGCGCACACACCAGTTCGTTGAGGAACCCTGCACAAAGACGGGTGAGCCGACATGAGGGGGAAAAAGACGATCGTGACTCACCAATTGGCCCTTTGCCGAGGTGAATTCGCGCGTCATTGATCAATGTGATGACGGCACCCACAACAGGCGCCGATGCTGACGTTCCATAGACAAGAGTAAAAACTCCGTCAACTGCAACGACGTAGTTTGCACTATGAGGCAAATCAATAGGGCGACAGAATGGTACGGTCGCAAATCCCTGACCCGTTAGCGGATAAATCCGGGAATCCGCGAGCCTGGCAGGTGTATCAGCACGAATGGCATTCTGTTCAAAGCGGAGGCGCATCTTAACCTTTCCGGAGTTATTGAACTGTTCCGCGGTGTAAGCAGGGGCGTGGTACTTCAGGTACTTTCTAACGGCGTGTTTCTGGTAGGCTGGCATGTGGAATATATTGCTAAAGCCACCTCCACTGAAAATGACTTGCTCGCAAGCGCTCTCGGGTTCGTACACCGTTGAGCCCGGATTGACCTGTGTTGCTCCGACAGCAGTAACAAAAGGACATGATGCTGGGAAAATAGGGCTGAATTTGATACCGTCTCGTTGGTCGGGTTTACCTACACAGGGTGATGGTATAACGTTTCAATGAGAATGACCATGGCCGTACTTACCGTTGGCACCTAAGCAGACACCGCCGATTCCCGCCACGCCAAAGTCGCCGGAGCTGTACAAAATTGTCGTACCCATCATACCAAGTTTGGCATATTCGTTGCATTGGCGTTTGGCATACTTGACTGTCACCGACGACTCATCTTGACCATACGAAATGGAAACGACGTTTGGTGGCTTGATGATGCCACACGACTCAGGTTCTACGAATAATCATGTACATAGGCATTGCAACGCCATTGTGTAGACGTACGATCGAAACCTCCGGGCTGGTTATCAGGATAAATACCGTCCTGGAAAAGCGAGGTGGGTAGTATGAAAGGCACCAGAGTACAAGTGTGAATTTACTTGACTGGGGTCGTCACCGCCATCGAATGTACAATACGAACCATCAACCGCGTCCAGCCAGTTGTTAAATCCAGCTCCTACAGTTCAGCGGAACATTTAACAAAAGATATTCATCGCAGTTTCTGACACTCAAACCTTCGACAAGATCCCCTGTTTGGAGCAGGGTTATGGGCGTGGGATCCGTTAACACCATTGCGTATTCGAGGTCGAGATCGCTCTCTCCATTGTATCCAAACGACTTTTTGTCTTGCTGAACAACGCCTACATTGAGGTCGGTCCTTGATAAGGGCTGAGTGTTCCATAAAACTACCTACCTCCGTCAATAGAAACGAGCACAGGTCTTCTCTCTTTTTCACACGACTCGGAGAAGTTGCTAGAATGAAAATTAGGACAAAGCCATAAAACGTCGGAATGGGAGATGCTAACCGGAAGAACATGTTTAAATCGCTCTGGACATATGCTTGCGGAGTAAACTCGACTGGACGGGTTTAGAAAAGAGGTGAATGAACTTGACGAATAAACAACGCACCGATTCCATACGAGTTCAGATGCGGCACCACTGGTGTATGGTTGATCTGGTACAACGCACGCAGACAATCCGGGGTGATATACGTGTCGCAATTATCCACAGACAGGAGCTCGGTCACTTTGGCATTATTCGTCTTGGGCCTGTCATGGGAAGTTGGCGAGCCGAGTTTGTTATTGGAGCGTTTACGGAGGTGGTCCGGATCACCAGGAAGGTGATGGGTGAAGTGAACAGTCGGTTTGATGAGGTCGACGTGCTCGCGGATATAGTCAGGCACTGAGTAGGATTCGCAGCCTATCACACATGTAGGTCAGACACGACATAAGCGGATAACAGATTGGGGAGCAGCACGCACTTATCTGCTCGTGGCCAGATGGGTGCGTGTATACGTGATATTCAGTGTCCAGCAGATGTTCGACCTCGGCGGTAGTCGCGTTGACATCGATCCACCCCTTGTTGTGCGAGACGCGGATCCGTCCGGGATTGAAACCAGAAGCGATCAACCAGTTCTTGACTTTGGAAATGGTGTCCTTGTCGGGAGCGAAGTGTTCAATTACGCGCTCCGGGGACCAGTGCTGGCCAAAGGTCGGCGAGTCGGGGTGCGAAACAGACATGAGAAGCTCCTGGAGCTGGTGCATATTTTGCTGGGTTAGGCCGATGCGAAGGGGAATGACCTTGTGGGTCTCCAGTCGACGCGTCTTGGCCCAAGCAACGGGCTCGGCAGCGCGTCTCTCGTGAACGACGTAGCCTCCACGTCGAGAAGCGGCAGCCACCAGAGTACAGATGGCAAGAAAGCAAAGGGATGACACGCGCATGGAGGGCACGGAGAGGAGACTAACGCGCGGTGTCCAGCGAGGGAGAGTTTATGTACACATGGTGGCCCAGGATCGTCATCGGGAAGCCGGGCATACCATCATGGAATGGCATGTCCAGGAGCGGAAAGGTGCAAATGAGCCAAACAGGCCCAAGGGGCGGTTACGGAGATCTTTGAGCAGTGAAATGGAACTCGTGTCACAAGTATGGTTCTAGCACTCGAGCTGTCAAAGTCCTGGCAACCACAAGCTGCTCACTTTCGATCGATTATTCCCACGAGGGCCCGAGAACCACACTAGTGCAGGCTTTGGCCCTCGTGGTCCCCGAACTCAGTACGAATTCGCAGCCACACTTGCATTGTCCGGTGTCAAAGTCGAACAGGCGGCGGAGCTTTGGCCCAGTGGTCAAACCAACGGGCTCGCGGGACGTGACGGATTGGGAAGAGCCGCGTGTTGTGCGCGTGCCTCGCCACTGTCACGGTAATGGCCCGAGGTATTTGAGTTGAAGTTAGCCGGCACAGCCGCTGCCACACTACAATGTGACAGTAGTACTGACATTCCTACAACTTGAAGAGACACCATCTCACGTCGTAATACTGTACTCGTTGAGCACGATCATCAAGATATCATCGCGTGAAAGTTGAAAACAATACGGCTGTCTTGGGACTCGGAAGGGAAAAACAAAGCGGAACAATGCTTTGTTCTCCACACAAGCAATTAATGTGGCAGTCAGTCCGCCCCAGCCACGAATCCACAATCTCAGTCAACAACAAGCAAATCTGACTGACCCCGGGCCCATAAATGTCTCAGCGACGGGTTTCTGAGATTGCACCTTTTACCCTTGACTCTAGCATTTCTCGCAACTCGGCAGATTTTCTACCAGCACACTCATCCAATCATGTCACTTTCTGGCGGAATTCCTTCTCAGTCTGCCTACCCCGACGAATTCAGCGACAGCATGGCAAGCTTGACGGCCAGCATCGTGCAGGAGCAAATGGCGCCCATTCTCCAAACTTTGCGAGAGCATGCGAAATTGCTGGATCTGCACGTCGCCCTCTTGAACCATAGCACCTCCATGAATCGCTACAACGTCGGCAAGCTCGACGACATACGCGATTTCCAGACCAACATAAAGTGAGTGCTCATGTTTCCTCCCTTGAAAACGACCTCGCTCACCCACCCTCGATTTGTCGCAGCTACAAACTGCAATTCTACGTCGACCCAGAGGACCGAGTGTATCCTACTTATCGTAATCCCCCAGCACTTGTGCCCCCACAGAGAGCCGAAACCAACGTCGAATCTCGCCTCCCAGAAACACCACCTCACCCGACCGACGAGTCGTCGGCGGGCCCTTCCGCTACAAACCCGAACGCGACCACGACCGCGAACGCGAGTGCGTCCGCCGCATCGCAGCAGCAGCACGAGGATCCCCCCTCCTCCCCCACCACACAGCACGCGCCGAGCCCCCCTCCATCTCCCCAATTCACGGGAGAAGGCTTCACCGTCGTTCCCGGTCCCTCACGCCGTTTGCAGCGCGAACGCCCGTTCGGCGTGCAACCCGACCCGATGTGGAACTCGATGCGGTCCATCGACCCCTTCTTGCGTCTCGCCGCCCCGCCCCCACCACCCCCGTACGTCGAACCGCCGGCGTACACCACCGCGCACGCAGATCATGCCGAGTCGCAAGAGGCGACCGCGACCGCGACTGCGACCCTGACCGCCCAACACGCAACTCCTCCACCGTCTGTCCCTCATCCTGATCCCGACCCGAATGGGGAGGAGTCTGCAGGGCCATCCACCACATCCACGGACACCGACACTGCTGACGACGATGCACCCCGCACCCCGTCATCGTCGACTTATCCTTCATCTGTCGTAATGGTCCCCGCGGCGGGTGCCGCCACTGGCAGTGCGGCCTCTGAGGGTGACGATGACCCGCCGGAGGCCGTCCAGTCCTTGCAGCTGAGCGAGAAGGCTCGCGGAAAGAAGCGCATGCGCGAGGAGGACTCGGACTGCTCGTCGCCCGACGCTGACTCGGATAACGACCCCTTTGCGGCGGGCGGTTCCAACTCGAGACGCGACGGGCCCAACCACCACAAGCGCAGGAAGACGGACACGGACACGAGGATAAGCACGGATCGGTTGGACCTTTCTCCCTGCGGTTGGCAGACGAACAGCACGAACTTCATGGACAAACTCTTCACGCTGGCCGAGCGTCGGCGCAACGCCGAGAAACTCAAGTCCATAGGGAGGATGTATCGCGATTCGCAGTAGACGCGACGATAGACTCCTTCGTATCTAGGCATCGTAGCATTCATATTCTACTTTTTCCCTTTTTATTTTTTTGTTTTCCCTTCTTCCTTTCTGCATTTCTTTCTTTGGCTGTGGTACGCATCCATATGGACCTATTTTCTTTTTCTTTTTTCCCGTCTACGTATTTCTTTGGTAGTGCACTGTCTTACATTCTGGAGCACGGGACGCTTTACCGCCGGCACTTGCATCTTGCTATCTTTTTGTTGCTTCGTTTGTAGCTTTATTCTTCCTGACACATTGAAGACATTGAAGAAAATAAATAGAAGCACTGACTTCTGACTTCTGACCGTACATTTTGACATTTTGGGTGCTTTCCACTGCTTGGATCCAGGA
>Ga0307510_10011540_pt1 | contig 10486 bp, 5 predicted proteins | sample 12_EM_MG_FD_207224 | JGI IMG/M metagenome (GOLD analysis project Ga0307510, IMG submission 207224) | Populus trichocarpa ectomycorrhiza microbial communities from riparian zone in the Pacific Northwest, United States - 12_EM | ecosystem: Host-associated > Plants > Roots > Unclassified | place...
GTTGCTTTGGTTTTGCAGTGTATTCTTGCAAGGGAGTAATAATTATTGATGTCAGTCAATGTCCTGAATTTGTGTTATTGCAGGCTAAGAAAGTGATTCCAAGAAGAGAGCAAGAATCGTTGACAGATAGCGTGTCGTTTAATCAGCCGAAAACATACATCCTTGGATTTAGCAAGGGTGGCACCGTGCTTAACCAGCTAGTTGCTGAGCTAGGCTCGTTAGAAGTAAAATCTCATATGAAACCACAGCCAGCCAGAGGAGAATTTTCGAATGTTGAAGAAGATATTCAAATCATTCCGACTACTAAAGAAGGGCTTTTAAACAGCATTTCGGAGATCCATTATCTGGATGTTGGTTTAAACTCTGCTGGTGCTTATATCACCAATCACGATGTGATTGAGAGGATATCCAAAAATCTTATGCAAGGCGCTCCTGGAATTCGTTTTGTCGTCCATGGAACTCCTAGGCAATGGTGTGATAGCAACCGAGTTTTGATACGTAATGAAAAGGACAAACTAGTTCATCTGCTTGAATCTGAATCTCGCAGAAGTGGAGGGAAATTGCAGGTGTGTGAGAAATTTTATTTTGGTGACAGGCCTCCTAGTCTGCAAATGCACTTTGAAATAATTGAAGATATGGATGTCCGTTGAATATTCCATATTCTGCATATTCTAGGTGACGCCATGACTGCCGCAAACTGTAAACTGCCGTTGAATTTACCCGGTTTAAATCAGGTTAAATTACCTAACCCATAACTAGGGTCATGGGCCTTAGTGATTTTAATAATTTTATTTTTTAAAATTAATTTTTTTATGTAAATATATTACATTAAAAATAAACATAAATTATGGAGAAAAGTGTTTCTTATGTTAAAAAAGTTTTTTCTGATTCAACCATGCGCATAGTAAAAGAAACGGTGACATGTTTATAGTGTAAGAGCATGCTTTTTAGAAGAGTCAAATAATTGATAAGGTTTTTTTGCATAATATAAATATGACTCTTTATTTATGTGTACTCTATTGGAAAAAATCATTATAATAACTTATTTGTATTTTAATATATTTAATATTAATACTTTTGTTTTTTTTAGAAAAAACTATTGAAAAAAAATTGAATTAGTGTATGTATAATACTGATCGCAGGGAAAAAGGAATGTCTTTATTACAAACGAAGAAATGGCCTCCAACATTAGGCATGGGTGACTTCAAGATTAGTATTTATCTTGTTTTGGAGGATAGGCGTAGACGCCCTTTGGAGTTTGGAATGTTGAAAAAAGAAGCGATTGTCTTTTTTGAAAAAAAATAATTTGTTTTAAATTAATTTTTTTTAATGTTTTGAATTAAAATGTGTTAATATTAAAAATAATTTTTAAAAATAAAAACAAATATTATTTTGATGTATTTTCAAGTGAAAAATACTTTGAAAAACAACTGCAACTACACTCCTAAACAACCCCTACACCAGACAATTCAGGTTTTTTACGTTTTAAAAGTATAATAGGAAGATTACACTAATTGAAAAATATTGAACTTATAAAAATTGGTCTTTTCATTTTTTCATATTGTTTTTTTTTAATTAATAAATTAAAAGGAATGATTTGATCTTTTAAATAAAATAAATATTTGTTAAAAAAATTTTGGTGCGTTCAGTGTCACGCCACCACCAAATATTATCTATTAAGGTAGCGTTGGAAGTGCCTCACCATTCTCTTTTCATTGGTGTTACTCATGTCAATAGTGGCATAATGGTCATGCTCCGATTATTTTTATATCAAATTTAGTTTTTATTTTTTTAATTATTATTTTTTTTGTTTTGGATTTTTTTATTGCATTTTTTTTCTTTTTCATTCTTTAGCATTTTGAAGATTTGGAATTTTGCTTTGTTATTTATAGGGTTTGTCTTCTATAGTGTTAGTTCTAGGTTCATAACCAGGGTCATAGATTTTGAAGATTAACACAAGATAACTTTAATTTATTTTTTTAATTTTATCCTTCAACATTTAATTTTTTGAGAATTAGTATTCGTTTAATCTTTTTTATATGGGGTTATCTTAATTGTAAGCTTAATAAGTTAACTAGGTTGGCTTGAATATTTTTTTCTTTATTTTCTTTAATTAATATCTTTTTTTAATTCTAAATAATCACGTTTTATAATTTTATATGAGATTATCTTAATATTACATTAAGATAATTTTATCTATGAGATTATGTAAATATACATGCTAATCCAAATGGACTCGTTATTTTATTTTATTTTTGCCTTTTTACGTTGTTAATTTTTTTTTGGTGGGTATGTGAATGGACAGTGCATGGGTTATTTTAAGCTGATGCCCCAGAGAGATTCTGCGGCATATAATCTGGTGATTGGTGGATATGTTGAAGTAGGAGATATGGATTCTGCGAGAAGTTTGTTTGATGGGATGCCGGAAGGGAATGTGATTTAGTATGATTTATGGGTATTGCAATAACGGTGATGTTTTATCTGCTAGGGTTTGTTTGATGCTATGCCACTTGGTCTCTTGGAATGCGATGATTGGTGGATATTGTCAAATTAATCAGCTCCATGAAGCCTTAAAATTATTTCATGAGTTGCATTCAAGCACGGTGTATGAACCAGAAGAGTTTGGGTGCTTTGGAATTGGATGAAGGGGTCCATCATTTTTTTTGGAGGGAGAAACTTGATAGAGCAGTCACTTGTCGATGTGTGCGCAAAATGTGGAGAAATATCAAAAGCAAGAAGAGTTTTTGGCGAGATGCCTAAAAAGGAAACGGCTACTTGGAATGCTTTGATAAATGGGCATGCTAGTGAAGCGCTGGAAGCATTTTCGGAGATGCAACAGGAGGGAAATAAGCCAAATTATGACATAAACATGATTGGTGTTTTCTCTGCTTGCTGCCATGGTCGAATTTGGGCTTACCCCAAAAAGTGAGCATTATGGATGCCTCGTTTATTTATTAGGGAGGGCAGGGTGCTTGGAGGAAGCTGAGAATTTGATTAGAAGTATGCCTTTGAAGCTAATGGAATAATTCTGAGTTCATTTCTATTTGCCTGTGCATTCTCCAAGGATGTTACTAGAGCGCAGAGAGAACTAAACCAGGCTGTCCATGTGGAGCCATATAACGATATATAGAGACTATTCCATGATGAGAAACTTATATGCCGCCATGATGGGAACGATAGAAAGATGTGAATGAAATCAAGGACTGATGAGAAGAAGTGGGGCGAAGGAGGAGGTTAGTAGCAGTGCTATATATAGAATTTCAGAGTTCATATCTAGGGTTTAGCTCACCCACAATCGGATGTTATAGAGTCTGTCATAGGGCAATTGTGTATCCACATGACGGGAGGTGTGGTTACTCAAACTCCATAACCGAAGCAAGTTCCAGGAGTGACTTTCTCCGTTTTCAAGTGCAGGCCAAGGAGATCAGCTAGCGTCCTCTGAGAATTTGCAAAAAGACGACGTCTCCAACTCTGAATAAAAAAAAATAGAGATACTGTACATTTAGATTGTTTAAGAATGGCTCGTTACACCAACAAAAATGCATTTTTGTAGTAAACATGAACACGTACGCGTGCTTTGAGCATGATCATAGAATCCAACGGGCAATTTAAGTGTATGTAATGGGCTGATTATTTTCATGATAGGGCTCTGTCATCAACTCCTGTTATGTCCATATTTTGTTCTTTGGAACATTTTGAACAGATCTATAGGAGGATAATACCGTTTATGAGACCACAGACCAGTGTCTGCAATGGAGAGCAGATTGCGACATTTCAGCTGCTATTTCTCCGTTGAGCCATGCCATTGTATACCACCAGTGCACTGTCTGGGGGATGTATGGAAGCTGTACAGAGTTCGGAATTAAAAGAAGATGATGTCTCTTGATATGGCATGACTGTTCAGAAAGACTGGTTATGAAGACCAAGGCGATAGTCTGTGTCAAACTGGGAATTCCTTCTCTAGTTTATACCGTACATTTACCGTGATATTACTTGTCATTTGTGTAATTATTTTGATTAAAGAAGGAACTCCTAGTATCCTTGTTAGATGTTCAGGCAGTCAAGGCAGTCCGCAAACTAGGGATGGGAAAGGGAATAGCAATTTTTGCCGAGTAAATTATAACTTAGTCCTTGAAGTTTAACAAAAAATAGTTAATTAGTGCTCATGGTTCTAGAAATTATATATTCAATCCCTATATTTTCAAATATGTTTATAATTTAGTCATTTCATTAACCCATGTTCTCTTTCAATTTTTCCCTTTTTTAAGAAATAGAAAAAGAACAGCTAGAACTAGATAAGATGTGGAGATTTGATGTGAAAAGAAGGTATTTTCTGGGGAAAAAAAACTACTATGATTAACCTTAGTTAAACACTAATTAAAGGACAATTTAATTATTTCTGATACTATGTATATTAATTAATTAGTCTCAATAAACTATAGTGACCAAGTTGTAATTAGCTCAAGTTTGGCCTGTTTGGAGCATCTGCTTCTGGATATCCAGCTCCTCCTTGCCAGGTTCAACATCCCGAGAGCAGACATTTGGGAGAAGACACAGTTCTGCCGCAAAACGATAGCATTACAAGGACTTGAGATTTGGTATGATTGATTTTTAAAATATTTTATAATTAAAATAATTTTTTATAATTTTTTAAAATTTATGTTTAAAATAAAAAAATTAAAATTTTTAAAAAATATGAAGAAAATAAAAAGAAAAAAACATGATGTAACCTTGATATAACCACTAAGAGGTGTAACTTAACTGATCTGACACTGAATTTGCTCCTCATAGATCATCAGTTCGAGTATCACAAATCTCATGACCACTGAAAGCTTACCTGATAGTTAACTTCAGGGACTGGGAGGATTAGTCGAGGCGTGCGAAAACTAGTTCGGACACCTACAATAATAATAATAAAAAAATCAAAATATAAAGATATGTTATTTAAATCCACAATTGAAGGGTAGTTGGAGTGTTGATGTTTCAATTACTTTTGAAATTAGGTTTTGACCTCTAAAATTGCTGTTCGGTGTTAGTTCTTTCTTGATGGAAAAATTTGTCACGACCATTTATTATGCTCATGTGACTGACAAATGTAATGGGTAGCGGCTAGTTAGGGACAACGAACTATTGTCTGCCAAATCTATGCATCACCAGACATAACGACACACAGTTAACATCTCATAGTTTGACGAAACTAATTAATTAGCTGTCGTGGTTTTAGATAATATCCTTAGATTTTCAATACTCAATTTACTCTTTTCATCTCTCTCTCTGTCTCTCTCTCTCTCTGTTTTTTTGGTTTTTTGAAAGATTTTTATTAAAAAATCAAATTATCGACTCTAAAATCCGACTCGGTTTTTTTATTATTATTATTTCTTACACAAAAGCTATCTCTGAGACTGACTAGAAACTGAGATCGTATCTAACAAAGAGTAATAAAGTCCTTGTCTCTAGCTAATGGTCAAAGGGCAGCGGAGCAAGCAATTAAAACTCAAAACAGCACCATTGAACAAACTCTTAAGATAAGAAAGGTAGATGGCGCTTTGTCCCCGTTCTGCCAAGCTAACCGAAGCCATATCTAGCAGTCTCCCTTTCTTTCAAGCGTGCTGTATATTATTTGTAAGTAGTTGAGCGTTGTATCTTTGCTTTATCTCCCAAAACCTCTCCTCTCTTGCCACCTCTATTTTCTTCTCTTAGGAAAAGAAAACAACAATCATGGGTTTTTCCCTATTCGTTAAGGCAACAGCCTTTATGATCATTACATTGATGTTTACTTCTGTCCCTTTTACACACTCTGTTCCCTTCGTAGTTTTTCATGGTAAGTTTTTTTTTTTTTTGGCTGGTGGTCATTTTCTTTGAAAGCTGTAGTTTTTCTTGTTTCTGTTGATGAAAGTCAGTTATTCATTTTTATTTTCTTATGGCTAACAACTGATAAAGTCCATGCTTATCATTTTAGTTATTCTTGGATTTTCATTTTCATTTTCATTTTCATTTTCTTGGGATTTAGGAAACTGGAAAATCTTTACTCAATTGAGTATTTACTGCATGTTTGGTTTTTTTATTGTTTGTTGTTATATTGGCTTCTTTGTGTTTGTGTATTAGTAGACTGAGTGATAAGGACAGAAAGGCTCATAAATTTATTGCATTCGTTTAGTAATTCTTTGCAAGTGAGAGAAAACTTGGGGTTTTATTGGTTTTCATTAAGTTAAACATGACATGATTTAATAATCTAGTCTTTGAGAGCTAAAATTTGTTGACTACGTGCCTTCATAGTTCATACAAAACTTTGATTTGGTTTAACTGTTAGACCTGTAAAATATTGCTCTCTTTCAGTATATCCAGCTCCACTATTCCGAATTTCTAATCAAATCGACTTCTCTACACAAATAGCGGTTTTTTTTTAACACATTTAGTTGAGCGAAGGTTTTTAAGCTTGAAACTTGTATAAACTTATTATTATCTTGTAATTTAACTTTATTAGTTAAAAGAGGTGGTAAAATATAAATTCATGATTATTTGGTCATCAAAATTTTAATAACATGTTAAACAATCATTTTAATTCAAATATTTTTATTTTACTCTCTATCATAGTTGTTGCCATGTGCATCAGACTTATAGTAAAATGATGATATTTTTTGTATATGTTTTGTGTTAGGTATTAGTGACAAATGCAGTAATAAGGGAGTCAAACAGTTCACTGAGCATTTAAGCAAGTGGTCAGGCATTCAAGGACATTGCATGTATGATTTAATTTGTGGATTGTTTTGCTAGTCATAACAGCAATGGTCATTTCTCTATTTGGTGATCTACTTCCACTCAAAATCATTTTATGTCTGATCAACAGCTTGTATGTAATCATTTGATTCCCCTTCTTCTATTCAGAGAAATTGGAGATGGAGCATGGGATTCTTGGACTATGCCCCTTCAAGATCAGGTGACGGCTGAACTGATGGCTTGAGGAGTATTTACTGTTGACAGTGTCATATCCCAAAACTAAATTTATTTTCACTTTTGTTGCAGACGGAAATTGCTTGTGAGAAGGTGCTAAAGCTACGTGCCTTTTGTCATTGGTTTTTCACTTAGAAGTTCAGTTGTTCAAATATAGATTGTCAACGAAATTTGCAGGTGAAGAGTATGAGTGAACTCAGCGATGGTTACAACTTAATTGGACTTTCTCAGGTAATTAAAATTTTGAAGAATAAGTTGTTATCTGTTAGCAATTTTAGAATTATAACATTTTTTTTTAAGTTATTCTTTTGTCCATTAAGAGCATACATGGAGAATGATCCTAGTTTTTCTATTTATTTATGTTTGTTTCAATGAAGGCATGAACTGATCAAGTTATTGCACTGGTAACAGGTCTTCACTATTTTATAAGTTGATCTCGTTTTTGTACAGTTTTGCCTTCTTATGAGTTGCTTTATCCCTCACAGATACCTTTTTTTAAATGTTCTCAGTTCCCCAGGAGTTATATTCAATATAGGATTGACTTGTTGAGTGATGGAGTTTTGGAGATCTGCATCTGTTAAATTTTTGGAGTTTTTTCTTTTCCGATGTGTCAGCCTTGCCTTTGATGGCTATCTCGATTGTCATCTAGCTTCCTTGTTCTATTCTTTGATTTGCATTGGTGGTTGGTTGTGTTTGTTTTTTTGTTTTTGTGTTTGAAATTGTGTTTGGATGCGTTTCAAAAGTGTATTTGGCATGGAAAAGTATTAAATTAATGGTATTTTTGTGTTTTCAGATGATTTTGATGTACTAATATAAAAAAATTAAAAAAAAACTGAAAAAAATTCATTTTGATGTATTTTCAAGAGAAAAACACTTTCACCACAATACTAAACACACACTAATGTTTTGTGCAATCCTTTATTTCACAGGGTAGCTTGATTGCTCGAGGGGTTATCGAATTTTGTGAGGGGGGGCCTCCTGTAAGAAACTGAAAAGATTGCTATATCCTTCTTATACCGCAATGTCCTTTTATTCCCTTATTATTGTGTTGCCTTGGCTTAATATCTCTTGCCCATGTGGGGGACAGGTGAAGAATTTGATTACGCTGGCAGGTATCCATGCTGGTATCGCTTCAATTCCTTTCTGTGGAGTAAGTGCTGTTGCCTAAGCGTACTCAATTCATTGCTTCAATTCCTGCTGGTTTTAAAGACAGTGTATTGTGCTGAAATTGAAACCCGTAGTAGTTCTTAGAGATATTGTTGTGGATTTTTATTATCACGGGCTACTGTTTCCTTCAGTTTGATATTCTCTGAGCCTCTGACTTTTGCAGAGCACCATTATATGCGCTCTTTTGGATGATTTGATCAAGTCAGAGATCTACAGCAGTTATGTTCAGGTTTGAGTGTCATATTTTGAGATTGTAATTTAAAGTCATGTTCAATGGGACAAAACAAGCAATTTATACTACGTGAACAGTTTTCTTGGCAAAATCACTTCCTAGGAGCTGACAATTCCCGTGAAGGATAGAGAATTTCATTGCCCCCCATTCATATATTCTATCTTTTGGCATTCAGTGCATGTTGACTTATCTCTGATGAAATTGCAGGAACACTTGGCTCCCAGCGGTTATATCAAAATCCCAACAGTGAGTCTAGTTCTTCAGCTATGGTGATATACACAGGTTCTCAGCTCCTCCTCGTGGGGGTGCAAGATATAAATTAGTGAATAAATTTAAGAGAAATATGAAGCAGTATGAAAAGAAAAGAAAAGTTATATTGGATTAAGAAGTAGCTAATTGCAAACAATTTGTTTTGTGCTATTGTCGCATGATCAAGTTTTTTCTAGGCCAAGATACAATTTTCCATGCAAGTCATCATTCTTCTTATTTGCCTTAAATGAATTGTCATAGCGAGGTAAATCTGTTTCTTACAGGACATTCCGGCCTATATAAAAGGATGTAGATTCCTCCCCAAACTTAACAATGAGATCAAGAATACCAGAAATTCAACATACAAGGAACGGTTCGCTAGCTTAGAGAACTTGGTTCTTATCATGGTGAGTTGACCTCTGTTGTGCTTCTGTAACGTCTTTCGATTTAATCTAATCGTTGTAACTTTGTGATCATTATCAGTTTGAGCAGGATACAGTTTTGGTACCGAAGGAAACCTCCTGGTTTGGATATTATCCAGATGGGTCCTTTGATACTGTTTTGCCTGCACAAGAGGTAATGATTTACAAGCATACTCTAATTCAAGTTAGGCATCTTCAATTATCTGGATTTTTCTGCGATAATCTGAGGTCAAGCTTTCATGTCATTCAATTATGGTCATTTTTAGCTTTTAAATTTCTTAACTTGGTCTACGCCTTGCAGACTCTGCTCTACACTGAAGACTGGATCGGTTTGAAAACATTGGATGAAGCTGGAAAAGTTAAATTCATTAACGTGTCTGGGGGGCATCTTGATATCTCGCAAACTGACATGAAGAAATACATATTGCCTTACTTGGAGGAACAAGCACCATCCCCGGGTCTGCAGATTGTAAAAGGATCTTCATCTGATAGATGGTTTTCAACAATCAAGAACAACTTCATGGAGCTGGTTGGACGCACTGACGATCAACATTTACTTGATATTCGGCAGTAGATTCAGAACTCTTATTGCCCCGATAATAAGCCAGAAGGAAGAAGGAAAATATACACTAGAACTATAAATTCATTCTTCGCGCAATATCTGTCCATTTAAGGTCATTTTTCCGTTCCTGAAACTCTCTTGTATATCATTCTATTGAACTCTTCCTTGGTTTCCACGTTATTATTTGCAGAATTCGAATTCGTCTAAGTACGCGCACGCGGATAGTTTAAGTACTTCACAATCTTTTTGCAATCACCAAGTTGGATTGCTTTTGTCCATGTCTGGATGGATGGATATTTTACGTGAGATTGACGTGATAGAACATTTTATCTTAAATAGCTCTTATTTCTATCAAGTATATATATTTTATTTCTTCCGAGTAGAAGTAATTAAATATGTTTCTTTTGACTAATATGAGTTCATAATACAAATAGAAAGAAAATTTTATACTAACAATTATCATTCAAATAACTCTTGTAATTATAGTAATTATAGTCAAAAGAAAACTTTCATACTATATCAAGAGCTTCTTTTTTTAAAATGTAAAAAATAAATATAGATTTTGTTATCTTGTTTTTTAACATCATAAAAACTTTTTCATGATGATTTAAAAAGTTAATAATTATGTTTAATAAAATAAGTAGAGAATAAATAAAGAATCATGTGGGTTAAAAAAATTATTGATATTAATTAAAAACTCGTTAAAAAGTCAAGAAACCGAAGAAAAAATTTAAATATCTAATCTCACACCAAAAAGATATCTGATCTCAAAATTATAAATAATTTAAATATCATTGAAATAAAATAATTTTCTAGTATAATTCTTGTTTTTGTTATTAATATATTTTTGTAACAAAAAAAATATAATTTTTTGAGCTAGAAAGCAATTAGAATAAATAACAA
>Ga0307510_10011541_pt1 | contig 10485 bp, 6 predicted proteins | sample 12_EM_MG_FD_207224 | JGI IMG/M metagenome (GOLD analysis project Ga0307510, IMG submission 207224) | Populus trichocarpa ectomycorrhiza microbial communities from riparian zone in the Pacific Northwest, United States - 12_EM | ecosystem: Host-associated > Plants > Roots > Unclassified | place...
GTCGGTGGCTAGCCTGTAGCCATCTGTTGTTTTATGTTTCTGTTATCATTGTAAATCTGGGGTATGCCCCTTATAATGTTTGTATCTTCTTCTTTTAATACATACGTCAACTTACCAAAAAAAAAGTTTAGAGTTAGTATAAATAAAGGCATAACCAGACATCTAAGTCAGACAATTTAGATTAATAAAACTTTTTGTTTGCCGCGCTTTGTGTGTGTTGGTGATATACTCTCCCTTCTTTGGTTTTATAAAGAACTGAAAAATAGCTTATCGAAAAACAATTGACTTCATGGCATCATCCTTATATTTGTTGGGTGGGGGTTTCTGTTTCCAATAGTGTTGGTGCCTAGGTACAAGTTATCTTTATGTCACCCTTCTATCAAACTTGATTTACTTGGCTTTCCAGGAATTGATGTCTTTGCATGTGGGTTGTGTGACCACGTGATCACGAGGTTCGTATCATTTGGTATCAGAGCTTGGCTCCAATAATCAGGTTATATATTTTTATTTCTTGTATTTTATTTTTTACCTTCCGCGTCAATTTTTCTTTGTGTTTTTGTTTCAGGTCTGATCTTGTTGAAAATCAGTTTCAGTCAGATTGTCTTCTTCCTATGTTATTCTTGATTAGTTGCGTTGAATTGAGTCTTTTGGGATTAAAAAAATGGGGTGTCATATTATTCTTTCTTTCCAGAATTTCTTTTTATAGTAAAAAAAATAATCAGAAATCGTTATTTAGGACAAAGGGATTTGTTTGGCTTCTGTTTTGCGTCCACTTATCAAACCATATTGTAATTATGTCAAAATTGATATTCTAGTTATTTAGGGTGAAATCGCAGAATAGATCAATTTCAACACATTTGGATATCGTTTGGTTTAGGTTCCAAATTCAGGTTTTAAAGGGGTTGATTTGCGTTAGTTTCGTGTCTATATACCAAATCAATTTGGAATTAAATCAAACTTTATATTCTGGTTTTCTGGCATGAATTCGCTTTAAATATGAAATTTCAGACCATTTGGAAGTCGGTTGGTTCAGGGTCCTTTTTTGGATCTAAAGGGGTTTGTTACGTTCGTCAATTGAAAGTCCATGTAATTTTTTGCCAATTTTCAGTCCTCAGTGTCTTCTTACTTTCTTTATTGTCATTAGCTTTCGTTTTAGGTTCTGATATAAAAAAATTTAAAGAAAGTATTACAATTTTCATGTATTCTGACAAGATATTATGGCAAAAGAAGAGGAGGATTCAAAATGAGAGGTGGTATCAAAGGGAGAGAAATAAAGAGATTAGTATTCTAAAAAAAGAAACCAAGAGTCTATGGCATATTCTAGGGGAGATGCAGCAAGAAATTGATGTGTTAACGGCATTAGTCCCCAGCAATCTTCAGAAAGAGAGGAGCAAAAACGCCGCAATGACGATAGACAAAAGGGCTGCTACCTTCATCCAAAGTTGTTGGCAAGAAAAGAACTCCAAATGCTTCAAAAAAATGCTAAAACTTTTTCCTTTATCCCTGTTAATGATTCGAGGACGAATCATCTTAAAGAGAGAGGGAATGATACAATCTGGGCAATAAAAAAACAATCTGATGCGGATTTTGACGTAAAATGCACAATTGTCTAGTTTCACGGCAACAGTCATAATTCTCAATCCAACTAATAGATCAGGCTGAAATTTTATGTCGAGTCTCCTGATATGTTGTCCTACCTTGGGTTAAAATTGCAGGTCAGTCGAGGTTCGAGAAGGCATAGCAACACTGCTAATCAAAGGCTGTATGAATTTTGTTATTTACTTCCTTTTGACTTGTGGACTTCCTATTTGGCTAGGATTCTTTTTCTACAAGGATGTGGCAACTTGTTTTGGGAATCTTCTAGTTCTACGAGGATCTTTAATGGGCTGTATATACTTTCCAAGTGGCAAGAATTCATAAATGTTTCAGAATCCTTTTCTAGGACTTCCTATTAATCCTAGCTACAATATGGAAAGAAGACTTTATAACTAATTCTACCTTCAGATCATATTTCCTAGTCTATTTGGAACTTTTGAATGGTGACAAATCTGATTCTAGCATATTTAGGATGTTAATTTTCAGATTTTTATTATTTTTATTATTTTCTTCTTAGTCTTTAGGTTATTATTACTTATTTGGGTCAATTGTAAGTGGGCTTCATTTAAGTCCACCCAAGGGTGGTCCATTAGGGTTTATTTAATTCTAGAGTTAGTATAAACCTGCATAACCAGACATATAAGTTAGACAATTCAGATTAATAAAACTTCTTATTTGCCGCACTTTGTATGTGTGTGTTGGTGGGATAATCCCCCTTCCTTGGTCCTCTAAAGCACTGAAAACGACTTATCGAAGAACAACTGGCTTCGTGGCGTCATCCTTATACTTCTCGTTTGTCAATCAATATTCGTTGAGTGAGGGTTTTCGTTTCCAATAGTGCTGGTGCCAAGGTACAAGTTATCTTTGTGTCACACTCCTATCAAACCTGATTTACTTAGCTTTCAGGGAATTGATGTCTTTGTGTGTGGGCTGCTTGATCTCGTGATCAACAGGTTCGCATCACTAGGTGAATTAGAAAAAATATTTCATATGTTCTCAAATAATATTGACTGAGAAATCTTTGGCCAAGGTGGAATAAGATTTGAAAAGAGTTTCAAATCTTATTCAAACGATCAATGACTATTATGAAGAGAACAAACATGATTTAACATGGCAGACATACTATATTACAAGCAACTTTTACATTACCAGAAGAAAGATCACAACCCTTCCATAAAAAAAACCTCAATAAAGAGGTGATTTTCACTATGTTGCCTTAGGTAGAATAAAAAGAGAAGACCAATACACCTGAATAGAAGAGGATGGAATTAAGAAGTTGAAGTTTACCATTAGGAAAAGGATCCTTTCTAAATAGAAAGTCCATAAATCAAAAGGAAATGAATAACAAAATTCATACAGTCTATTCTAATCTATATCGCAAGTTCTTCCTGAATTTCAATTCACTTGAAATTTTACCCAACATAAAAAAATAACTCTGGTATCTTCTGGTAAAGTTTTAGCTTGATCCAACAGTTTAATACGGAGTTATGATCAATTGCATTGGGGCAAGTTTCTATTGTATTGCACTCCCATCATGCTTCTTTCAGCTTTCCATCATTAAATCTTAATCTTGAGTGTGGGTTGCGTGACCACATGATCATGAGGATCACATCAGTTGGTGCCAACTGATACCAACAAGATTCCAAAGTCTTAATACGTGAGAGAGATCCTTGCATTCTTTGTTTCTTGAACGAACTGAATCTAACTTATCAAAGATTAACTGGTTCTATAACGTCATTCGACTTCATTCCAATAGTGCCGGTGCCTTAGGATAAGTTTTCATTGTGTTGCACTTCTATCACACCTATTTTGGCTTTTCGAGATCAGATCTCAATTTTTATTACGGGTTGTGTGGCCATATGATCACGAGGTTCACGTCAGATTCATTAAAGGTACCAATTAGGTTACAAGATTTAAAACTAAGAGGATCTAAGAGGAATTGATTGGGCTTATTTTAGATGTTTGTGTTAACACATTGCATATATATCAGACTAGACCTTTGTGTGCTATTCGGGCTATATCTGAAGCTACTTGTGGAAATTTGCTGTAATTCTTATTGAGCTAAAAACTAAACATTAAGCTTTCCATCCGTACTTAGTAAGCCCAGTAACTCATCCAGATGAGAGAGAACAATATATTTGAAATTATGATTGAAATTTATAAGCAAACAAGGAAATTCAAAAAAAGAATTGTTTTCAATATGATTTTTGGAATCTTACAAGGCAAGGATTTTATTACATGTAGAATCTTTATTTTACAAAGATTACTTACCTTCCAGGAATATCAAATAAGTAACAGTTTTTATTTTGCAAGGATTTATGCAATAATAATCCTTATTATTCTAAGACATTAGACGGGTTTTGGGCATATTTTTCCTAACGGATTATTTTATGCTAACAAACATAACTTTTGATCTGACAGTTGTATTGGGCTAAAATTTTGATAAAAGATTCTAAATGTCTTGTTTTCTATAGACTTAAAATTGCATGGAAATCAGACATCGAGAAGGCCTTGCGATAAAAATCATAAGTCACAATGTGAAATTCACATTAGTTTTCTAGTTAATTTATGATTCTTTTTTCTATTTTATTTAGAAATATTTTGTTATTTTCCCATCCTTTTTTAGGATGTGTTTACCTATTATAAATAAGGTTATTTAACTTGTATTTAGGTTTTTTGTAGGCTTTGCTTTTAGAATAATACTTTGTGTGCTTGTGCGAGGATTGCACATGCCTATTCATTCTTTATTGAACTATCTTGAACTTATCAAAGATTAATTGTCTTTATGGCATTCTATCTTATATCTTCAGTTTTTTATTCTTTATAATCAACGAGTTGGGGATCTTTCATTCAAGAACTTTGGTGTCTTGATTCAGGTAATCATTGTGTCGTGTTTTATCTTCAATCTGATTTTAGCCTTTTGAGTTGTTTCTATCTTTTTTATGGGATCTAGGGTATTTATTAGAAATAACTACAAATAGGTTCATTTCTGAAACATTATTTGTAAGGTGATCAACCTCGATAACATTGGGTTGAGCAATGCTTCTTTTAGAGTTTTCTTGTTGAACCTTATTTTTTAAAACTTGGGCCAGATGCCTAGTCTTGTTGCAGATAAAACACCTGTCATTGAACTTATTGACAATTCATTTTTCTTTCACAACAAGCTTTTTATTTTGATTTTTGTTGTGGGACTTTACCGCTTATTCCATAATATCTTCTTTTAGGACACTAGAAGAGATGGCTCTCCTTCCCGATAATTTATTATCCTCTTTTCTCCTCAATCTTAAAATCAGATCTTCAATTCTCATTTCCTTGCATTTATGCTTTAAAATAGTTCTTGAAATCTTTCCGAGATTAGTGGTAATTTTTCAATGATTATAGCCACTTGAAAAGACTCACTTAGAGAAATACCTTCAGTGTGTGTGTGTGTGTAAAATAAATAAGATAAGTGCAAGGAACCTGAAGCAAGCCTAAAAAAAAATGCATGAGCCCAATGATGGAAGACAAGAATGCCAAGAATCAACCACTTTGAAATCTATAAATTTACTGACTATGAATGTCTTTATACCGACATCTTCAGCTTTGTAATTTTTGTCTAAAGCTTCTCATGGTGCTTTTGCACTATTTATTAAATTATACAAATCATATAGTGTATTGTCCAACTCATTCACGTTGTAGTTTTTGCACATGAAGTCAATATGATTCCATTCATCCACTGTTGCTACAATCGTAGGGTCAAATTAATTTTCGAATGATTTTAGCACTTCCTCGATCAAAAACTTTACCAGTTCTAGGTGGTCAAAATAGAACAACATCTTTTGTTGTCACCTCTTAAAAGCTTAAATTCCTTTTAACATGCATCATATCATTATAAAATGTTTAAGAATATTAAGCAAAAACATGATCATATAAGAAAAATAGCATAAAATATCATAAACAAAATAATAATTCACTTGCTGAAAATATAAGTCTATAAGACATGGCATGCATTAAAACATTCAAATTGCATAAAAAAATAATTTTAGAAGAAAACTATAAATTTAAAACCTTATATAACAACCTTCTAAAATTAAAAAAGAGAACAAAATCATAAAGCTATATATATATAAAAAAACCAAACAGTTATAGGTTTTTTAACATATAGAATTAAAACTAAATCTATATATGACTTAAATTTTAAAGATGCTAAAAACCTTTTAAACATGTAATCTATATTGTTTTTTTTTCTCCACTAGATAAACTAAACAAAGTTTAATTAAAAAAAATAAAGCTTTAAGATTATTTTTCAAAGATTTAATTGTATTAGACTAACAAAAAAGGATGTTTAGTTTATTGTAACAAAAGCATTCAAAACATAAAAGATATTAAAGGAAAGCCTAAGGTTCATACAAGTTTAAATCTACAAGCATGCAAAATAAAAACTCATGGCAAACATGCTTTCAACACAAATACAATTCGAGCATGCATACTAAATATATATTCAATCTTAAAAATAATATAAATTCAAAGTTCTAGCCTACATACTGATGAGGACTAGCCCAACACCAATCTTAATCACATCAAAGATCCATTGGCGGTGGCTAAGTGGACCAATTACAAGAACTTGAGCAAAGAAACTTAAAAAGGCATTGAATGGGCTTGTTCAAAACATATGGGTCAAGATGGACATAGAAGAGTTTGGGGTGCCAAAGGAGCTTGAAGGACTGCCTCTAATTCATCTAATCCAAATACAAGAAGAGCCTAGTCCAAGTCTTAATAAGGGCTGATGTGTTCAACCCAAAAGTCAGCCTTATTTGGGCTTATTTTCCTAATGTTACAAGGATTAAAAGTCAACACTTGTTCTCCTATTTTGTGCAAGGTAATTTGGCCAGATCTGATCCTTAATGAGAGAGGATTCTTATCATTCAAAAGAAGAAGTTTCCTAGTCTACCAAGGAAACAAAATGGGCGAAAAATTTGTTTCCTAAGATAGGGAGAATTATTTAATGATTCTCTTAGTCTAGGATGGAAACTAATTATTTCAGCAACTAAAAAGGAAAGAATCATTATTTTTATCCAACTAAAACAAGGAAAAGCTAGAGGGAACACAAAAGGTTTCCAAATTAGAATTGATTTCCCTAGTCTATTTGGAACAACAACTCTTCCTAAGCATGAAAAGAAGGCTTATTCGACTATAACACCATATAATCTTTTATTTTCTTTGTTTATTACGGCAACAACTCTGAACCTTTATTTTAATTTTAATTTTGGGCTTGTTTAATTAAGGGTTTGGGTCTGATTGTAAGGAGGCCTTATACAAGTATACAGCTTGGGTCTAGGGTTTAGAAGCTTAAGTTTCGGTATTTATAGCTTTTGATGCAAACCTCGTAATCACGTGGTCATGCAACCCACACACAAAAACACCAAATTCCTAGAAAGCCAAGTAAATCAGGTTTGATAGGAGTGTGACATAAAAATAACTTATACCTAGGCACCAGAATTATTGGAAACAGAAACCCCTACTCAATGAATATTAATTCGTGAACGAGAAGTATAAGGATGACGTCATGAAGTCAGTTGTTTTTCGATAAGTCATTTTAGTACTTTAGAAAACCAAAGAAGGGAGAATATCTCACCACTCACACACAAAGTTGTGGTGAAAGATGTGTATTAATTTGAAATTTTTGTCCCCCTTACATGCTTGATTATGACTTTTTTTTTATACTGACTGTAAACTAAAATAAACCCTAATGGACCGCCCTGATGTGAACTTATATGAGACACACTTACAGTTGACCCAAATAAGTAATAATAAACCAAAGACTTAGAAAAAATCTCCCTCTTTTATACTTGCTAATTTAGTTTCCTTCCTAGAAACCAAAATGTCATTAAATACCACCAGCCATTTTTCCTCGTGTAGCTAGGATGAATAAGGATTCTGAAACATTTATGAATCCTTGCCACACTTGAAAACTATGTTGTAGCCCATTAAAGATCCTTGTAGAACTAGGAGATTTCTAAAAACAAGCTGCCACATCTTTGTAGGAAAAGAATCATTGCGAAATAAGAAGTCCACAAGACAAAAGCAAGTAAATAACAAAACTTGTACAACCTGTTCTGACCTATATTGCAAGTCCTTTCCAAACTTCGATTCACTTGAAAGTTTATCCCAATATAGACAAATATCTTTGGAATTTTCTGGTAAAGTTTCAGCTCAATCCAACGGTTGGATTTAGAGTTATGCTCAATAGCGTAAAACTGGACGGTAGAAAAGTTTACACAAAAGTCTGAATCTGACCTTGCTTGGATCGTATTAGTCAAAATTTGAGAAAGTTGTTTGAAAGGTTAAGAAGGTATCAACTGACGTAGAACCCTGCGAAGTGCTTCTCGGGGTAAAATCCATTAAGGGGTTTGCGCAAAGTGAAGGAAATTCAAGACATTCAAGGTATGTCGACTCCTGAAACCAAAAGTGAAGTTAGAGGATTCTTAGATCGTCTAAATTACATTACCCGTTTTATCTCCTAAATGACAGCAACTTGTGAACCATTCTTCTAGCTACTTCAAAAAAAGAATCTTGGGGGCATGGAATGAAGAATGCCAAGAGGCTTTTGATAAGATTAATGGATATCTGCAAAATCCGCCTTTATTGGTTCACCTAATAACTAACAAACTATTGATTTTGTATCTGACAACAACTAAAAGAGTGATAAGATATGTACTCGGGCAATATGATGAGTCTAGCATGAAGGAAAGGGCAGTGGAAAAGCTTTATTGCACACTTATATGTGCCACAAAATGACTTCAACAGTACATGCTATATTACACCACGTGGCTAATTTCAAAGCTAGATCCTCTCAGATACATCTTTGAAAAGCCTTACTTGTCGAGTAGAATAACAAGATGGCAAGTGTTGTTGGTCGAATACGATATAGTATACATGACAAGGAAAGCCATGAAAGGAAGTGTTATTGCTGATCATTTGGCAGACAATACAATCAAAGATTATGAGCCTTTGAACTTTTATTTCCTTGATGAAGATGTGCTGATAATAGAAGAGGAAAGAGAGCTAGACTGGTGGACAATGTACTTCGACGGAGCACTAAATGTGTATGGTAACAGGGCAGAAGCAATGATAATTTCTCCTAATAAAAAGCAGTGATAAAACTACAGTTTGAATGCACCAATAATACCGCTGAATATAAAGCTTGCATGATTGGGTTAGAAGTTGTGTTAGAAATGAAAACAAAGAAATTTGACATCTATGGAGACTCAATGCTGATAATCTGCCAAGTAAAAGGGGAATGGCGGACAAAAAACGAGAAGCTAAGGTTGTATTAAGAACATTTGTCCAAACTAACAGAGGAATCGAGATAAAATTCACTCATATGGGAAGAGATAAAAACCAATTTGCCAATGCTTTGGCTACCTTATCTTCCATGGCCAAAATTGATTGTGGAAACAGAATACAACCTCTAAATATAGATATAAAAAATTCTTCGGCTTATTGCTGCTTAGTCAAAGAAGAAATGAATGGAAATCCATGGTATCATGATATCAAATGGTTTATCCAATACCAGGAGTATCCTCGGGAGGTATTTAGTACAAATATGAAAACCCTACAAAGATTAGCCTTGGACTATTATCTCGATGAAGAGATTTTGTATAAAAGGTCATGAAGGGGTTTGCACAACTTATGCTAGCAGAATATAACAGCCATACAAATACAAAGATCATGGTACTTTTAGTTGACCTTGGAAAGGGATTGTATAGAATATGTCAGGAAATGCCATAAATGCCAGATATACAGTGATAAAATAAACTCACCCCAACTCCCCCTTTCAACTTAACATCTTCATGGCCCTTTACGATGTGGGGAATCGATGTAAGCCTATCAATCCAAAAGCCAGTAACAAGCGTTGATTTATCTTAGTGGTTGTGTAGAAGCCAGCTCATATGCCTATGTAACCTAGAAGATGGTAAGGAGGTTCATTGAACGAGATTTAATCTGTCGCTATGGAACTCCTGAAAAAATAATGATTGATAATAATGCTCAAAACTTTAATAAGAGAATGATAGTAGAGCTTTGCGCAAAATGGAAGATGAAACACTCGAATTCATCCCCAGACATACCAAAGATGAACAGTTCTATGGAAGCTGCCAACAAAAACATGAAGAAGAACATTCAGATAATGGTGGTCACTTACAAGGACAAGCATGCGATGTTGCCATTTGCTCTTCATGCATATCGCACTGTAGTTAAGACGTTAATAGAAGCAACCCTGTATTCTTTAGTATATGGAATGGAAGAAGTATTGCCTTTGGAAATGGAAATCCCATCATTCAGAATATTGAAAAATCTGAGTTAGAAGAGACAAATGGGCACCCAACTACGAAGGTGATGCGAACCTCTTGAACATGCGGTTAAGCAACCCATACGCTAAGACACCAATTCTCGGAAAGCAAAGTAAATTAGGTTTCATAGGAGTGTGACACGAAGATAACTTGTACCTAGGCACCAACACTATTGGAAACGGAAACCCCCACCCAACGAATATTAATTCGTGAACGAGAAGTATAAGAATAACGCCACGAAGTCAATTGTTCTTCGATAAGTTGTTTTTTAGTTCTTTAGAGAATCAAGGAAGGCAGATTATCTCACCAACACACACACACACACACACACACAAAGTGCGGCAAATAAGATGTTTTATTAATCTAAATTGTCTAACTTATATGTCTGGTTATGCCTTTATTTATACTGACTCTAGACTAAAATAAACCGTATTGAACCCCTTTTGTGGATTTATATGATACTCACTTACAATTAAATTCAAATAATATAAATAAACCCTAAACTAGGAGATATGATAGGATCAGATTTGATGCCTTTTAGAAGTCCCATATAAGCTAG
>Ga0307510_10011542_pt1 | contig 10485 bp, 10 predicted proteins | sample 12_EM_MG_FD_207224 | JGI IMG/M metagenome (GOLD analysis project Ga0307510, IMG submission 207224) | Populus trichocarpa ectomycorrhiza microbial communities from riparian zone in the Pacific Northwest, United States - 12_EM | ecosystem: Host-associated > Plants > Roots > Unclassified | place...
CAGAGAAACTGGAGGCATACATGTGAGCTGCTCCGTAATGGAGGAGGAGGTCAGTTTTAATAATTACACCATTAGGTTTTCTTTCCCTTTTCAGTTCTAACTCAAAGGAATTCCTAGCTCGTTTCCAGTGTCTTTCTGGAGACTGATCTTGATAATCTTTTACCAGATCATGGGTGTTGTGACTCGAACATGTCATTCAAGAAACAGGGTTTACAAGGGCAGGACCAACAGCAGAAAGTTAAATTGCATGAATTTGAACCACGTTCTCTCCAGGCTCTTCATGAACTTGTTTCTTTAGTTCTTGACTGTGTTCGTGTTAACATCACTGACCAAAGTCAATGCATACAATCAACCCCAACAAATGATTCTAAAGTTAGCATGAAAGATGAATGTGATGAAACTTTGACAACTAATTTATTTTTCTTAGAGGATAATCCAGTTGCTAAAATTCTTTGGACACTTGATCCGAGAACTCTTCAGAGCATCCTTCTTTCCATGGCGGCGAGTATGCTCTCCCTTATAAAGCTCCAATAGGTGGATGGGATTTTTATTAACAGTGTAGGAAATTCCCAGCTATCACAAAATAAGCTCCAATAATACATGTCATATTCCTCTTCCCAGCACAATTTTCCAAGAACCTTGGATGCTCTAATACTGCACTTGCTTTCACCAGTGGGAGCGGAGGTACTTACACGGAAGTTTGATGAGATTGATCAACAGACAACAGAAGGCGATCGGTATTTGTCAAAAAAATTATTCTTAAAAGGAAATAAGAACTTGCCTTTAATCTTTGTATTTGCTCTACAATTTGTCATTTTTTATTTCAGGAACAAATTCTACCAAGGCTTTTATGGTGCATTTGATGATCAATTTGCTGCAATGGATGCAGTCCTTAACGGGAAGGAATTATTTGCTCACTGGGTGATTTTTTTTTCTTCTTGAATCTGTCTTGCTTAACCACATAAATTACATATTTTATCATATTTTTATGATTTCAATTTGTATGTATTTAGGTACTTATGTTTTGCATGTGAAATTCATTTTGCTCTAGGCTCAATGATTTATTTATTACTATAATGGAGTGAGGAAATAACAGTGTCTGAAAGTGCTAGAGCATCCAACTGAAAAAGCTGAAAGGTAGGAATTGGGATTGCTTCCAAATTCTCCATCCTAGGACTTCGCTTCCATGGCCTATAATTCAGTAATGGCCTACGGGCTTAACTTGTGGTCAATCAACTTAACAGTGAAATACAGCAAGTTACAACCACCCAAAAACTTAATATAGTATGCAGAAAGTCTCAAACTATATTTTAAAATTATACCAATATATCAAAATGCTATTAAAATCACAGCCCCCCCTCTGTTTGACATGTGATTTCTGAGCTTGGAGCATTCTCTCTTGGGCATTACTGTAATTGGCCCAGTCTCAACCAGTATTGTCTTTGAAGTTTAATTGGTTAGACCATACATCTTCACTAGCTATGTGTCACAGAAATTTCTTTTCCAAGTTGTTATATTCCAGCATGTTACAGATTCAATTTTGATTCTTCACTGGCCTCATGCTACGAAGCCTCTTCCTGGTTTGGAACTTAGTGATGGAGTTCACATAGCACACGTGACACATAGGTTAGAAGGTTAACATGCAAACAAATATAGCCAGGATCCTTTTTAGATATTATACTAAATAGATTTTGGTGAATGAGCCCAGAAATCCATGTTTCTTACCCGTTTATTGGTATTGAAGAAACAAAAACACTCAAGTTCTTCCCGGAAAAAGTTTGCATGGTGGACTGTTGCTGTGCCATGTTAGTATCGCCATGCATGATCATTACACTCACAGTTTATATACTCTGAAGTCTGGATTTTTATTCTTTTTGCACTTTAAAAGCTGTACTGGCTGAATCCAACTCTGGATTCCTACTCTTATTATAGTTTTCTGATCCAGTTCAACTTTGACCACATCGATTTTTCCCCAAATGAGCGTCTTTTTAAAGTTTTCCATGGCCTTTGTTTTCTTTTTGGTTCTTTGTATTTTCCTATCTTCATCCGCATCTTCATCTAGACGAACTTTTTTTTGTATTAGCTTTGTGGCATCATCATCTTTATCTTTGATTCATACGCAAGTGTCGTAAAGTCTTCCAAGCATGCCTATAGATAAATGAGTACATTCTAAAAGTTTTCTACTCTGCTAAAACAGAATTGTTTGTTAAAGATGAACATTATATTGATCAGCTTTGATGCAATGGGGACTGATGAGTATAAATTTGACATTTAATTTTCTTGTTGCAGGCATTTGAAAAATCTCTCGATAAATACTTGGGAGTAAACTTTGACGTTCCACCACCAATTTGATAGGCCATGCAGTGATGCAACTTCATGAAAGAATTGGTCCCACCTGCAGTATTAAAAGAGTCGAGCAAAGCATTTCCATAGAAGCAGCTTTCTGTCATAATCGGTACTTTTACATGTGAGTCATCCATGCTGTAGAAATATAAATGATTGCTAACTTTGAATAGTGCTGTATATGTCACATCTTTCAATATGCCACACTATCCCAAGTAATTTGACTCTTAATGAAACTAACTCAACAGATCAAAAGTTTGTAGTCTGAATTATGGAACTTCATGTTCTGTCCAAAATGGTCTGTCGAGAACGCATAAGCTATTAATATCTGTCGGCATCAATAGCAATATCTTCCCTAAATAATGGCTTTCGTCTTTAAATCAGAGCAACACTGGAGAAAGAGGTACATGTGGAAAATAATCTGACATTATGTATGATTCACCGGCCAACAAGCATCTCTGCTGTTGACACAAACCAGAAGGAAAGGTCACGTAACCATATAGTTGTTGACAGATAACGCTTTTGTCTGGTTTCTCACCTTCTGTCATTTCTTTATTATGAACGTATTGCTGAAATCTTGTCAGTCAAAATTTATGAGGTAAAAGAAAATGAGGTTTCATGGAATGCTGTCAAAGATGCAATTTATACTGTATTAGAGACCACGGTGGTGTATATGTGATTTACTTTTTCTTAATTCATTACTGATGATACTTATGAGGCGCTGTGTGGAAAAGAGTATGCTGCATGGGGATTTGCAGCAGGAGGATTAAAGAGGAAAAAGCATAGAAAAGAAGGCTTTGGTAATTGCTAGGACTGGGAGGAAGAAAAGAGGGAAAAAGAGGGTTTGTTAAGATGAGGTTCCCTAATGGAAGATGACATATGCAAGGGTGTTATGAGAGGAAAAGGGTGGAGATAATGGAAGAGAAACTTTTGGCTTGTCTGGTTGTGCGGCAGAGGGATATAAAAAAAGATGCAGTCTTTTTTAGCAGGCAAATGGCATGTATAGTACCTTAACCCAGCAACTTACACATATACTTTCTAAAAGCTTGGATATTCCATATAACACCCGCAACCTCTCCTTTTTATTAATCCCTAGGTGTATCCTCCCTCTTATCCTAGTGAATATACAAAGTTGCGGTAACAAGAATTTTCCCATTACTTTTCTCTGGTTCAGATGCTGCGAGTATATATGCAAATGGAACCTGAAAATCTTCAGGATCAACGAAGAACTCTTCATACGCCTTCTTTGGGGATAAACAAACCCTAAAATCATGTAAACCATTTTGTACGTGATTCTTCTAGTCATTATCTGGATGTGTATCGTCGGTTGCAGGAATATTGACATGCAAATTTCACTGTTTTCAGATGGAGACTGGTCTCTTGACATTGCAATTTAATTTGTTAAAGAATGAGATCGACTGGTGGGTCATGGAAACAAAGTAGAGAAAAATCATTGGAATCTCAATAATATTGGTTAAGCTGCCTACCATAACATGGGGACGTGCACAAAATTTGATAAAGGGATGTAGGGAGATCATCAAGGAAAAGAAGACTCAGAGAATTGTAATTCAAAGTTGTATTGAGCATCTTTTTCATAACCGTTGACAATTCTCTCTTCTCCTCTCCTCTCCTCTTTTTCCTTTTGGTTTAGTGCCACTATGTCCCGGACCACCACCACACTCGCACAGATACACATACAGCATCAACTTAGTAGCCTTTTTACTCACGCTTATAACAGGTTTTACAGCCATTTATACCATCTTTAGAAAAGGCTACATTTCTTTGATATCATCAAAAAAATTTCCCCTTAGTACCATAAAGTGACGGTAGACGAAAAAGAAATTCTTGGAAATCGCTAATATCTCTTGAATCCTTAACAGGGATTTGATTGGAGAGGGTAAACAAAACAGTGGAATTGCCAGAAATTTCTAAACCTATGCCCCAACTGCTTATGCTATGGTCTCATCAAGGATTCCCGTCTTAGCATATTTTATGTACTCAAAGCGTAAATAATGACTCATTCGAAAGAAACCATCGACTCCATTCTTCCTAGGTAGAGAGAGCTATATTTTAATTTTCCGGAGCCCATTAATTGCTTGGTGAGATCGTCTAGCTACAGCACACAAGTTGTTTGCTTGTATATTTACTCACCCACTTATAGATTCGGTCTGTGTGAATGTGTTGACAATATGATAGCTTTTCCGAGCTCAATCACTTACTAATCCCGTCGAGGACATCTCAATCAGAAAAAAAATGACTGATCGGATGGATTTTCCAATATTTAGTCACACATACGTACACAGGTTCTGTTGAATCGGTCCTATCGAAGAAGACTTTAAGTCCCTTTCGGTAAGCTGTCGAATTTGAAATTCTTTCTTTTAAATTAACTGTGTCATTTGGACAAAAGCTGGACAGACATGCTAAAGAAGTACAGAGGCAAACTTTTCATTCGGTGTGTGAACAGTGGCGAAGCCAGTCAGTCACGAAGAAAAGCGGGGAAATTGCCCCTGATTAAATTTTGTCCTGTATAGATATCAGTACCGTTTACATAATAAAGGTTCAGAATAGTCATTGTATTAATTATTTTGAAACCGTATCTTTCACACACACTAGAGCTAAAACAATAAAATGTGAAAAATAATTCAATATTTATAGCTAGGCAACGGTTAATTACACATGGCGGATATAATATTTATTTATTTATTTATTTGGGTCTAAAATCAATTCATTTAATTTGAGAGGTTTTAATATTCAATATGGTATGTATATGTTGATTTTTATCATAAAGATCAAAATAAATAACCTTCAATTTCTATGGTAAAGATTTAATTAAGTATATATATATATATATATATATATATATATGTTGTAAGATATTATATTCAAATATATATAGATCAATTAATATCTCCAACCAAATTTTCACATGAAAAATAACCTTATGCTAACACATCAAAAGTCAAAACCCTCTTTCCCATCCACAATATAGAAGAAAACTCCATATCCATTTCTAAGAACACAAACCTCAATGAAAATCTTGCTAAGGAAATTAATTAGCTAGCCTTACATGCTACTATATATATATTGTTTTGTTTATTCATTCCATTGGATTAGATCTCCAACAAGAGGGAATTGCCCAAATCTTGATAGAAGTAGCAAATTGCCTTTTTTTTAAGTTAATAGATAAGTAACGAAATTAAATGCCATTAATTAATTAAGCATTTGCATTGCTATCGAACAATATAACTAACGTGAATTGAAGGGCTTTTTTCCTTTTCCCGAATAAATCAAAGGGATTGTTGCCAAGAAACACGAAGGAGACATCTTAAAAACATGATAATGGGCTATCACTGTTGATTGAGTTGCAGAGAAGGAGACACTCGTGATCAATATCAAGTGTACAAGGCATGGCCCTCCACTGACATGCATGCTTACCTCATTTGGTACTCGCTTATCTTCCCTTCACAGTAGACCTGTACCCCTCCATAATATATAATTATATCCCACAACATATCTCCTCCTTTAATTCTCAAAAGCTTCTATTCTTCACGCATTATTTTTGGTGGTCATTTCCTTAAAGATGGAGGGCGTTTGTCCTAATCCTAATCCTTTGCATGTAGAAAGCGTCGTCTTCCTGTCACCTGGAGCGTGTAAATATGCTGTCATCAATGCAATTTGAAGTTAGTGGAGAGAAAACCTAAGTGATTGCCGGAGTAATATTGCTATTTCGAAATCTGATCATGTGCACGAACGACATTGCACTCAGTCTCAGCATTTCTTCCAAGTCTAAATGTGGGTTCTCTATTAATATACATAACGAACATCCACAGCTGATGGCGCCATGATCAAGATCATCAAACCTGGAACCAATTTAAGCACATAAATTGTAATTTGAAACATGTGGGATTGACACTTGATCGATACTTGGATCGATGATTAAAGTTAACATGAAAGGGATAGGGGGCATAAAGATTTGAACAAAAAAAAGATTTACTTTTGTTCATAATAAGATAATAACGGTAGCAAATTAGGGCCAGTGAGGTCCATGAGGGTTGTCTTTTATGCCCACCTTGCATAAACAGCAAAAAAGGGACAGTGAACAAAAAGAAGTTCTTAGCTCAAAACCAAACCCTTCCCAATTCTAATGCAAACACAAACATGTAGTCTCATGTGATCTTCTTGTATAGCTGTCTAGCTAGATAAAGATGGGATATGTTCTCAAGGAAATGATGTTTAGAAATAGTGCCCATAAAACCAAATTCCATGGAGAAATTATTACTATATTCTACATGTGACATAATTTTTCCGCAACAAAATTACAAGGCAGCCACCATCGTCACCTAGTAATTAAGGCCAATCCTCTTGATTACCATATCTAAATCTATCATTCAAGAGAAGGTGGACAAAAGTTAAAAATGAAAGGCAGGATATTGAGAAATTGCTGATAGCAGTCTTAAAGTAAAGAGAGATAATAAGCTTGCATGGAAGATGAGGTTGATGATGGCATAAGAAAGGTTCTAGATTTTTCTTCAAAAACCTCCATTAAATTCTTGTGGCAAAGGAGACATGGGGCACCTCGGCCATTTTGAAGGGAATCAATGGAATCACCATTTTACCCTTTCCTTTTTGGGGCTCCCTAGCAATCACCCCACGCTTCAGAGGCAGAAGGCTGAGCGAATCCAAAACCACCGTGGGGCTTCAGCAGCGAGTGGTCTCTCTCGTTGTATTGCTGCTGGTGGAACCCTACACCCCCTGTATAGGTTAGAATTTCCCTCACATTCATGCTAACGTTAACACTCCCATTCGCATTGCTAGCAGCATGGCCATGATGATCCCCACACTCAGGCGCAGTCAGACCCAGAAAGTCTCTTGTCAGGCGATCACTCTTCTGCCACGTGGCAAGGCTGTTAAGGTTGTAACTGGGACCCTGAGAGACGTGACTCACCGAGTCAACATGAACCTGACCCGCTGATCCCAACTCGCCCATGTCCAGCTGGGTCATGTGACTGTGACCCACTGAGGTCTGAGTGGCACCCACACTGGCAGCCTTTTGAAGGAGTGCAGTGGCTGACAAGTGGTGTGATGCTGCTTGTGACGTGGCAGCATTCGACAGGCTTTGGAAGGTTGGGGCTAACAAGCCCTTGTGGCTAGGCATTGTTAGTGGTGGTTCTTGGAGAAGTGAAGCGGGGATTTGAAAATGGCCGGTAGTTTCAGGCTTGATGTGAACTGGGTTTAGGGGGTTATTACTGCAAGGGTTCTGATGGTGAGGTGGGTCCCAAGGAGAAGTGAAGGAGATTTGGTGGTGAGCTGTGGTAGAAAAGAGAGAATGAGGGTGGTGGGTTTGAAGTGGGTTTTGAAGGAGGAGAGCGTGGGCATTTGGATTTTGGGAGATAATTAGCTGGTGAGCTGAGAGTCTTGCACTTTCTTCAGCTAACGCGTCACAAAATGCCCTGTGGGTTATGAAGCTATCCTTCCTGTAGTTTCGACAATGCATGCACATAAAGAGATCATCAGTGAACAGTATCCCAAACCAAAATAATAAATTTAGTTTTGTGATTAACAAATAATTAATGATGATGAGGAGTTCAAATCTTAACACCATTGATATGTTCATATCATGATTTTCTACATTTGGAAGAAAGATAAGAAAAAAGATACAGTACACTATTAAGAAAAAAAGAAAAAAAATTAAAGAATCCTGAACAGCAAGAGAGAAAGGATATACTTGGTAATAGTTAATTCAATGCTTATCATCTTGATTTATAAAAAAAAAACACATGACCAAAAAAACGAGAAACGGGATCAAGAAGAAAAGGTAAATGGAGAAGACTGTATTAAGGATTAATGTCTCTTTCTTCGCTTGACTTAATCTTAAATTGTTGTATTTCAAAGGGTGAGAGACCACAAGGCCATGCATGCGGATTGGATAGACACATGATTGTCGTAAAGCTAGAGCAAACACTAAAGTAAAACTATCTTTTTTGGTCAAAACTAAAGTGTAGAGAGAGAAAGAGAGCTAGATTCATGAGAATTGATTGATGTTTATGGATTATGCATGCAGAAATAGTCATTGATGGTAAAAAGGATCAAAATTCAAGAAATTGGTGAACAACGATAACATGAAAGGCTTTTGAAAGTCGAGCGCATGCATGTAACAAAGATATGAAATTGAAACCCCAAAATCTGCAATGCAAATGAAAGAAGATGAAAGCAAATTAGGGTATCAGATTTTCTTGCAGATTTATCAGTTTTGGTCATGGTGGAAGGTCACAGTACCGTTTCAGTATTTTCTGCAAGTAAATCATGGCATTCTTCAAGGGAAAGAAATCATCACGGGTTTTACTCAACCATGAAAATCCCCCCCAAAAGCAAATTAAGAGCTTTCCTTTCACTTTTTTCTTGGACAAGAACAAATATTCATCATTGTTTTTGAGACTTCAGTCCCCCCCCCGTCATAAAGTACCAAAAGAAGTAATCACGGTGAAAAAGCACGTCAAACCCTTCGAGGGAAATGCAAATATAGCATTGATCAAACGTTGTTTAATATTGTGGATGGCGATGTATATCAAAACAGGTAACAATGGTGCTCCTTCAGAGCCCAGATCCCCAACCAAGAATATAACAATACAATTATGATTCATGCATTTGAATGCAGGAGACAGGAAAAAAATTACTTAGCTAACTCATCTTGAATTAAGACACAAAACAATATATAAAACAAAAGATTAAGTTGATTGTTCTCCCATAATTCCTTATTAGTGTCTTGTTTGTTGTTTTCAAAATTTGAAATTGGCAGGTTCAGATTTCAGAGGCACTGCTTTCAGTTACTCTTACAATGTTAGCAGTAACAGACACTTGTATTAATGGTGTCCACTTCTAGGATACCTGCCAATGCATATAAGCTCCAGATATATTCCATGCAGAGCTTGCCACTCTTGTATAAAAACAAACCACTGAAACAGAACAGACTGAAACAAAATACAAAGACCATCCTGAAGACATGAGATGAGACTTCCCACTCAAACAAAAGATAAATTTTTTTGCTATGAATCCCAATATAGTAAAAAACAGTGCATAACTGTAAAACATCAAAAATTAATAAAGAAGGGAACATTGGGACTCTGAGATGAACAGAAATGTAGAAAGACCAAAAAACTATATTCAATTTGAAACCCCTCAAGATAAAAAGGTTAGGGGAAAAAAAGAAGAGAAAAAACTCACCTGGAGAAAAGGGTTCCACAGTCACATCTGTACTCTCTTGTTCCACAGGTTTTAGAGTGAGCCTTCCAATCTGATTGAACAGCATAGATCTTTGAGCATTTTTCACACTTCCACTTCTTCTCCCCATGTTTCCTGCAATAATGTTTCTTGATACCTGTAAGGTCACCCAAAGCCCTTGAAGGATGATGGTGAACACACGTAGGCTCGGGGCAAACATAAGCTTTCTTTTTAATTTCTTTGCTGTTTCTTTGCTTCAGCTTCCAAGGAAGGTTATGACCCCTCCTATGAAGCTGAAGATTCTGATCCCTCTGAAACCCCTTGTTGCAGATCTCACACACAAATCTATTGGTGGTCAATAAGGTCTTTGGAGATAATGCTATCACTTCAGCGTCTGGGTCTGCAAGACCATATATAATGAAACCGTTGCGTATATATATGGTATTAGCATGTCTAAAATAGTTTAACACGGTATTGAAGAGAGTATAGAGAAAACCTACCTGGGTTTCCTGGTAAGTTTCTCTTCTTCTTGATGGTCCTTTGTTGTTGCTGCTGCTGCTGCTGCAGAGGAGAGATGGTTGAAGCCAGTTGATTTAAGCTACCAAAATCTTGAATTCTTGTGCCAGAAGATACACTAGCTTCTTCAGACAAAGAAGTTGAATTGGACATGGCTGCAGGGAACATGTCTGTGAGGAAGAAAACTCCAACAAAGAAAAACCAAGAAATGATACCCCCCTTTGTTTTGTTTGATATATTTCTTGCTAGCTACTTTTATTTGAAGTAGCTTCTGTTCAAGTGTCCACTTTTCACTCTTGAAGAAACAACAAGATGTAAGAACAAGAGCAGAAATAGAGAATCCCTAGCTTTGGACACAACTAAACTAAACAAAGCTTTATTGATAAACAGGTGGCAGTGAACTATAGA
>Ga0307510_10011543_pt1 | contig 10485 bp, 10 predicted proteins | sample 12_EM_MG_FD_207224 | JGI IMG/M metagenome (GOLD analysis project Ga0307510, IMG submission 207224) | Populus trichocarpa ectomycorrhiza microbial communities from riparian zone in the Pacific Northwest, United States - 12_EM | ecosystem: Host-associated > Plants > Roots > Unclassified | place...
GTGGAGATCAAAATCAACCACTCTAAACAGACGTTATGCTTCTTGCACAGTAAGTCTACAAGTTTTAGGTCAGTTTGGCTAGACCAATTTTTCTGAAAATTTCACCGTTGGATGGCGTTTATATTTGGATATGTTATACTTATAATAATGAATTATAACTTGACCATATGGATTGCTTGTAATATTATTTGTTTATTATTTATGGTTGATTGAAACTGTTGCTAAAATTAGTTTTATGAGCTGAAACAGCCCCAAAATTAAAAGGAAATGGAGCAATAGAGAGACTTTGGGGCTGTTGTGATAGTCCTGAAAGTCTATTTTTAGGGGGGGCTAAATACCTCTCCAAATTTTTATTTTTTTTTAAAGGGTTGGAGTGACAACTTTAAGTATAGAGTTGTTAGGGATCAAAAATGTCTCCAAGAAACTAAAGCAAGGCTGCTGTGACAGCCCTACTAATAGGTGTTAAGAGGCTGATTTGGACAGTTCCAAGAACAAAAACTTATGGGAAATTAGAGTCTTATATAAAGTGATTAAGGTGAGGTAAGTTTGTGTTAAGAAATTAGCTTGGACAAGTCTGCACGGTTCGGGATAATGGATGGCTATGTGAACATGAAATAATGATCTAATTTAGATATGGAAATCTTGCATGAAATCATATAATGATGCTTGCTAGTTGATAAGAAAACATTGAAAAGGGGAATGAATGATATTAAATGTTGATCTTGTGTGGAGCAGGAGAGACATCAACTGCGGGACCTCAAGCTAGCAGAACGGGACCACTAAGAGGAACAAGTAGGTGTTTCCCACCTCATCTCTTTATGTTTTGAAGAGTTTAATACATTCTAAAATTTTATTTGTTTATGCTGCATGTTGATTTACGATAGTAAAGGATGAGAAATTTGATATTGGAAACAAGATTAAACATGACGGCTGGTGTCATGAGTGTTGCCGGGAAAAAAAATTATTTAAGGTTATTGTGCTTGTTATCCTCATTTCTAAGGACAACTCGGATTGATATAAAGAACTGACCACATGAGTGGGGGCAATGAAAGTTAGCCGACCATATGAATAGCAAAGAGAAAAAGGGGGAAATTGTGGTTTTTCTTAATGAATTATTATAATAGGTTGTTTTCTTTATGTTAATATGTGTGTGAATTGAATGAAATTAGCATGAAAAGAATGAGAGAACTCTTGGTTCCTTAAGACCATGCTTTCAATCAATTATGCATCAAAGGAGAAGGGTGTTTAATTTCACATATTTAGCTTGATGATGTCTGTTTAATTATGTCAAAATAAGGAAAAAAAATGCATGTTGAAATGTCAAGGATTGTGTTTAGAAGAATATTGTTCGGAAAGTTCATAAAATTCGATAAGAATGTTCTATTTTGACGTTAAGAGGGAAGATTGAAATAAATATAATAAATTGACTCTTAAAAATATATTTTTTGACACTCTTATATGGTATGTGATATGGCTAGGGGTTGAAATAAAAAAGAAAAAGTTGAATTGTGGATGTTGTATGTAAATGAAAAGGTTGATGAATCTGGACAGATTCGTCTCCTGACTTTTGAAGAGAATTCGAGTAGAAAGATGAGGGAATTAGGATTCCATGGATCTTTTCCATTAAGGAACTTCTAGCAAAGCTGCAGGAATCATGTTTAATTTGGCCGTGAAGATGAAATATTAAACTAGCACTGAAATTTCTTAAAATAATAATAATAATAATAATAATAATAATAATAATAATAATTAAAAAAAAGAGAAAAGAATGAGGCTTGGCGATCATAAGCTAAGCGGATCTCGTATTAAGATTATTCCAGTATCCATACAAAACAATGGAACAATTTAGTCCTCAGAGTCAGCAAGATTTACTGCCTTCCCTTTTTAATTATATTTGTGACCCAATGAAATGACAATGACAAGTAGAACGGGAAAATACCAAATAAAATGACTCACTAAGTAACAAATGAACAGTAAGCAGTTCATTCTGTTATGGCTTCACTGTCTGGCATAGACTGAGTCAGAATGCTTGAGAATGAATATAATATTTTCGGGACCATGCATGGAAGCACAAGATAAATCACGCTTACAAATTCAACATTACCCGCTATTTTTTACCAAACCACAAGCAACGGGCAAATAATAATAGCAAGCATGGTCATTTTTCCTTGTACTAAAGTTGCCAAGTTCAAAACGAAAAAGTTAACACCAACCAATTAGATGAACTTGATTTTTAGCAGTCTTGCTAAAATTATTGAACAGTGAACAATTAGATGAACTTGATTTTTGAAAGACTTTCCAGGGAGAGATAATAAGTCTAGCTTCAAATTAAATTCCAGTACATGGAAGCACTTCTTTTACGTGTGCCACCACCTGTTTGAATCTGACGTAATGAGCAATATGGCCAATCCTCTAGAAATGAAAATTAAAACTCAAGATCAGGTCTAACGAAGCGATATGTTCTTCCACAACAACAATGTGCGCTTTTGGCCATTCAACAAGTCTAAACTATAAAGACTTTATATTCCTATTCCCATAGGTAAATCAGAAAAAAGCCTCGTCCGTCATTCCATTGTCAAACATTTGAAAAATTCAAGGATTTTATTAGTGGAGTTGGTTCATATATATATATATATATATATATATCAAAAACATTTGCAACAATTGACCAAATTACTGATTGTTCTGACAAGTAATTGTTTTCAAATCCAATCTAATAATCACACATATTTAACAGATGTACAGCAGTTAGTACTGTTACCAAAGTTAATTTGACAGGTTTAAGTTAGGAAAAAGGCAGGAAAATGCAATTTAAAAGAGCAAGTACCGAAGATTATAGCATGAGGCAGCTGCTCAGTAGCATCGTTTCCAGGTAAAAACGGTGGTCTCATCAAGTGAACCTCACATATGAGAACAAATTGGAGGTCAACAATGCACCTCCAGGAACCAGCCTCCATAGTTTCTTGTGACTTTGGCCAGAAATAATGAATTATCTGTAGCCAACTATGAGCAAACATAAGGAGGCAAGTTAACCAACTCATCTTGCATATTTCATATTAGAGTCTAAGCAAGGGATTTTCCAGCCCATTCTCGTTCTCGTCTCTTTTGCTTGGCTTGCATCCGGTTAAATTTCTCTTTCCCTTTCTCCAAAAGAGGGTCATGCACAACATAGTCATTTGGATCCTCTTTGCGAGACATACCATCCTGTTACAATTGCAGAAGAGTGAATACATTGATTAAGATATTTAAAACAAAGAGTGATACTATTTCTATAATTACTGTCATGACCATATGTTGCATATGCTGGGAAATTCAGGGTTCTTGTTTAAGAAGATCCAACATCAACTATTTAATGTTTTTAGCAGGATTTGCACTGTCCAATGTAACTCAATGAAATGACAATGACAAGTAGAAAGGGAAAATACCAAATAACATGACTCAAGTAAGTTGATGCTAATGTACAAAATTGAAACTCAGCAAGCAATAAATGAACAGTAAGCAGTTCATTCTGTAATGGCTTCACTGTCTGGCATAGACTGAGTCAGAATGCTTGAGAATGAATATAATATTTTCGGCACCATACATGTAAGCACAAGATAAAACACTCTTACAAATTCAAAATTACCGTTCATGTGAAGTTAGTCATCTTTAATTTCACTCTGGGCATTTTTTACCAATTTCAACCTTATGTTTATGTGGCAACACTATAAATTAACTATAACATTAAAGTGCAAAAAATGATGAAAACATATAATAATGTCATGACATGTGGTTATCAAAACCATAAGAAGAAATTAATAGAATTCATACTGAAGCTTACCTTGCCACGTTCATGTGCAAATGTTAGGGGGACAGTTCTCCAGTCAGACAAATCTTCATTATCAGCATCTCCAGATTCGCTCTTTGAGGCATCAGCCTTTGTAGAGAGGGCCTTTTTAAACATTTCAAGTTTTGCTAAAACCTAATTAGCCAGAAGAAAAGGATTAAAATAAACAGCTAAGTATTACATGTGGAAAAAAAACAGGTCAGCTTATATAAGCACACAAAGAGAAGATAAATAAGAAACAAATAATTGCATGAAGTTTTTGCTCCATCATCTATAATTCATCCTTGTTTAGACTAATTATTGTTCATCGTGTCTGTGATGTAGGGGAAAAATGGTACCAATTATTGTCCTAAAATTTTGATTCCGTTAAGGAATATGATAAGAAAAATGATCCTAGAGAAAATTAACAGAAACATATTAAGTCGTCTATAATATTAAAAACATGTTCACACAATCCTCATCAATTTCCAAGTTTCACCAATATTTTCATCCACTTCTCCCATCTGTGTTCTTATATTCACCAGTGCTAACATGCATCAGTCCTCACTCATGTGTCTACGCACCACATTCCTGACCTTCAAAATTCCCTAGCAACTAAAATTTCAATGGCCAAACAAAGATCAATCACTTCAAAATTCTTCTAGCTAAAAACAGGATATAAAGAGAACAAATCAGACGAGGGAGTTACGCCACAGATAAACTGTAATCATATAGCATACATCATCCTCGCGCCCTTGAAGTCGGCGCTTCTTTTGTTTCTGCAATAGTCTTCCTCGTTCAGTTTCACCCAACAACTGTAAGTCTGCATCTGCATTAGCCATACGAGCAGCCCTGGCCTCTGATCCTACTCCCTTTTTCTTCATTGACAATTTTTCCACCTTTGGTTGGTCATCATTGAAGCTTTCACTGTTGGATCTGGCAGGAACAAAATTATAATTCAATTTTACAATTTAACCTTGGTTTCAGAATTCTGCAAATACAAGAAACAATTTCACCAACTAACCAGGTAAAAATACTCCAACAACAAAACCTATTGATCATAATGACAGAGAAACAAAAATATATGACAAACACTTATGCTGGAGACATGTACCACACCAACCCAATTCAAGCAGAAGTTATTTTGAACATTGATGGCTCAGCACTGATCCTCATACCACATAATTTTTTGTGGCACACATCACCACCTTTCTATTGGTAGGCATGGGTACTTGGCAGTTTAACTAAACTCTAAATCATACATCTTAGCCACTTCCTCTCATGAAACTAAAAGTTTTCCCATCCACCGTCACAACCTCTAGTAAGATTTCATGGTCAATCATGATAAATAGTATAGCATCACTGATGGAGAGGGCCAGGGAAAGTCTAGCCACAATATGTCTGATATAGTTTCTAAGCAAATTTGATATGCCAAGTGAAGAAAGAGCATTCACAATAATCTTTTGAGGATGCGATCTCAAAAAAAATAGTGAAAATTCCATAAGCGAAAAAAGAAAATCTTTCATATTTAACCTTGCAGAGACTTGACGATCCTTTGAGCTAGAGCTCCCTGCACACCCAAAAAAAAATACAGGCATTTGATGTAGTATTAGGATGCGATGACTCTAATTTAGACATGCAAAAAATGATGAATAAAAAAATTATTTTGATAACTTATTAACGAATAAGATGTTAGCATAGTGATCTTCTTTGGGATATCAACTAAACTGTAATTTTCCTCTCTTGCAATGGCTTCCATCGAGTAAAGTTGAAATAATAATAAAATAAATAAAACCCATTATGAGATAAATCAAGCGTCAAAGTCATTCGCCGATTCCATTTTATGTTTCATTTTCCATCAAGAAGTTGCATATTAGCATTTAGTTTACTAATTGCTTATTGACAACTTCTAATAATTGCATGTATCAATCAGCTAAGTGAGCTTCTTGCGTATATGTTTGTATGTCTCTGTGTGTGCCTGTACACTTCTTTGTTTTTGAGGTAACGTAAGACTAGTGTTACTTAAGGAGAAATCACTTTTGAAATGGCGATAACCTAAACAGTTAGCAAGGCTTTCTCTGCCACTGTTTTCAGCTTTGCCATTGCGATATTAAGTCAGCTGAAAATAAAGAATAAAAATCACAATAGAAAGGGACATTGTTTTGAAACAAAGAAAATAGACATGCTCAATGTTGTTAACAAAATTCACCAAATGAAAATGTACAGGAAAGTGTCATGGTACCATTTTGCTTTGGCTTTGGTGGAACATCCCCAAGCTCCTTTCTTTTTTGAAGTATTTGCTGGCGCATTCGTGCATCAAACATGCCCTCATCTTCTTCATTATCATCACTGTTGGAAAATTCAGCTGCTGAATCTCTCCATGATGCTTCTTTCTTCGAGCTTGGACCTTCTTTAACAGATAAAGTGCCTTTCTTTGAGCTTAGAGCTTCTTTAACAGATAACTGAATATCCCTAGTTGTTTTACCTTCAGAAGAGTTCTGCATTGATTCAAACACATCTCAAATAAAAAAAAAAATAGACCACTTTCACATGTATAGTGGATAAATTTACCTGCTAACTCGAGAGGATATCATTCTAAAGTAGATCTATTGAAATCATAGAATTGCTTTTACTAAGCAATAATGGTGGGACGAACTCAGCACCTACAGATTTTACAGTATGTGTGACTCAAAGGAGAGTTTTCCTCCTGAATACTTGGAATGTTTGACACTTGAGGACATGGCAAGACCTTAATCCAACAAAAACCAGCACATAAATAATAGTTCGAACCCCAAAACATGCAGTATTGCCAATGCACCTCATATTTTTGTCAGAAACTTGAACATAGATATTATTTCTGCAAAAGTTGCTGTATTTTAAAGATATCTGAACACTAAATCACTGTTATAACACTAAATCACTGCAATATCTACGTGTTCAACAACAGAATTTCACAAGCATGCACTTCTTCTCTATGCACTTTGTCTAGATTTTTAGTTGCTGTTTGTCTGCCCTTTAATCATGGGTATACCTATTTTTATTTATCATAAGAAGCATCATAGTAAGTATGGCATCATTACCGTTTCTTTACTCGGATTTTCTTCTTTTAGGAGACGAGGATCATTCAATACATCATGACTGCTCTTGATCTTTTGCTTCACAGCTGCCAATTCCTTCTCCTCTTCTTCAGCTTCTTCTCCAAACGAAAGCAAGTTCAGCTTTCTGCATTAAGCAAAGCCTTAATATAGTAACAGGGACAGAAATAAATGTCTTTGGATTCTCAAATTATGACATTATGCTAGGTTGGGGGAACCTACTTCACAGCTTTCTTCTTTGAATCTTTATTTTCAGTATCAATTGCAGGTTTGTTTGAGGGCTTGGGAGTTACCCTTGGAATGATATCTTCAAAAGGGTTCCACAGTACCTAAAAAGGAATTTCAATAATATAACTACGCATTAAAACTTCCTTTAAAATTTGTGCCACAGACTATCATGAGAATGAAGAATCAAAGTTGATGCAAAATGCAAAAGCATATTACATAGACATATCATGTAGCAGATGCAGTTTTTTTTTTAAGAAAAAAAGATGAATAACCATAATATCGGCAATATATCATACATCTAAACATCCATACTACATGCATGTCATTACATGATCATCAATCACAAATTCCTAAAAGATAGAAGTTTGAACAGCTCACAAGTTGTTATGCATTTATAATCTGAGATAAGCATTTCAGAGCACTAACAAGCCTACCTCAACTGATATTATTCTTGGAGGTGGATCTAATGGCCAATCATTGTCCTTATTAGTTTCAACCTCACCAAGTGACAGAAGATTATATACCGAGTCCCCAGTAACCTGATAACCAGGAAACTTAGCTCCAAACAGCACTCAGAATACACCAAAGAATTTCAAACCCAAAAACCAAAACCGACATTACCTTTCCAAAAATAGTATTCTTCTTATCAAGCCAATCACACTTTTCCAACGAGATAAAAAACTGACTCCCATTTGAATGCGGCCTACCTGCATTTGCGCATGCAACTAGCCCTCTATGGTTAAACCTCAGACGCGAATGATACTCATCGGCGAACACACTTCCATATATACTTTCACCACCTACGAATATTGACAAGCATCAATATTCTAATTAACAATATCACCCAAAAAAATTAAAAAATCACTTAAAAGACAAAAGTAATTCCTTCCAAAATTACTAATAACTACAAAATTGAACAAGGAAAAAAAACCCACTTCAATTGTTAAACAAAGCAACAAACTTTAAACAAATTTTTAATTCCTTATCCACAAATTAACCCCCCAAAAAAAAACTCACTAACATTTAAATAAATCCCAATTTGACCAAATTCAAACAGAAGGTGCTATGGCAATACAAAATTCAATCACTAGTAATTAATAATTATATTAACAAACACTACAAATCACCAATCTATAGTCTATATAAACTACAAGAAACCCTAAAACCCTAGGGCAAATCCAATATTAATACAAAAATAAAAAATGCAGCCCGTCAAATGAAACACAGAGAAATTACAGAGTTACCTACCTGTGCCAGTGCCAGTAGGGTCGCCGCCTTGAACAAGAAAGCCCTTAATAATACGGTGAAAGATGGTTTTATCGTAGTAACCTTCGAGGCAGAGTTGGACGAAGTTTCTAACAGCTTTCGGTGCTTCTTTAGGCCAGAGCTCGATGTCTAAAGGTCCGTACGTTGTGTTTAGTATTACTTTGCCTTTCGTTGGTGGCTCTGACACGTAAATCGATGACATTATTCAGCAGGGCCAGTGAGCAGGATGAGGGGCAGTGAGTGGGAGGTTGCGGAGTTTTTAATGAGCAAAAGGTGTTTGTGTTTTTGTTTCTGTGAAGTGGTTGCCTTCGAGCTTTTTACGCTTAATTATATATATATATATATATAAATTTATTTTTTTATTTTATTATGGATTATTACAGTATTTTTTATGTTTTTTGATTTTTTTGTTTTTTTTAGTGTTTTTTTAAATTATCTTTGTTGATTTTATTTTTTTAATATTCATCTAGTTAAAAATTTAGTTTTGTAATTTTTTTTAAAACATCATGAATTGCTATAGTGTTTCTCTACATGGTTTTTTTGTTATGATTTTTTTCAAAATTATCTGTCAATTTTATTTTTTAATATTGAGTTGATTGAGAATTACATGTGTGATTTTTTTCACAAAAAACTGTGAATTGCTACAGTGTTTCCCCACATGGTTTTTTTTTCTTTTTTTTTTAAATTATATTTGTTGATTTTATTTTTTTAATATTGAGTTGGTTGAGAATTTAGCTTTGTAATTTTTTTCTTTAAAATATTGTTAATTGCTACAGTGTTTCCCTACATGGTTTTTTTTCCTTTTTTTGTGTTTTTTTTGTATGATTTTTAACAAAATTATCTTTATTGATTTTATTTTGTAAATATTGAGCTGGTTAGAATTTAGCTTTGTAATTTTTTTTCTTTAAAATATTGTGGATTGCTATAGTATCAATTTTAAAATTTTATTTTAAGATTTTTTTCTTCCCCACATGGTTTTTTTTTTGTTAATATTTTTTTCAAAATTATCTTTGTCAATTTTATTTTTTTTAATATTGAGTTGGTTGAGAATTACAATTACAATAAAGCTAAATCAAGTGGGGAAAGCATTGTAGCTTTCCTCACAAAACATTGTGGATTGCTACAGTGTCTTCCCCCATAGTTTTTTTTTCTTATGATTTTTTCAAAATTATCTTTGTCGAATTTTTTTTTAATATTAATCTGGTTGAGAATTACAATTACAGGTAAAGTTAAATCATGTAGGGAAGCACTGTAGCTTTCCTCACAAAACACTGTGGATTGCTATAGTGTTTCCCTACATGGTTTATTTTTTGTTATGATTTTTTTCAAAATTATCTTTGTCAATTTTACTGGGGAAAACACTGTAGTTTTCCTCACAAAACACTGTGGATTGCTACAGTGTTTTCCTTTATAGGTTTTTTTTTTCAAAATTGTCTTTGTTGATTTTTTTTAATATTGAGCTGGTAGAGAATTTAGTTTTGTAATTTTTTTTTTATTAACCGATAAGGTAAATCATGTAGCAAAACGCTAAATCATACGGGGAAAGCATTGTATCTTTCCTCACAAAACACTGTCGATTGCTACAAATCATTCTATTCAGTCTCTAAATTTTTTTATCATCAACACAACTTTTTTTCTGTTATGGAATATTGGCTTCATCACACATTTAGTTTATATTACTTATCTAGCACTGGTTCGCAATTATAATACTATCAAGCACATTTGTTTCATAGCTCGCAGCAGCGCGTGGACATGTCATCTCGTATATATTAAACATATCCATGTTAATAGAAAATAAACAAATTATTTATAGTAAATAAAAGAAAAAAATACAAATAAAAAATTCCCATTCAAATTCATCCCATCTAAATAAATATTTTGTTTGAAAATTACAACACATACTTTGCATTAATACACATTAATTTTAAAAAACCACGTTACATTGTGGATATATTTTTAAGCTAATTTTTAATATAATAAAAGAATATACTAATATTATTAATATATTTTACTATGTCATTTTTTTAATTGATAAATGTGAAGATATATTTATATTTAATAAAATAAATTTAAAAAATAGTTAAGTGACCA
>Ga0307510_10011544_pt1 | contig 10485 bp, 3 predicted proteins | sample 12_EM_MG_FD_207224 | JGI IMG/M metagenome (GOLD analysis project Ga0307510, IMG submission 207224) | Populus trichocarpa ectomycorrhiza microbial communities from riparian zone in the Pacific Northwest, United States - 12_EM | ecosystem: Host-associated > Plants > Roots > Unclassified | place...
TGGATGTAGGCGGTTTGCCGAACCACGTTAAATATTGTGTCAGTGTGCTTAGCCTCCAAAGAGCAAATATCAGAACATCACCGGTCGGAATTCCCTACAGAAGTTTGACTATTGCTCTTGTTCAATCAAATTTCCCATTTGATGTGGGCATCGAAGCCTTATTTGGTGAGTCCAGAAGAGCTGTAAATTGCAGAGGTATAACTTCTTCTAGGAATAACAAATTAAAATACAATATTAACAAATAAGCTACGACAAGAACAACATTACAAATTCCCAACAATAATTTAAACAACATTATCTCAACATTTGCATGTGCTTTCATGGATAATTCCTGCTGCACTTACTCAGTTGGGTTGATATGCTTGACGGGATCGATCAACTGAAAGCTTACGTACAGAATAAATATACCGTCATCACCGATTCATAAAAACCATCTGCAGTCACCTTTCTCCTGTTTCTGCACATTCCTGCACGAAACAGAAGTCACCTTTCTCCTGTTACTGCACATTCTTGCACGAAACTTGCACGAAACAGAAGTCACCTTTCTCCTGTTTCTGCACATTCTTGCACGAAGCAGAAGTCAGTTAAATTATAATAAGCTGCCTGAGCAAGAAGTTCATATAAGTCCTTGATCATCATGCAGATTAATTTTACGGCGATTTTGGATGAGCAAGCACTATAAGTTATAACCAAGAAGTTCATATAAGAAACTAGACGGCGAGAAGAAATTTCTAGACGGCATCTCATGGCACTGCAGATGAAGAAAAACTGTGGCGTCAACATGGCACGAGGGGAATTGAGAAACTTCTTTATATTGATGATCATCACCTTTATTACAGTATCGAAATTAAAAATGGCATACACTGATTATTGACGATGGAATAATTACACTTTCTTCTACTGTGCAAAACTAAATGCCGGAACCACCCCCTCCTTCAATTGCCCTCGGCTGCTGTTGCCATGTACCTGTGCAAATTGCCGATTAATCCTCCCAAAGGTCACGTGAATCCCATCTTCCAAACACCGCCGGCCCACAACCCACACGCACCGCCGTTCACATTTTCAGAGATTTCCAAACACGTGTCCTCCGAAAGATTCCCTAAAGAAAAAATCTCATTTTCTTTTCTTTCTATTTCTGGCAGATACGGTTGTCAACATTATCACTATGCAACTTTTTATTACGTCAACAAGTGGAAACGAAGGGGATTTTTATCTCTTCGATTGATTTTTTTCCCCTTCTTTAGCCTATTAGACCTCTCGGCCATTATCTGGGGAGCCAAGAGGGAAACACGTGTCCTCCCCACCAGTATTCCAGAGAAAATGAGCATAATTAGCAGCATAATAAGAGTTTGTAGGGTCAGCAGAAATGGCTTCCAAGAAAGTCTCCTCGGCTGCCCACAGGTCCCTTTTCACATGCCATAGAAAGCTTGCATACTTGCTATATGCCTCTCCATCTGGTGGCTCCACCCCTATTGCTCTCTTGAAGTAATCCTCTGCTCTGTTAATTCACACATAAAGAAAAGGGTTAGTTATTAGTCAATCAATTTCTTAACTTGATAGTGTAAAGGTCTAACTTAACAAAAGATCAAGCTCATAAATATTTATATAAACAGCAAAAATGGCAGTCAACAGACTACGCTCTACGCAAGTTGAAGATGATGTTTGGCATGAAAGGAAACCACACCACACATTACCCTATCAGGATTCAGAAACAAAACCGAACAGGAAAGGTTACAAAACGACAAGTCAAAATCTAAAGCAGCCATACATAGTTATGAAAAACGTTGGCGAATAAACCTAGGAGATATTCTGACTCGGTGCTTGACATGATTGCCTCTCACGACAAACCGAGTGCCCAACTTGTTGAAATTCATCTAACTTGACAGTTTTTTGCTTAATACCTGAACATGGCACCTAGAATCTTGGAAGTAGTTATTATTAACAATAATTAAGAAATAGAAGGCAGAGATAGTGTAGATTTTTACCTGTCGTAATCGTGGGCAACTATGTAGAGGAATTGAGCATAATTGGCAAGGAGGAGAGGATTGTTAGGGTCTTGAGACAATCCAGTTTGATATAGTAAATCTGTTCTAAAATAATCTTCATAATCATCTGCCTCAATCTTCGCACTAATAGGCGAAACAAATCTATGTGTGGTCTCATGATCAAGAGATACATCTCTCAATGAAGACTGCATTTTTGAAGCTTCATCTACAATTGAATTCCATAGACTCAACTCCTCTGCTCCACTCACTTGCTCTGATACCGACTCTGCCTCTCTTGATGTCCCTAAAGATGACAGCTGAGAAGCCCCATCAGGGACTATTGTTCTAAATTGGCTCGACTGGTCGAACCATCCATCGCCTTCAGTGCCACTGGCGACTGGCCGGACCTTTCCACCACCGCCATTATTGCCCCCAATTGAAGTTGTTTTACCACTTGAAGATGGTACCGAAAACGTCTTTACTGATGAAGAATAAAACTTCTGATTCTTCTGGTCTAGATTTTCAACAACAGATACACTTTCTGTTGTAACTGCGTAAGACCCTGTATTCGGTGGAGCTGCAATTGCAGTGTTATTGGCCATGGAATGTACAGTAAAGTTTGCAAGGAGAATCATCACATACACCATAAGAGTAGGTGTATGCGAAAACACCTGCTGAAACAACCAAACGAAAGAAGCATGCATTTCTTGCTGTACACGAGCAAGAATCCCTTGTAAATCTTCAGTGAATAGAAACTCTCTCATTTGCAAACTATGACTATGAAGTTCTCGAATTATGAACACCATAGAAGAAAACGCCGCCTTCACTGAACAATAAGCAGATTCCCCTGCTTCTCTAAACCCTTCTTGCCATTGCATCTTTCTCTTTATCATTCGAAGCGAAAGCGGTATATCAACACTATTCGCCTTCCGTTCGATACTTGCTGGAATTATATCATCCCTCCCTGACCAATCCGGTGGCTCTTGCCGGATTTCTGGCCATTGAGGCTTCACTGACGAATCCAAAGGAAACTGCCTTTTATCCTGCACTAAATTTGAAGAATCATCACTGCTACAGTTATTATAAATGCCCCCGTCATTAATACTGCCAAGGTTGTCTCCAGAATCAGAAAGAATCTCTGATTCCGAATCCACCGCGTCACCGCTATCGTCATCATCGTCAGAAAGCCGGAATCTGCGAGCCAAATCTTGTATTTTCTTGGAAAATTCTTCGTCAGAAAAGGCATCCAAGCTAGCACTGCTAGCTCTTATTGTAGTCTGACCTCTTGGTTTCTGAGACTCGCAAGAACGAGCCCTCTGTAACTTTGTTGTGAATGGACTTCCAAACAGAGCCCGTCGGCCTAGTCTCTGTACGTATCTACATACGAGCATTCCACCTCCAGCTCCATCGAAACCACGCTGTCGTTTTGAAGATGGAGATGCAATTGCGGAGGCTAGTGCTTGAGAGGAAGATGGTGAATGATGAATAATTGGCTGCGGCCATTGAAAACAGGTCGTCGTAGCAACTTTCACTCCCATTTTATTTTTTTTTCTTTGTCAGAGAAAGGTTAAAAAGAAGCTTAGAAAAATAGAAGAAATCCAATCCCCGTGGATCTTCTGCTACAGCAGCTGGTTAAAGTCTGCTTTCTTTCTCCCTCTTTTTAATTCACTCGAACCTGGAAATAAACAAGGAGGACAAAATAAATCAGTCAAAATGGAAAAAAAAAAATACATATAAAAGTGTGAATCCCGGCAACCAATCATTACTTTCCATGTAAACCGGATCGGAAAACGGAAATTCAAAAAAGCCGTCAAACGGCACGAAAAGCAACGACAAAATGGAAGTGAGATCCAAGAAACGATGGCAAGTTCAAGATAGATATTTTGCAAGAACTTACGATGGATTTGATGAACAGAATCTCTATTGGAAACCCTGAGATGAAATCCGGGGAGAAGCTGAAACGGGAAGTACGAACCGTAACATCACTTGTCAGGAAGAAGGAAAGGAGAGGCCATCCTTTCTCTTATATATAACTGACGCCCACACTTCGCTCTCTCTTTTTATTAAAAAAAATAAAAAATCTCCGAGACTGTAGCCGGTTCTGTATGAGCCGGTTATAAGAGTAAAAACCGAATCACAACTCCGCGTAAATAACAGGGAATGTGGGTAGCCAGTCGGATTATTAATTAAGTGGGTCTGGTTTCATTTATGGTTTGTGACTTTTAACTGGATCCGGGTCAGCTGCCACCATGCAAGGTAAGAACCAGGACGAGGAACCTGATTTTCGAGTCCTAAACGGCTCGTTTCACGGGCGATTTGGATCTCATCTTCGCCGTTCTTAAATTGCGCCGCATGCTCACACCGACTTTTCCTGGTTTTAAAATCGTGGGTTCATCGACTACAGGATAATATTTAATATTATAGTAGTAATTATATTTTAAAATATTTTTTATTTAAAAATATATAAAAAATAAATTTTAATCTTTTAATATCGTTACATCAAACAAACAATTTAAAAACACTAAACAATTTAAAGTTTTTAAAAACACAGCCAGTAAGTAATAACAAACAGCCTCTTTGACTTGCTTTATTGACACGTGTCAGTGTTGCTATTTTTTTTCCCCTTCAAATGTAGTGGTCACCGAAAAAGCTAATAAAGCAAAATTAACTTGTCAGGAAAATCAATGGTGATGTAGACTAAAGAGAGCCTGACAGGAATCTGTACAGACGAGGGGTACCGAGTGAGGTAATTTTCCACAGTAGTCCTACGCGAAGGGACGGAACTGGCTTCGAAAAGGAAAAGTCACCCTTTTAGTAGTCTATTTAAGGATTGTCAAAAACAACCCTGTGCTGGCCTTTTCAGTTTTCTTTTGGCCCGTCCTAAATAATAATTTGGGATTCTTCTTTTAAGTTTTATATCAGTTTAATTTAACAATTTTAAATTTTCCAGTCAAGAATTTTCATGCATTTTAAAGATATTTCATCTATATTTTCATTTAAATTATTAATTTTATATAAAAAAATAATGTTATTTTATATATAAAAAAAGTCATGGTTTTCATTAGATGATTTTCACATAAATTTTAATTGAAAAATAAAAATAATTTAGATGTAAAACTAATGTTATCTTAATAATTATATTTGATATTTTCCCTTTCATTTTTGTTTTTGAAAAAATTACCTTTGTTATTCTATAGTTTAGTCCAAATTTTATTTGTTTACCGATTTTTGAAAAATTATATATCACAACCCGAATTTTTATATGCACATGTATTAGTTTACATCATAAATCATATTTAATGTATTTTACACTCATCGAGAATGTAAATTGATTTTTTTTTTAAATCAGTAAGTAAATGTGATTTTGACCAAATTATATAAAGATAGATGTAATTTTACCTGTTTGTTTTTTAACTTTGTGCATTTTAAGTCGCTTTTTCATGCAATTGTTTGTAACACATAACTTGAATTTTCTTTTTCTAAAAATAAAACAAACAAACAGGAAAAAAGAAAGAAACTTGATTTTAGGTGGTAGTTCTAAGCATCTTAAGTACAGACAACTTACCTTCAAATTTGCATACTAGTAACTAAGATATATTTAAATTTGTAATTGATATAAGATTAAAAAAATCTGACGTGGATACTAGTATTAAAATTAATTATGTTTAAATTAGAATAAGAAAAGTAATTACATGTTGAATCACTTTAAAGTAAAAAATATTTTGTTATTGTTAAGGATGAGTCATTTGCCCTTAAAGCTTTTTAGTTCATCGCTTGTACAACTATGATGTTTGCAATGTGTAACAGTGTTAAACGTGCACGAGGTGCACACTTCGGCAGGCTGTCCAAAACAGTGCCTAAGGGTGCTGGTCGCCATGCCAACAGAGGGAGAAATCGACAGCGCAGATTTATGATGTTGTAGGTTCGTCAAAGAAAAATCAGCAACGCAGATTGTTGACGAACATGGGCTTGACGATGGAATGTCCACGCCATGCAGGAAAACTCGTCAGGGGCATAGGCTGACGAGAACAGGGGTTGTCGAGGAATTCGGCAGCGCAGGAATTGGCAGCCTGCACGCAGATGCGAATTCGGCAGCGCGCAGCAGCTTGTGCAAGTCAGGGGCTCGACTTGGCACGATCTAAAACTTGGACGAAGGATTGTCCAAGGCATACGAGTGACTCAATAGCTGACGCAGCAAGAGCTGGCAGATGGGGCTGCTAGGTGGGCATGCAGAACGTGGGTTAGTGGCTGTTATGGGCATCCAAGATCATGGGATCATGGGAGATGAGCTGGAGAACGTGGGGGCATGGTTGGAAGTGCTCTCAACCCACTAAGATCATGGGAGATCATGGGGGGAAAACTACCCATTACTTGGTAGATAATGGGGCCACTATGTTCATGGGTAAACATGGGTGAGATAGTGTCTCACTACTTCCTAGAATGTAGGAATGGAAGTTGTGCCTTGTAAATGCTTGTCTATAAATAGTGGTTGCAGCTCTTGGTTATGTATGCATGTAGAGCACGAGATTAGAGAGATTAGCTTGGTGTAGCATGCAATCTTTGTGCATAGCACACATATGGAATTGTATATAATTTCCTTTGTTTACGAGATCAATAAAGGCTGGAAAAGAGTTTCTATAAAGCTTGTTGTGCACTTTGATTATCTGATTCTTCTTGTGTATTCCGCTTGTCTTCTAACTTGAAAAAGTGGGGAAACCTCTCGGTTGAGGGAAACACTTAGTTACTAGGCAAACACGAGTGGGATTGGCGAGGGAAGGCTGAGTCTAGCGAGGGACTAGGCTGTCGTACGGGTTTATTCGCGGAGCGAAAAATTACCCTGTGACACAACGTGTCTTTAATGGTTCCACAAGTACCACCTTGGTTTAGATGCACTTTTAAATAAAGTATTTGAAATAAAGATTATATAACTAAAATATCTCTCAACAAGATGAATTTAAGCTTTATATTTGGGATAAAAATCAAAGTATAAAAAAAAATACTAAAAATGAGGCGAGGAAAAGTGTGTAAATTCTAAAAAAAATCAAGTTTGAAACTCTTCCTTCACCTCCTTTTTTTTTAGTAAATCTTGGAAGTTAAGAGGTTAAAGAATTAATAAGAAATAATTCTCACCATTATCAACCTTTAACTATCCACCATAAATAAACAATTAATCCATAAAAAACAAAGGTTATTTGAGTAAAAAAATCAAGGTTTTTCTTAGATTAATTTTATCATTCACCCATAATTTATTTAATTAAAATAAACTTCCAACAATCTCTCGCGTGAATGGAAATTATCTCACCAATTTAAAAAGGACTTAAAGATTTGTTGAGAGATATTGATTTAGTAGATTACTACATCAAAATAAATAGCTCTTGGCTTTGAACTTTTCTTTGTGAAAAACTAATAAATTTACTCGGCTAAATAGTGAACGTGATGTCTTGAACTATTCAACATTTTATGTAAACCAAGATAATAGTACATGCATAGTTCTCTACCTGGAGATTTTTTTTGTTCTCATTATTGTGTTCATTCTAGGTCTGAGCAACTCTTGGATTCATGAGTGCTTTAGAGAATTTAGCGTTTTTATCAAAGCAATCGTCATATTTCTCATTCATATAGGTGATCTTTCATTAAGAGTTTTTTTGTTATATTCCACTTGGTATACCGAGATATAAAAATAATTAAGAAGTGAGATTTAATCAATTATTATTATTTCACATACGAATTGTATCGTATACAAAAGTACTATGGCGTGAATAATATTTTCACTAAATAAGTTCTCATAAAATATTAGAGAGGTCACGAACGGTCCTGTTTATAACTCAATCTTCTTAAATAGAACTTTCTATGTTGTATCTATTCATAGCATCAACTTTCTGTATATATGAACAAAACCAACTATATAATTTTGATGTCAATCATATAGAGTACAAGCAAGATAGCATAAACTTGTAATATGCTGAAATACTGGATTGGAAAATAAATTTATAACTTTGATGAATAGTTAAGGGTATAAATAATTAAGGAGCATTTTTGGTCTTTTCATATATTTTAGATAAATATAAATACGAAGTAAAAAAAGATCAGATTTTTTTAAGAAAGAGATCAATAAGAGAAGAAGAGAGGAAGAAAAGAAGGAAAGAGAAAAGAGGAGGTAGAAAAGGAAAGAACACGTAAATTTTGTGTAGTAATAAATTATATAAAGAGTGAATTTAGAACATGTAAAATATATTTTTCTCATTTTTCATGTTTGGTTTGTGTAAGAAAAAAGGGTAGTTAATAAAAGATGAGAATGTTTTACAATACCATAAAGGCATAAACTATAACCCCATCAATTAATTCTTATCCTTTTCTTTTGAATATGTTTTCTTTATACATGTATCAAATACCAAATAATTATTTTTAAGTAATTTTTATTAGTATAACCAGATAATGAAAAATAAAATATGTTTTTTATATATATTTTATGAAATAATTTATTTTACATGAAAGAAATCGAGGTAAAATATTGATCTTGATTAAAAAATATTGATTCTGATGAGTTCTCTCTTAACACTAACTAAAAAACTAAACTTAATGGGTGTTTTAGTGTAACTCAATTCACAGTAAAATGTGTCTTGGGTTATAGTAAAATTATCATTTTACCCTTGACTCTTTTATTTATAAAGCTTTGCTTGGAGGGTGAAATGGTATATGCACACATTTAATTTGTTATTCTTTATTTGTTTGGGGTCAACAATGTCTTTTTAATTTTTATAATGATATAATTATCATATTGCCCTTAAAAAGTTAACAATAAAGACCTCGAATCCAGGGGCCTTATAGTAATTTTGATTTTTTAATGAACAGTTGAATTATTCCGCTACCTTTACCATTAAAATTTGTTAACCTTAGCTTTAGGAACTTGATTGTAATCTCATAATGTTTTTTATTATTGTTTAGTCCTAGAAGCATTTTTGTTTCTTTAAAAATTAATTAATAATGTGATTACTCCATTACCCTTGTCATTTAGATTTTTTAGCATTGACTTCAGGGGCTTGGTTGTAATTTCATAATGGTTTTTTGTTATTATTGATTAGTATCAGGGGCATTTTTGCTTTTGTACAAATAAGAAAAAAAGAAAAGGATGCATGCGTTAGCGCATCACCCAAAGAGTACAACTAACTTTGGTGGTTTGAATCGTTATTTCGTTGTATTATTGGATTCATTTTACCGTCCTTTTCCCCACTGGATTCATTTCAACGTCTTCTTCCTCACTTAGTGGCGCGTGTATGGTAGTAGAGTTTAGTTTGATGCCAATTTACTTTTGTTTATTTTCCTTTAATTTCTTTGTTTTTCTTTTGATTCTGTCATTCTTCTCTTAATTGTAATTGTTTTATTTACATTGATTATCTTTAATTGGATTTTATTTTTGATTTCATCCTTGGTGGTTTGATTTTGTTATTTTTTTATTAAATTCGGTCCTTGTTCTTGTAATTGTATTTGTTTGGTTTTGAATCATTTTCTTGATTGATTTTTTTTTCAATTATATCCCCAAGTGTTTATTTTTATTTAATTTTTATGTCAAATTTGGTCATAATTCTTTTAATTGTTATTTTTTTATAATCATTTTCTTAATTGGTTTGTTTTTTTCAATTCCATCCCAAAACATTTTATTTTATTTTATTTTTATGTCAAATTTAGTCCCTAATCTTTTAAATTGCTATTTGTTTTATTTTGCATTGTTTTTTTGTTGACTTTTTCTCTCTCAATTTTATCATTCAATATTTTTTTGATTAGAAATTTTGCTTCTTGTTGTTTATGGGTTTGTCTTTAATGCGGCCACCCTGGTCTCATGACCCGGGTTAGAGATCTGGAAGACTAACCCTATTCGACTTTGGTCTTTTTTTAAAGTATTTTTTTCATTTTTTTTTGCCTGTATGTTTTTTGATTTTCTATTTACGAGGTTATCCAAATTTCATGTGTTTGATTTGTTGACCTGAGTTAGCTGCTGGGTTCTCTCAAGGTTTTTTTTTATATATATTTCCATCATATCAGCAGATATCCATTCCTTATATTTTGCTGATGTATTCGACCTTGTGTAATATTTTTCATGGTATGAGTTTATCCAGTTAATTTTATTTGTATTTATTGTTTAAGTCATTAGTTTTATAGGGTGTATTTATTTTTTATTTTTTTAAACAATAATTTTAATAAACACAATTAAGTGAATGTTTTATTTTTACAGTTTTTTTCTTGATTATTGTTGGTGATTTTTTTTATTTACTTTAACAATTATTGATTTATTTATTTAAATAATTATATAGACTTTTAGTTTACATTTTAATTTTTCCATATAAAAAAATACTTTAAAGCAACCAATATACATGGTATTTAATAAAAAAATTATAATCGCGAGGAAACGTGGGTTATAAGGCTAGTTGTATTAAAATCTTATCAGACTACGAAACACGAGTAGTATGGTGCCGACTCTTGACATTCGAGGCTCGGTCGCCCT
>Ga0307510_10011545_pt1 | contig 10485 bp, 6 predicted proteins | sample 12_EM_MG_FD_207224 | JGI IMG/M metagenome (GOLD analysis project Ga0307510, IMG submission 207224) | Populus trichocarpa ectomycorrhiza microbial communities from riparian zone in the Pacific Northwest, United States - 12_EM | ecosystem: Host-associated > Plants > Roots > Unclassified | place...
ATCGCGTTTCTCTGCAAATTTTGGAGAGAATAGACTTGCCGATGACGAGAATACGGCCCATAATCTCTGCAATGAATGATGAGATTATGATGTATGTTCACGAACTGACGGAATGGCCGCGCTTTCATTGGGATCTGCAGAGAATTGCGGATCGTCTGGCCGCCGTTCGCCACAAACAAGGACGCCTGCTTGGGCGCATGGAGCGCCTAGGATTTTCATTGAAAGCCGAGGCGACCCTCCAAACCCTCACCGAAGAAGTGGTGAAATCGAGCGAGATCGAGGGCGAGGTTCTCGACCGTGACCAGGTTCGGTCGTCCATCGCCCGCCGCCTCGGCATGGACATCGGCGCCCTTACCCCTTCGGACCGCCACGTCGAAGGCGTGGTAGAGATGATTCTCGACGCCACTGAACGCTACGCGGACCCACTCACGGCCGAACGCCTCTTCGGCTGGCATGCAGCGCTCTTTCCTACAGGGCGGACCGGCATGACAAAAATCGTTGTCGGCGCATGGCGCACTGCTGAGACCGGACCGATGCAGGTCGTCTCTGGCCCAATCGGGCGCGAGCGCGTGCACTATGAAGCGCCGTCTGCAGAGCGTCTCGACGAGGAGATGCAGACATTTCTTGAGTGGTTCAACGGCAGCGCGGGCGGCATCGACCCTGTTTTGAAAGCCGCACTCGCGCACCTTTGGTTTGTGACCATTCATCCCTTTGAGGATGGCAACGGTCGCATTGCCCGCGCCATAGCCGACCTTGCACTCGCCCGATCGGAACAGAGCGCGCAAAGGTTCTACAGTATGTCCGCACAAATCCGCCACGAGAGGAACGACTACTACACCGTCCTCGAGCGAACACAGAAAGGAGATCTCGACATCACAAATTGGATGTCGTGGTTCCTCGATTGCCTGGATCGCGCCTTTGATGGCGCGGATGCCATACTCGGCGGAATCCTTCGCAAAGCGGACTTTTGGGATCGCCACGCGGCCGGTCAGCTCAACGCACGTCAACGGCTTGTGCTCAACCGGCTGTTCGATGGATTTGAGGGCAAGCTGACGTCTTCGAAGTGGGCGAAGCTCACAAAGGTGTCCCAGGCGACCGCGGCAAGGGACATTGAGGAGCTTATCGAGCATGGCATCCTGAAAAAAGACGCGGCAGGCGGCAGGAGCACGAGCTATTCGCTTGTCGACGTCCAAATTTGACGGGGGATCATGAAGGACGACCAGGAAGACGCCTTTGAGAAACTCCTCTCAACTCAGCTCAATCGCAACATCGACTTCGTCAAGTTCGCCGAGACCAAGAACGCGGCGCTGCTGACGTTCTCCTCGGCATGGATCATCGGCTCCATCAATCTGCTGACCGGGCAAGCCACGCTACCGGCCGGATACACTGCTGCCTTCTGCGTCGCGCTACCTCTGTTCGCCGCCGCCGGCCTTGTTTGTATTTTGTCTTTCGTTCCGCAAGTCTTGGACCGCTTTCATCAGCACAATGTTGACGACAAAAGTCTTCTCTACTGGGGACACATTGCCGAGATTCCGGTGGGGCGTTATCACGAGCGGGTGACGGAGCGCTACAGGCCGGGAGAGAACCATAGCGTCACCGAACGCTATCTCAATGATCTCTGTGTCCAAATTTCAGTGAACGCGCGCATCGCTACGCGCAAGTTCACGATGTTCAATATTGCGGCTGGGTTCGTGTTCGCAGCCATTCTGGCGCTATCTTCTCCGCCTGTTTGGTGGGGCGCGCGCCTTCTGCTGAAATAATTCGTTCAGTACTCGTAGTTGGTCTAGGATGAACCATGCAAACCATCGCGGACCTTCGCGACACCGTGCGCCAGCTCGACCCGACTGGACCCAATGGGTTTGAAGGCTTGATGGCGGCCGTGTTGACGGAATTGACAGGTCGGACTTTTGCGCTGGCCAGCTCTGGCTCCCAACGCGGCAAGGATGGCCAATCGATTTTGGACGGAGGTGCAATTTCGTTTGAGGGCAAGCTGTACGAAGATGCGGTCGCGAAAGACCAGATCTTTTCGAAGATTGCAGAAATAGCAGCTGATGAGGAGGGTCAGACTGAGCTGTGGATCTTGGCATCGACCGGCCCAATCTCGGTGCAGCACATCACCACGGCCCAAAAGGTCGGCAAAAAGCTTGGCCTCGCCGTCAAAGTCCTTGCATGGCCTGCAACCGGCCTATCCGAGCTTGCTACGCTGCTGGCTATGGCGCCGACCGCGTCAGCTAACTTCCTCTCGACACAAACGTCAACGCCGCATGCGGATGTTACCGCCCAGTTGCAGGCGGTCGTTTCACATCCTCAGTTTTCCGAACGATCCGCTGAACTGAAGGCTGATCTCCAGCAACCAAGCCTTGCCCCTGCTTATGCGCTTAAGGACAATATCACTTGGCTGTCAGAGGCATTCGCGAACAAGAAGCGGGCTCGCGTCGTGTTCGGGCAGCCACTTTCTCCAAAAGATGCATCAATACATGGGGTTCTGGACCGCCCCGCTCTTCGCGCCAAGGCCGCTGATGCCATCTTCGCCAAGCCCGACGGCTCAGTTACCGCGATCTTGGGAGCCGACGGCAACGGCAAGTCCTGGATCTTCGCGCAATCCTGGATGCAGCAGCCGTCGAAGCCGTTGACCGTGATCCTACTACCTGACGACTTCAAACTACCCTCCTCCCTTGACACGATCCGCGACCTTTTCATTACGAAGCTCATCGAGCAAAGCGGAGATAGCCCGATCGCCATCGCTGAACATCGCTGGCGCGACCATTTTAGGAGATGGAAACGTCAGAAGGATATCGAAAAGCCAAGGCTCGTTGTTTTTGTGGACGGCCTGAATCAGCGAGACATTGGGAACTGGCCCCACCTCATCGACATGCTGAGTGAACTCGTCGCCGAAATCGGCGGCAAACTGGTCATCAGTTGCAGAGCGCCCTATTACCGAGATCATGTGGAAGGACGCCTCGTCAGCAACGTAATCAAATGTGACGTTCCCGAATGGGATGATAGCGAGCTGAATTCGCTCCTCACTTCGTTTGGCACCTCCGTTCGGCAGCTCAACGCCGATGTCGTCCGAAGCTTGCGCAATCCTCGGCTGTTCGGGATTGCCGCAGCACTCCTCAAGGACCAAAAGATCGATCAGTTCGGCGAGCTAAGCGTCAACCGCCTGCTATTCGAACACATTCGGCTCGGTGCTATTTCGGATAATAGCTCGATACCGACGTGGCAGTTTGTCCGTGATATCCGGCTGCATGCCGATCAAATCATCACAAGGCTCAAGGACAATCAGCACGCCGACCTGACTGTGTTTGACCGCCCCAACGCGCTTTCGGGTCATCCCCCTCGCACGGTGGTGGAGCAGTTTGCCCTGACCTCCGCCGGCCGCTTCTTTGAAGTTCTTGAAGACGATCACAGCAAATACGCCCTGAAAGAGGATGGACTTTCCCTTGCGCTTGGATTGTCGCTTATGAGTTCAGCGCAAGCAGCACTGCGACAGAAGAAGAACGTACTCGAAGCTCTCGGAGAGGTTCTCGATCCTATCGCCGCGCTGGATAGAACCAGCGCTGTCCTCCTCGCCGGCATCCTTGCTTCCGTTCTGGAGAACGCGGCAACTGAAGTCACTGCTGCCCTGATACAATCGTTCGTCGCCCTGCAAAATCTTGATCAGGCGCTTTATCCCGAGTTCCAGGCCTTGCTGAAAGAGGATCCTCGCCCCTTCCTCGTCGCAATTGAGAATTCCACCCTCGCAGAGCGCATCACCGCTAACCAAACCTGGCTCATCGAAGCCATAGAAGGCGGGCGGAAAGTGCCCGAGTGCTCCAAAGCGCTGAAAGATTCGCTGCAACGATGGCTCAGCATGTATTCTGATCATCCGAAGCGCATGATGATGCCGGGTGCACCTGACCAAAAGCGCAATGAGCAGCTTGCGAAACGCGAAGTCGAGATAGCGGGCAAGCTTCAGCATCTTTGCGATGCTGAGCTCGCTCTTCTCAAGAGTCTGGTTCTCCAAAGGCGCGGTGACTACAGCCAACTCAGCACTTTAGCCTTCCAGTTTTTGGCTGGCCATCCCCTAGCAGAATATGCGGATAGTCTACGCAATTGGGCTTTCGCCGCGGCCTTCAACGGGGGCTACCGTGATCACCACGACGAATTCAATGACCTGGTCCGGCTGAACCTGATCGATTGGGCTGAGACACGGACGGCTATACTAGCCTCGGCGAAGCTTCTTGAGGGGCCCAACACATCGAATACCGGCCAGTGGGCTTTGGCATATCTGCTCAATGCCACAGGTGACAGCGACGACGCGGCGGCGGCCGACACACTTTTCGAAGTTCTGACGAAAGACAGAGAGCGCTTTCCTGGGTGGCGCCTGGTCGAGAACTACTGCGCGACCGATCCTTGCGACCCCTCATCCTCTTGCCCCGACAACATCGACACTACCGCCCAGAAATATTCTTCGATCGATGTTGCCAAGCTTCACTTGCACTTGGGCAGCGGCCAAGAGGGTCATTTTTTTGACATGGCCCTAGTTGGGGTGGCTCGTTTCAGGCCGAACGTTGCCATCGAAACGATGCGACGCTTCGCTGATCAGGCGCTCGCTAGACCTGCCGAGGACTTTCGTAACGCAGCGGTTCTGCTCGAGAAGCACACGTCGGCTCTGGACGGCGCTCTCGCCCGCCGATTCGTGACGAAAGCCGCAGAAATTGCGACGGAAGCGCTGGTTGAAGACAAGATTAATCAGAAGTACGTTGCGGCCCAACATGCGCTTCTTGTCGCGTTTCCGCATATGACAGGTGACGAGCAGCTCGACGCTCTTCTTGCCCATCCTAAAGATTCAACGTTTTTTCGGGCGCTGGCCGATCTGTTTCAGCCATGTGATCCGGCGAGATTGGAAGCTGGGCTTTCCAAAGCGATCGCAGACGGCAATGAAGTCGCACAATTCCGCGCCCTAGCGTTCGCAGAACATTCCCAAACAACATTGACCTCCCGCACAAAGGAACGAGCGGCGAGCTTGCTGACATCAACTCACAAGCATGTCCGCTTGTCGTGTTTGGGTCTCATCTTGGCAACTCAGGACTCGGCCCTTCTCGCAGCACTCGTTGGCAGCAGTTGGACAGCAACGGAGCTTGATAGCGCCACCGATCAAGCGGAGATGTCTCACGGCTCTGAATCGCTCGCGATGGCGTCCAAACTTGGTCTCATTTCAATCGAGTCCTGCCTAGAACGCATTGACTTTTCGTCCTATCAGAAGATGGTGGAGCTTTTAGGTTCGCCTGCAGCGCTGGTAGTCGCAGATCGGCTCGATATAGCCATCGACAAGGCTACGAGGTTCAAGATAGAGCGCAACCTCCCGGCCATCGAGCAGCAATTTGAAGACCGGCATTGGCCGTCATTTCTTAGGGTCTCTGACCCGCCTACTCCTATCAAGAATCTGTCACCGCAACAGTTTAACGAACTTTCTGAGGCTAGCGACGCTTGGTATGAGCGGCAAAAACGCAACCAAGATGCCGCCGAACAATTCGAGCGTGACCTTTCGGAGGCTGGTGCGCAACTCATCATCCGATCCATTACCTCGGGCCTCGTTCGCGAAATCGACAGGGTGAGCCCGCAGACCTTGGACAAATGGCTCAATCTTTTCCTGACCATGGGCCAGGAGAGTCTGAACAATCTGCACAACACTGCTTCAGCCGTCGCCGAAGCGGCTTCCTATCGAAACTCTGCGGACGCAGCCTCGCTGATGCGGCGTCTCTCAAAAGGAGCCCCTCCCGTCCGTGCCACTTTCGGCAGAGACCATCTCGGCATCGATGCAGTGACGATTTGGGCAGCCGATTCCAGCCCTAACACAAGAGACCTGCGGTTCTCCAGACTTGACCGAATGGCAAATGATCATGATCTGGCGAACGAGGTGCTTGCCGCGCTTCGCGCTAACCGCGAACTTGAGCTTCGCGATTATGTGCTCGACCGGCGCAATCGGCCAGAGCCGGCCCACCGCGCGCGCGCCGCGATGGTCGCTGGGCTATCACCCGCCAAGCCGTGGGCAGTTGAAACGATAAAGATGCTCAAGGACAGCAAGGGTTACCTGCAGGGAGCATACAAAGGCGCCACCTATGCCATGGACCGTCATACTTGGTCAAAGCATTGGGCCGGCCTAATGGTGCAGGCGACGAGCCAAGAAGACTTTTGGCGCTACAGCGTTCTTCTTTGCAAGATCGTGGACGGTCGATTCAGGCGAACCGATATGGAAGGCTCCAATCCTCTCCTGGAGAGGTTCGCACCAACATTGGAGACCGCTCTCACAGATCGCATCAAACGCTGGAAGAACAATCGCGACTCCAAACTCTTCGGCATGCGAGCACCGGACCGTGCCTTCCTTCCGCACTGAGCGACTGGGGCTCAATGCACCAGCTCCAGGGAATGTTCTAGTGCACCTTTCCATTCGGAAGGGCTTGATCATACAAACCGTGTCGCGTCGGTATCACCCATGCCGCAGCAATCGGGCAGAGGCGTTGCACACGCGTCCGCTCGCCATACACTGACACCAACCGCTTGCCGGCAACGACCGGCACAGGAACGTTTTTGTCTCCCGACCGGTCTGCCGCCTGCGGCATCACCCAAAGGGAGAATACAATGGCCAGCAGGTCATCCACGAAGTCGAAGAAGCCCACCCACGAGGCGTTCGTCGTCACCGGCGAAGGCGAGAGTGCGTTCTGGACCAAGCTCGGTGCGGCATGGCCGCATGACGACGGCAAGGGATTCAACGTCGAACTGATCGCCCTACCCGTCAGCGGCCGGCTCGTCATCCGCGAGCGCAAGGCTGGCAGCACCTGACCGGCTCTATAGTCGGCCGCGTTAGCCGCCGGCTCCGCAAAGTAGCCTTGTGCGATTCTTCCCAGAGCAGCGGTTAGGCACGCTGGCGTGGTGAGGGAAACCATCCTCCAAACTCGGAAATGGTCGAAGCCCGTTGAGAGCTGATGACCCGCAACGTGCAGAGCTACCTGCCCCGCATCGGAAACGGTGCGGGGCCTTTCATTTAGCGCGTCGGCCGGAAGAGCGGACCGCATGTGCTAGCGCGCCGGGCCAAGCCTCCCGACTGCCTTAGCGCCACCGCGCAAGGGCCTCGGTGGCACCGTCCGATCAATCCCCCAAACCAATCTTGCGGCGGTTCTACAGGTTCTTAGGCCTATCGTGTGGAGGGCTCCCTCCCTTCCGCAGCCGAGAGGACCGAAGTGCTGAGGGGGGCAACTGGGCGCGGTCGATGCAAGCTGACAAGCCAAGGAACAGCATAAGCTCAGCATTGACACCGTAAAATAGCCGCTTCAAACTACAACCTATGCGGGATCAAGCCATTTCGATCCTACCTGCATGTTCTGCCTAATCGATTTGTGTATGTGACCGGGGGGTCGCTCCTTGAACACCACGTTTGTTGCCCGGGCTTTGTCCCTGGGAGTGGTCTTTTGCGTGGCTAGCTGCGTGCAAGTACCGCAACGCAATGGCATGGCCGCCGTCGATGTCGACATGTTGATAAAGCGCATCAAGTGCGATCTCAACAACATCGTCATTGAAAAAGCTTACAAACAATTCCCCCATGAGGTGCGGCCCGAACGCAGGCAACCCTTCCTGTTCTTGCGTTCGTGGGCCGCCAAGGTTCGGCTTACCGTCGCCGTCGACGATACTTTCTCGGTAAGTCCTGGCGCTTCTTACACGCAACCGCTGCATACGGTGAACAACGTTGCTCAAACTTTTACATTGGGCGCAGGGGGAAGCTTCAGTACGGAAGCCGTCAGGCAGGAGGATGTGGAGTTCCTGCTGTCCTTCAAGGACATCGACGCTGAGAACGACAGCAACAGGCTGAACACCGCACTCTATGACTATTGCCAGCCCCCTCCAGGCCTGCTGCTCGAAAGCGACTTGGGACTCGATCGCCTTGTTGATGCCGCGTTGAAGCCGGTCGAGACCGGGGTTCTCAAGCCAGGAAACAACTTCGGTCCCGGCACCGGACCTCCCCCAGCCATTCCAAAAGTCGACCTTCCCACCGTTACACTGGAAAAACGCAAGGTCGAGCCAAGGCCATCATTCGAGCTTACGATCCGTCAACTCCAGGAAGGAGCTGAAAAGATCAGGCAATTTTCCACCAAGATGATCCAGAAGTTCAACATCCCGGATGATCTGACCAAGCAGACAACCGAACAGCTCGACAAGGGACAGACCCAAATCGATCAAAACGCGGCGAAGGCCAATCAAAACGCGGCCAGGATCAAGCAGATCTTGGGGAACGCGACGGAGGCAACTGCGATCGAGACAAAGACCCAAGCGATCATAAACAACGTGATCAAGCCTCGGTACAGTATTGCGCAGGGCACGCTAGATGGCTCCTGCATCAAGCACGTGACGGAAGCGCAATTTGAGGCCATAGCGCAATCGTCAAACGTCTCGGCCTTTGTCATTAACATTGACAAAGCCGCCGAAGGCGTCGCCGACCGATCAAGTGCCGCACCGCCCTCACCCGCGGATGACAACGCGCTCAAGGCAGCCGCGGATAAGTCCACAGACGACTTCAACAAGCTTGTTGCCGCTCGCGACAAGGTTATTGACGCGAGCAACACGATGACTGAGGCCATGCGCACTTGCCTGAGGAAGACGAAGGAAATCCAGGAGGCGAAGAAAAAGGAAGGCCCCCCGGTTTTCGATCCAGTGTCAACCATAACCGAGACGGTCAATTTCTATGTCACGGTCACCGGCAATGTCACACCCACGTGGAAGCTGGTGCGCGTAACCGCCCCCACCGCGGGGACATTCTTGTCGGGGAGTCGCAAGGATACCAATACGCTCATCTTGAGTATGGGACGACCAACTCCAGGAAAGGACGGCGGTCCTCCGGATACTTCGGCCATGGACAGCCAGATCCTCTACTCGATCCTGGGGCAAGCCCTGCCTGCGAGCCGACCGTAGCTTGCAATGCCCGTTGGACGGCTGGTGCGCTGAGGCCCGTCCGCGCAGTACACCTACTGCTTCATCCCAAGTTGCTCTGCACAAACGCTGCCGAGCTGGACGCCAGTGGGGATAGGACCGTAGTAGAGGCTGCTGTCCTTGTCTTCAGTATCAAGACTTTTGATTGTTCCGTTCTGAAGTGCAACGACGTTGACCTTGCAGGCGTACCCTCGCGAACTTCCCGAGGCGCTTGATGGCCCGTCACGAGAGACCGAAAATGAGCTCCCATTCGCCAGTTGCCAACTATAAGCGGTTTCGCCACTGTTCATCTTGAAGCTGCTCGCGGGTGGTCCCCACCGGAGAACAAGGGCATCAACATTTTTCCCGACGTAGTCTTGGCCTAGCTTGGCGCGCACATCTGCGCCGGTCGCGTAACATCCACCTAGCGCCATACAGAGCACCACTGTTCCCAGCCAACGCATTTCTCGCCCCCCGAAGGAGTACATCAAAACGCAACTACCGCACGAAATCAAGAGTTTGAGCCCTCCGCAATTCGACGACTGACAACAATGCGCCAAGCACTTATTTGTCTTGCTGTTGTCCTGTCGCTTGGCATCACGCCGGGCGGCGCTGCCGTTGATCCCGGCAAGGGATCGAAGGCAATGATCTTTACTTCGGGCGATCTGGATGAGTGGCAGCGCGTCGATTTCCAGCCTGCACGGGTGTCCCTACGAAGAGCGCCACAGATCAAGGTCGCGATTCAGACCAGGGGCCCGAGCATGCAGGGGCTCGTCCGGCTTCCCGGCGGGCTGGCCTCGAATTTCGATACGGGTCTTGGACTGACAGTCGTCGACCTTATCAACCCCGGTGACGAAACCCGCGGCTATGCCGAGATCGTCGCGATCGAGATCGCCTTTACGCAAACCGTCCGCGGACAGGATTTCAGGGTCTTCGCTGAGGAGGACTGATTGTAGCTGTTCTGGGGTAGCATCCACAGGCACTCACCGCACATGCTGCCTGTGGTGCCCAGCATGAAGTCTAGACCGATGCGGTCGCAACCCGCGTCATCACAGCGCGCAGAACGTCATCCACGGTGGGGCAGCGGTAGACAGCGAACCGGGACCTAGACGTCGCGGTAAGGCTGATCCGCTCCTTGGCCATTTCCTCCAGCGGCAACAGGAAGTAATCCGTGACTTCCCGGTTGCTTCGTTCGTCAAGCCTCATCGCCAGGATAAGACTGGCGGGCTCGACGATCCGGCGATGGACCAGCCAGGCAGGCGCATGACGTGGCGCGATATAGTAGCGAGCCAGGCGCAGGGACATGGCGAGCCTCCCGTCCACGGTCATCACTTTGGTGTCGCCATCGAAAATGGCGGCCGCCCCCAGCGCCCGAATGCGCGTGGCAATGACGGATGCCTGCCTGAGCAGTTCTGCGTCTGACTTCTGGCGCGCATCAAGGTAGTCGAAGTCGCGTTCCGCGTTCACATACCCTACCCGCCGGAACGCTTCGCGCAGGCTGCCAAAGCGGTAGGCGTACAACGCGGGGCTCGGCAGGTCGCC
>Ga0307510_10011546_pt1 | contig 10484 bp, 9 predicted proteins | sample 12_EM_MG_FD_207224 | JGI IMG/M metagenome (GOLD analysis project Ga0307510, IMG submission 207224) | Populus trichocarpa ectomycorrhiza microbial communities from riparian zone in the Pacific Northwest, United States - 12_EM | ecosystem: Host-associated > Plants > Roots > Unclassified | place...
CGTGAGCCGCAAGTCGAGTCGAGTTGCGGTTTCAGAGTGAAAAGCGGCGGTCGGTCAAGCCGCGTCTGGGAAAAACCGTGGCTTAGTAAGCCAACTTGTGGTTAACCGAGTTGCGGCAATACTACTCTCGCGCCTTCATATACACCGTCGTTACCGCCGATGCCCCTCAGTTCATGCCCACTCGCGTGTGTACTGAGGTGAGCTTACTTACATTCCCTTTTCCCTCTCAAACACCTGTGCTTACAGTACATAGCACAGCTTTTGCTTCCCCTTCCCAGGCCGCAAACCTCACGCGCGATCCCTTGCACTCACACTCACATCCTCTGGATTGCGACAGGTTATGGGCCCTGCCCGTTCCACTAGGTCAACTACCGCTGCTCCTTCTTCTTCTTCCAGAACGCCTTCCCCTGCTCCCAAAGCCGCTTCTCCCTCATCCCCCAGCACCAAGATGTCGTCCCCCACCCCATCATCCGCACCTGCGTCGTCCTCTTCGCTCCACATCAAACAACTCGGCACCAATGTCCCACACCTCGACATTGAAGGCACAAAGTGGACAATGTTCGCACTTCGCTTCCCGAAAGCCATGATCGCCGCCAGCTGTTGGGGCCATTTTGACAGCTCCAGCCCTTGCCCTGTCCTGAAGGATTCACGTAATCCCACCGACAAGGAAATGCAAGCGATCTGGCGATGGACTTGCGAGGACCAGATCACGGATTATCTTCTGGATCAGCACATCCCCAAGAAGATCGCCCTTGATATCATAGGATTCGGAACGACTAAGGAACACTGGGATTACATCAAGAAGCGTTTCTCGGCCAAGAGTGAACACGCCAAGGCTGACCTCTACCAGGCATTCATCGACATGAAGTGCCCCAGGAACACCAACGTTCGGGAATTCCTCAACGAGATGAGCACCAAGCGCCACAAGCTTGAGGCGATCGGTGTCACTGTCTCCGACATCAATTATCGATGCACCATCTTGTGTTCCCTCCCCAACCACCTCTCGGCCTATGCATCCAACACCCTCATGACACTTTCTCTCACAAGTGAAGTCACCGGAAACCCCATCAATATGGACAAGTTGCTCAGCAACATTTCTGACAAGGCCGACCGTGCGAAACTACGGCGCGCGACCAGGGATCAAAGCCAAGGCAAGGGGAAGAAGGGCCAGACAGACGAAGCCCTCGCTGCCACCACCTCCGAGCGTGGTGGCAACCGCAGTTACAATAACAACGGAAAGAAGCGTTGCAGTGGAAAATGCCACCACTGCGGCAAGGAGGGCCACTGGGTCCGAGAGTGCTGCACCAAGAAATGGGAGGAGGCGGCAGCTACAGCAGCAGCATCAAACCCGAGCGGGTCGGCAGCACAGGCAAACGCGGGCAACAGCAGCAAGCCCGAAAACAGGCCTGTGGGCTCTGCTAACGTCGCCACCATCGACAACTCCGATGACGGAGACTTCTGGTCAGCCACTGCTGAGATCGTCAACTGGTACGACGACCCAATGATGGGCGAGCCGGAATGGTGCAATGAAGATGAGTACACCCCCCGCGCCGATTTGGAGGGCGAGGGGGAGGACATTTATTGGCCTGATCCAGAGGGGATCACCTGGGATATCGAGGAGATGGCTGGCGCAACAATCGCGCCTGCAGAGGAGGATGAGGACACCCTACCTTGCACCGAGATGTACGATTCCGGTGCATCGCGACACATCAGCCCTCACAAGGCTGACTTTACATCTTACACACCTCTATCCCCCCCTCTCTACATCAATGCTGCCAACAAGCATAAGTTCCCTGCCATTGGAACGGGAACTCTCGTCGTCAAAGTCCCGGCAAATGAAGGCAAGTCTGATCTCATCCTCAATAATGCGCTCTACACGCCGTCCATGTGCTACACACTGGTGTCGATTGGCACACTGGACAAGGTGGAGGGATACACCTTTCGCATTGGTGGAGGTTGCCTCCAAATCATCACCCCGCACGGTAAACCAGTTGGCAAGGTCCTGTGCAACCCTCGCCACCTCTACAAAGTCAAGCGCTCGCTTGAGTCCACATATGCCGCCAAGGACATGTCAGTCATGGAACTGCATCGTCGCCTTGGGCATATCTCCATCGCCACCACCCGCAAACTTGTCGTGAGCAGAGCCATCCGCAGGATCAAGCTTGATCCCGACGCGCCTGAAGTCGACTCAGACTGTGAGGCCTGCATCATCGCCTGTGCCACATGCCTCCCCATGCGCAAACCACACATCAGCACACCAGCCAAGAATTTCAGGGATGAAGTCCACACTGATGTGTGGGGACCCTCAAAATCTTCAACCAAGGGTGGCCGCCGCTACTTCATCACCTTCACAGACAACGCAACTCGCTTCACACTCATCTACCTGATAAGCAAGAAAAGCGAAGCCCTCAGAGCTTACAAGTTCTTTGAGGCATGGGCGATCACTCAGCAGCACGGCACCAGGATCAAGGTGCTGCGTTTGGACTGCAGAGGCGAATACCTCAGCAAGGAGTTCAACAAACACCTTGCAGCAGCAGGCACAGCGCAGAGGCTCACAACGCATGACACGCCACAGTTGAATGGCATCGCCGAATGGCTCAATCGGATGCTCCTTGAGCGCATCTGAGCCCTCAGGCATGCAAGCAGACTCCCACAGACGCTCTGGGGCGAAGCGTTGCGGCATGCAACATGGCTCAAAAACTGGACGGCCACGCGCACATTGGATGGCAAGACGCCTTTTGAAGCGCTGTACGGGACTCCACCTGATCTCTCAGAGGCACGCCTATGGGGCTGCAAAGCTTGGGTTCACGATGACACCGGATCCAAGCTGGATGTCTGTGCATGCGAAGGCCATTGGATTGGCTTCGACCTGGACTCACGGGCACACAGGGTTTACTGGCCCAAGTCCGACTCTGTCAGTGTTGAGCGGAACATCTATTTCGCGACAGCAGTTCAGCTTGAGGGGGAGGAATTACAGGTGCCAACCATGAGCAGCAAGCCAACTGCCGCACCGGACACCTCCACATCTTCCAAGTCAAATTCAGAACCCTCACCCTCAGCCCCTGAGCAAGTCCAAGAGCCCGACAATCTGCCAGTAGAGCTGTGCAGGAGCACACGGATCCGCAAGCCATCGCGTAGAATCCGCGACTTGGAGTCCGGAGAAGGTGTCACTGACCTCTGCACACAAGCCCTCAAGGCCTCCACAGGAGACCTGGAGGAATCAGGGGGAGTGTGGGCAATGGAAGACAATGCCCCCACACTGCTCAAAGACTTTGACGGCATGGAGTTTGTGTTCGTGGCGGAGACAGCAGATGCAGAGGCCCTCAAGCCCTGCATGCTCGCGGAAGTGAAGCACAGACCCGACTGGCCGCAATGGGAAAAGGCCATCAAGGAGGAGCTGGCCACGCTCAAGGCCGCCGGCACATGGAGATTGGAGAACATGCTGCCCAGAGCCAACATCATCAGCTTGAAGTGGGTCCTCAAGGCAAAGAAGGATGCGGCTGGGAACATTGCCTGCTACAAGGCCCGCCTTGTTGCTCAGGGATTCAGCCAGATCGGTGGTGTCAATTACAATGACACATACACGCTGGTGGCCAAGCTCGCATCCACGTGCACGGTCATCACCATGGCCAATCACCTCGGGATGGAGATGCACCAAATTGACATCAAGGGTGCATACCTCAACGGCGAGCTCAACGACAACGAGGTGCTGTACATGCAGCATCCTCCTGGGTACAAGGCCCCTGATGCTGGCACGCATGTTCTGCGCCTTGTCAAGACCCTCTACGGGTTGAAGCAGTCAGGCCGCTGCTGGTACCAGAAGTTGTCCAGTGTTTTCCTTTCCCTCGGGTTCAAGCAGTGTGCTGTGGACCAGGCCATGTACTTCTGAGTTGTTGTGCACAAGGGTGAGCTCACTGTCGTCGTTGTACATGTGGACGATTGCACCATCATCACTACCACCATCCGCCTCATTGAAGAGCTTAAGGCTGGGCTACGCAAGCACTTCGAGGTTACTGACCTCGGAGAGCTGCATTGGATGCTTGGCATCGAGGTCAAGCGTGATCGCTCAGGTCGCATGGTGCACTTATCACAGCAGGCATACATCGATGCCATCCTGCGCCGCTACCACCTCTCCGACCTCAAGCTGCTTTCCATGCCCATGGACCATCAGGTCCGCCTCTCATCAGATCAGGCACCCGCAAGTGCAGCAGAGTGTGCGATGATGTGCAATGTGCCCTACCGCAAGGCAGTCAGTGCCCTCAACTGGGCAGCATTGGCAACACGCCCAGACATCGCCTTTGCAGTCACAACAGTCACCCGTTTCGCAGCAAACCCTGGGCCTGCCCATTGGGAGGCCATGAAGCAGATCTTCCGCTATCTCTCAGGCACGCGCAACCTGTGGCTCACATATGGCGAGGCCAACACCCCCTTGGAGGGTTACGCAGATGCAGATGGCAGCATGGCTGAGGACCGCCACACCATCTCTGGCTATGCATTCCTTATTGATGGTGGTGCCGTATCATGGTCCTCAAAGCGACAGGAGATTGTCTCCCTGTCCACCACTGAAAGTGAGTATGTTGCAGCGACGCATGGTGGAAAGGAAGCCCTCTGGCTTCGCAGCCTCATCTCTGAGGTCTTCGGCAACATCAAGGGCCCCACCACCCTCTTTTCGGACAATCAGGCAGCCATTGCGCTCACGCGCGACAACCAATACCATCCACGCACAAAGCACATCGATGTGCGTTATCACTGGATCCACTGGGTTGTGGAGAAGGGGTCGATTCAACTTGTTTATTGCCCCACAGATGACATGGTTGCCAATGCGCTTACCAAGGCCCTCCCCTCTGCAAAGGTGAAGCACTTCGCCTCAGCCTTTGGACTGTGCGCAAAGTGAGGGGGAGTGTCGCAGATTTAGAGGTCGGGCCACTTGGCCACATGGACATTCACATACACAGACAGTTTACATACGATCACGGACAGTAGTTTACAGTGTGTGGTGCACTAGTGCACACCCACCCAATTGATTACATTAGCCACCCTCGTTTCTTCCCACTTTCCACTTTAGTTACCGGCACTCTTGTGCCTTCATATATACCGTTGTTACCGCCGATGCCCCTCAGTTTGTGCCCACTCGTGCATGTACTGAGGTGAGCTTACTTACATTCCCTTTTCCCTCTCAAACACCTGTGCTTACAGTACATAGCACAGCTTTTGCTTCCCCTTCCCAGGCCGCAAACCTCACGTGCGATCCCTTGCACTCACACTCACATCCTCTGGATTGCGACAGGTGCAAGCATGTCAAAAGATGGAACATGAGATGGTACAAGCACGCGAGAAGGACTGATTTGCTGCTGAGGAACGGGCACTCACACTCAAGCAACAATCGCAGAAGGAGGAGCTCTTACTCAAGCACCAATTGCAAGAGAAGGAGCTTGCATACAGGGAACGCACACTTCAACTTGAGATTGAGCTTGCTCGATTGAAGAGCGGACAAGCCCCCAGCCTTATGAATGAATATCACCCAACAAACGCATACCCCTCTAACACAGATCACTTTACTTTCCCTCTCCCTTCTACTGACTGGGGCCTTCCAGGGCCATCTGTGCTGAAGTAATAGACACTACCAACCACATAGCATTTACACCACAGCTATCTACAGTACATTCAATATAAGTTTATCTGGCCCACTATTTGGGTTGCCTCACTGCCCTGCTCGATTTGCTATTGAAAAGCCATGTCATGATCTGCCACCAGAACCTCTGCCCTTCCGATTCCACATGTTGCTGAACCTCCTGCAATCCATCATTGCTACCTTCGTTGTTGTGTGGCACCGGATATCGTCTTCCAGCTGCATAGAGGCACTCACGAAAACGTGGGTCAAAGTTCCCGCCCTCAAGCATAAGTATCAGGTTGTGTGCAATAATACAGCACCAGATGAAAGCGATCGCCCATTTATGGTCCTTGGGCGAGGTGATTTGAATTCGGAGTTCGCAGAGGGCTTGAAAGCAGCCTTTGAGTAGCCTGATTGCATGCTCAGCGCGTATGCGGACCTAGTAATTGAGGATCATAAGAAGACAAAAGAAATACAATAGGAACTTACTTTCGACACATGGTAGTTGTATGTCCGTTGATCGGGTGACAGCTTGCCACCAGCAGGCTTCCAAAACGGTGCAACACACCACATCTTGGGAGGATACACTGAGTCCGCCCATATCCACTCACCGGGGGCCAAAATGCGCTCATGCTCCTTGAAGATGTGGGTAGTGCAGAAGGCCTGGGCATTGTGGACACTGCCAGTATGGCCAATGGCATAGTCCACAATGGCAAGCAAATTGGGAAGCGTGACAAGCTAGTAAAGGGTTAGATTGCGATAGTGTAGATAAACATAACCATGCACCTGGCAGTCCAATAAGTATGTCCGACTCTTGTTGAACCAGGTGTCGCTGTGAAGACCCAGCCGCTGGAATAGCGGGAATTTGGTGCCATCCACCATCATATACCCGTCGCTCCACTCAGGGCATACCTGTGCCGTGACCCATGCTTTTGCGCTCTCTTGCTCCTCTGCCATTGGGAAGTGAATGCATTCATTGTGTAGTGATAAAAGGGCCAGCATAACGCGATTGGTGCAGTTCGCTACTGTGCCCAGACTGACACCAGCCCAGTGTCCTATCACTTCTGGGCTGGCAGTGTTACCATAATGGCTGGCACGAAACAGAAAAATAGCAAGTTGAACTTCAACTGGGGCCTGGGGGGTGTTGGAGTGATTGTGGAAAATGTGGTGGGCACGGATCTTGTTGGCGATGCCATCAAAGGTGTCAGGGTCAACACAGACTCTTCTCCTGTACTGTTTGATGTTGCCAGTGCGCCAGTGTTCAAGGAGAGGGAGTTGTGACACCTTCTTGACTGCAGGGTTCTGGCATAGAACCCTCAACATGAGGATTTCTTGGTGCAGTTTGTTGATTTTGGCCTGTGTCACAAGGAAATACATCTCTTCAAGGTCGGAACAAGAGAGTGAGAGGAAAGGCTGGATGGATGACTTGTCATCTGAGTGAAGGGATGAGATCGTGCTGATGTTGCTGATGCTTGATATAGAGGACTTGCTGGAGTCACTGTCACTTGCTGAGAGGGAGGGGAAAGGTTCGATGGTCACATCTTGCAGGTATTTGGAAAGCCAGGCACGTTTGAAAGAACAGTCAATGTCGTCCAATTCATCAAGTAGTTTGCGACGAAGCAGTAGCTGTGGCATGAGCGCATGTTCAAAAAAAAAACCAACACAACAAACACTAGGGTTTCGCCAATGGGTGGGTCAGAGACTGAAATATGATGGAAGTGCCGACACCATGCTGACAAGTCCCCAAGACATTATTTTCACCATTATTTGCATTTTCGTGGGGGGGGGGGTTTCAAAGTTGACCATTAATTGCCCATTATCTTTCTCATTATTTCATTCATTAATCCAAATTTTGCGCAAAAAACGACTTAATGGACAAATTAATCAGACAAATAATGATGTGATTAATGGCATGTTTGAAAGACCCTATTTTATTACCCACTACGCCCAAACGTGGATCCGGAGGCATTATACGGCCTTCGATATGTTTACCCGTTTACCACTGGTTGGCCTCCACCCCCGGTTCCCCATCCGACTCGGACTAAGAGCCCCACACGGATTTAAAAATACGCAAAACGGCTTTTTTTTTTCAAGGTCTTTCCCGCCCGTAACAGCACAGCGTCCACGACCCCAATGATGAACGCAACGTCAAAAACCCGTAAAGTTTGGCTCGTCACTGGTGTGTCCAACGTTTCCAATTTCGATCCCTCGAGCCTGCAACGTGTTAACGCCGTGCCCCGTTCTTTTTTTTCTTCTTTTTTTTTTCTCTTAAAATTCGAACGAACGCAACGAAACGAAAACACTCAGGAGCCGCGAGTGGTCTCGGCTTGGCGCTCACGAAGAACATTCTCGCTCGCGGTGACAATGTTGTCGCCACGGGGCGATCTGCCTCGCAGTTTCGCGATCTCCTATCGGACGCTTCCATCGATCAAACGAGGCTGCGCGCGTTGGCGCTCGACGTGACGGCTCCTTTTGCGGAAATCAAGCGACGGATAGACACCGCGATCGAGTTTTGGGGACGCCTGGACGTCGTCGTCAACAACGCAGGGATCGCTGTTTTGGGCACTACCGAGGAGATCGGGTCGGTGTATCGATTCATTCATTTGCTCACTCACTCATAGGGGTGACGACAAACTGGACCTTTTTTTTTTTTTTGTGACAGGGCTGAGGGGACAATGAATGTGATGAACACAAACTTCTTCGGCGCTGTGAACGTCACGAATGCTGTCCTACCGCACATGCGAGACCGTCGCGAGGGATGCGTTGCGTTCATTGGAAGTCGTTCCGTGTTCCGCAATCAGATAACAGTGCGTGTTTCTGCCATCCAATGCAGTACTGTAACGTCGAGTCGCGTTCTCACACCCCGGAATGTCAACCGCCCAGGGGATCGGTTCGTAGTCTGTATTGGACGTGGCAATCGCGATCAACTCATCCTGGTGGATATCTCAGGACCTTATTCAGCGTCCAAGGCCGCGGTCCACTGTGAGTCTCCCAGCCCTCGGAACAACACTAGAAAGGGATGCGCAACCAACTTTTTTTTTAGCCTACGCGGAGACACTTTCTGTCGAGATGGCTTCTTTCAATGTCAAAGTGCTGATCGTGATACCGGGCAGCTTCAACACCAAGTTCAATTCGCCTCCGCGTGGCGGAACGCCACTCCAGGGTTACGAGTCGGCTCACGCGGGAATGGACGCCGCGCTCGAGTTGCTTGCCAAAACTCCAAAAGGAGACCCCGCACTGGGAATGGATGTACTTGTAGACGTCGTACGAGGGGAGGGTCGTGCAGTCGGTCGCGATTCATTGCCGCTCTGGTTGTTTCTTGGGGAGGATTGCATGCGTGACGTCCGTGCTCGTTTGGACTGTATCGGGTCTGTGCTAAATGAATGGGAGGAAGTGGGAACAAGGCTGGGTCTCCCAGAGAGTTCACTTTGAACCAACTCTAGATCTTGCATACGCTTGTATTATCATTTGCGTGTCAGGGCTGAACGTTGAACCCCAACATCCGGACCTCCGACCTGGCGTCGCTTTGATTCTGACTCGGAGGTACAGGTGAACTGACCCTGTACAATAAACGGGAGAGATGCGACCGACTTCGTTAGGATCGGATGGCAGGGCCGACCGCCGAAGTATGTGATAATTGTTGAATACATTGCCAAAAACACCCAGAGGACGTCCGTATGTATACTGCTCTGCTTACAGCTGCGCGCGTGCGATTATCGTACCAAGGCCCAGTACGCCGCGTGCAATTAGGTGGCATACTTCTCCGTCCATTCCTTGCTAACCTGCCGCGCCCCGACCTCATCCTCCTTGTAGTGCTTCGCGACATCTGCCGCGAGCGGGTCATCGGGGTTGGGCGTGCTGAGAAGCGCTTGTATAGACAGTAGCACGGTGCCGATCTGCAGCGCAGGGGTCCATTTGTCTAAACATACAGTCAACCACGAATGAAAGGCTGATGTACGAACTGCTCACCTTTTAAAATGTCTAAACAGATCCGCCCGAGCTTGTCTAGCAGCGCGTGATCAGTGTTCATTTTGTGGGAGAATGCTGAGAGAGAGACTACACGTACCAATGTTGGGGTGGTATATCTTGGTGAGGAAGCGCACCTTGGGGGGTGCCATGGGGTACTCTTCGGGGAGGAACAACTCGAGCCTGAAAACACCATCTAGACACGCATCAGGGAGAGCGAAAGCCTTTGGTGAGAGTTGAGGGACGTACTCTGGAATGGACTGCCGTCTGGACCCTGGATGGTCACATCGAAATATCTCAGGTTGTCTTCATGCGGAGCCGCAGAGATTCCGGGCAGAGGGTCTGCCATAAGACGCTCCGTTTCCTGTCGTGTGGAGGTGAGGGGGGTGGTCTGAGCCGAGCCACCAGAGGAGGTGTGCTCGAATCACACACCTTGATTATCCGCTGCGATCACGCCAGTGTTAACATGGGATATATGGGCGGACTGGTCAATACACACCTTAGGGAGAGCCATAGGACGAGTCTAAAGATGACGAACACAGGTTAACTAGCTCGCTCACAAGGGCGATTGATAGATTCCCGGCTATTCCCGACCGACCATCCATTTGACTAATTCATATCACCCGCTCGCTTACATCAGACACGCGTCTTTTTATATCCATGTCGTCGTCCACTCCGAGCCAGGATGATTGGATTCGTGTAACGAGCAGAGATGGTTTTTCTTTCATCGCCAAGCGAAGCGTCGTCTTCCGTAGCGGAACTCTCCGTAACATGTTGGATGAACGTCGTACGTCCACCTTACTGCTAATCTCTCGTGTTGTTCATCCCGACGTGACAACCCCCACCCGCAGACAGCTTCGCAGAGGCTACACAAAAAGTTTGTCCCGTAGACGAAAGGTACCTCCGA
>Ga0307510_10011547_pt1 | contig 10483 bp, 10 predicted proteins | sample 12_EM_MG_FD_207224 | JGI IMG/M metagenome (GOLD analysis project Ga0307510, IMG submission 207224) | Populus trichocarpa ectomycorrhiza microbial communities from riparian zone in the Pacific Northwest, United States - 12_EM | ecosystem: Host-associated > Plants > Roots > Unclassified | place...
CGTCCTAAAACCCAGCCCCCCCCCCCCCCCCCCTCCTCCGGTATCAATGAATCTCTCAGCCCCAGCAGGAGCCTGGCAAAACCCCTTACCCACGTCCTCCTGACAGGGCCTAGGTGCGCTCAAGAGCCTACTACAAGCGCGCATTGTGCTGCGTCACCGATCGTGAGATGGAACCATGGTCAATAGCGGGGAGTGGTAGGGACCGCCCAAGACCTGCCTACGGGATCGATCCGAATGTATGGGCTTCGGCACGCACGCCGCTGTGCGAGGCAGAGATCGCGCGTTCGGAGATGGTCGGATACTTTTGGAAACCGAGAATATCAATGTTGACCACCGGGGCAGTGGTGGCCTTACGGCATTGCGGCCGGGATCAATTCTGGAACTGGGGGGTTGGTGCAGATGTTGGCTGACGACGAGCGGGAAGCGTTAGCTTCTTGGATCATCACAGGGGGTGCTGCGCTGCAAAGCGCCGTGCACGCGTGTAGCAGTGAAGCGGCGATAAGGTTACTAGGGGGATGGGAACTAGGCGGTCAGAATGGCGTTGCTCCGCTCATGACGGCGGTAAAGGTTGATCATGAGGGCACCGCTAGGGAGCTGCTCCAAGATCTGCAGATAGACGTCAGCCAACCAATGTTCCAAAGCCCAAACTAGACGCCACTGCATAAAGCCGCGAAAAATATTGGTGCGCCAATAGCCTACCTCTTGCTAAACAACCTACAGGTCGAGGTCATCGGGCTCTAGTGTTGGTACCGCAAACGACTGATCCTAGCCGGCGCCTTCGGCTGTAAGGTCGCGCTTCACCATAAACTTGCGCACCCTCGGGGGCGAAACCCCGCTGTACGGTACAAAGCCGCCAGCCGGCACAACTGCGCTATCGCCCTGCTCTTTCTGGATGGTCCTTGGGTTGTTCTGGTCCCGTGGATAATACCGGGATCACGCTGCCGCATGTAGCTGTTGGGCTTGGAGGGGAATACGCAGTCAAAGCGCTCGCGGGGGACGAGAGGGTTGATGTCAATAGGTCGAATAGTCGGGAACATGCGCTACTGCATGGGGTGGGAAGATCTGGGGAAGGTCGCGAGTATGAGAGCGCTGTTTGCCAGGAGAGATCAAGAGTATCGATCTAAGCGGTGGTAGTGCCGTGGCATGGTAGTGATCGTGGGCAGGGTTAGTTAGGATGACGGTCAGTAGTGGACAGCATAGTTAGCTGATCGACGAGGCTTTGCTAGAGTTAGTGTTTGGTAGGTTTGCCTGGTGGAAATGGGGCGATGAATGGATATAAGCGAGGTTGTTGTTGCAGGGATATGAGCGGGAGTGCGAGGGGGAGGCGGGTAATACCCGTCTTAGCTACATCGGCTAGCCTATTAGGGACAGGGTGGTGGCACAACACTTAAGCACCAGTGCTAAAGAGCATGAACAGACAATGCCCCCGACAGGATAGTGTCGCGTCTCTAAGAAAATCGGGCGGTATTGGTAGATGAACAAGATTTACTTTGGGTGGTTATAGCCGAATTAGCCACGCGCGACATTGTCCTGTCTGCGGCATTACCCTGTCTGCGACATTGTCTGCTCATGCTCTCTATAGCTATTTCTAGGGATAAGATCGGTTGAAGGAAATAATTTTAATGCAGAAAGACCCGGAACCCCGGACCCCCCAAAGGGTGGCTGTGAAAGTGGGAGCCCGTTATTTTATTTTGACTTCTGGGTACATAGGCATGCAATCTAGCCTATTCGACAATACCTTCCCGCAATACTCTGCGCAGATTGCTGTAGCCAAATGATAGGAGGCAGTCAGGAACTAGTAATGCTCTTAGATCTTCGTGGCTAGGTGCTCAAGGACTCTTCGGAGCTTTGAGGGAGTATACTCGACGTCTTTAAAGTCCCGCAGCGAGTTACGTGTCGGTGGTTCAAGTATGGAAGCTTCCGCAGGATCCCGTCCGCGAACCAATCAATTATACCGTGAGTGGATCACTTATTCTCGCAGTTCTGGAGACCTCAAGAACCCTCGAGTAGCGTAGCATGCTGGCGCTCTGGCGGGGCCCTGTTTCACTCGGGTCACATTCCCATGCAGAATTGCGCACAGTACAGATAACGATTCCATATAGTAATATCAGGCCAGCAATCAGCACTATCCGCTGCGTTAACAACGCACAGCCGTACTTCGTGTTACCAAGGCAAGAGCAGCCCCGCCCGACTAAGTCAGCGACCAAGCAGTGTCATATATAACCACTAAATCCCCCGTGAAATCTCCATTGAAGCTTCGGCTAAGTCACCCACCACCACCACCACCAACTACATTACTCCACGATACAAGAAACCGTTCCATTATGTCTTTCTTAGACTTACCAAACGAGGTGATCCTTCAGATCGCAAAAGACCAAGACCTGCCCGATACAAACGCTCTCCTACGCACAAACCGGCGTCTCGCCCGACTCCTCGCTCACGTTCTCATCGACAACTTATTCTTAACCAACACAAGACTACAGCGCCATGGGCAAAGTGTGCTGTTCTCCGCTGCAGGCCGGCAGGATAACGCGACAGTCAAAAGGCTCCTAGACAGCGAACTTCTGAATCGAGGCGAGATACTCACAACGGCGGTGTCCTCCATGAGCGAGACAACTATCCGGACGCTGATAGGCTGTGGTGTTGACACAACAGCCAAGGGGGGGAGTCGTCTGACGCCACTCCACGCAGCAGTCCTCGAGAACCGCCCTGCAATTGTAGAATTACTCCTAGGGGTGGACGGGATTGTCGTAAATTCGCAGCGAAATGGTCGAACACCACTATGCGATGCTATCAGGAAGGGCAGCGAGGAAACGGTGAGATTGCTATTGCGCGATGAGAGGACCCAGCTAAACCAACCACACCCGGCGGCCCCGTCAGCGCTACACCTAGCCGTTGATTTAGCGGACAAAAGAATGATACAGTTGCTCCTAGCAGAGGAAAGACTCGACGTTAACATTCGTGGTTCGTCTAATAAGACCCCGCTGCATCAGGCTGTCTGTCGGGACAAAGATCGAAATCACATCCTCCCAATTCTCCTATCAGATAAGCGGGTAGACCCGAACCTCAAGAATCAAAGCGGTCAAACACCATTTTACGAGGCGGTTAAGCTCGGCTGCGAAGCCACGGTCCGGATATTCCTGACCTCCGACGCGGTCGACATTAACGCCGGGGACTCTGCTGGCGAGACGCCGATTCACCGCGCTATCTCGCTGGGTTGGAGGGGAGTGTTACCGCTTCTGGTTAAAGACTCGAGACTTAAAATAAATGGGCCGGATCGCTATGGGAGGACCCCCTTGCACTTGGCGGCTTCTCTGGACCAAATACATACTGTGCGGTTACTCCTGGATCATAGAGAGGTGGACATCAATGCCTTGTCCGGGTCTGGAGATACACCGCTGCATGTTGCGGCAAATAAGGGACATGAGAGGGTGGTTAGGTTGTTGATTGAAAGGGACGATCTCGATATTGATGCCTGCCGTCCCAGTAAGAGCTCCGTACGGTCGCTGGCGAGAAGTTATTCCCCTGCTATCAGGAAACTTGTGCTGGATTATGGGAGTTCTGAGCAGCCGGGTGTGGACGAGACGCCCGTCTCTGGGAAAGAAGTTGCTGGAGGGGGAACTGGGAAGAGGAGGAATAGATGGGGTTACACCTAAAGTGTGAATTATAGGGGTTCCCTAAGATGCATTATTGTTCATGACAGCGATGGGGATACTCGGCTGAGTGAGTTGCTATGATTGAAGATTCAATTATGTTGTTGCTAACTTGACCCAACACCACCCCATAGCAAATTAATACGAAAGAACACAAAGCGAAGATGAAACAACGGCCTTCAGAGCTCAGAGGAGACTCTAGCCAACCCAATTCCTCAGGAAATCCAATGTCTCCTCCAGCGGCGAGGGGTATCTCCAGCACACAGGCGCATGGTTGATCCAAGATCAATTTCTTTGCGCCTGTCCGGTGGCATACGTAAGCTACCCCCATAACCCCAACATTCACCCGAACAAATGCCTCCCTCACGAGTGTGCTCCTTACTGTATAATTGGTAGAAAATACGAAAAACGAGTATGTGAGGCAATTATTTTCTCTTGCTCGGTGGCCTTTCCTTCCACTCTCCTGATCCCCTCGTGCACGTGCAAAGATGAAACTCTTTCGAATTTCCCCCCACTCGACTCTATTAATGGGTGGAAGAAAGGCGCTGCAAGTGCTGTTAGGCGGTATGTCCAGGAAAGAAACCCGACCGGAGAACTCCTGGTGGTTATCGAGTCGCTTCTGGTCTGTCGAAAGGCGTCGTTTCTTACATGCAAGTATTCTAGTGTTGGTAACGCCTTCAGCAATTACATGTATCAGATTCTAGTTCATTAGCACCACTATATTTAGAGATCTCCGGGGGTGGTGGTGTCCCTCAGCTGATGCAGTAGCATCGCTATAGAATCTAATGATTGTATCCACGGGATTGCTCATACAAGTGAGTGCCTGTAGCGTATGAGGATTAGTTATCCTAAAAAAGTTAGAGCTATTTTTCAGGGCTACAGGTTAGTGTCAATAATGCCTTCTCCTGTTGAAGGCAAATGGTTTGCAAGTGCTGGCAATTACAACCTCCGTTGGTTTTCTGCTACCGGGATGTTATACCGGCAAGAGCTTATCGTCCACTAATAAAATATTTTCATGAACACCGGTGCGACCTCTCACACGTTGATCTTTTGTACAGCAAGTGGATTCTATCGCTAAACCGCGAGGGCCTGATGATAAAGTATCTCTTCTTAACTTCCCTCAAAAATTTCGGCCCTCCCCACATCCCATACTTCTTTCCCTTTAGGAATTAAATGACGAAAATTTAATGATATATTTTTTACCATCTCCCATACAATCAGGGCATCAAAGTGTACAACGGATGAAATGGAATACACCAGTACCGATATCAAGGGGTTTCAAATCAACGCGAACTCGAGAGTGGTGACTACTGTCGCCGGGACGTATGCACATAAATGCAACCAGTTGGCCTCTGCCATACCGCAAAAACTCGTCAGATCCACTATCAGGGATCTTAATTGCATCACTTCACCAACCACAACCGGGCTTGGCAGAACAGGTTAACAAAATAACAAATACCGGTTAACGAGATCAAACAAGCTCAGCCTCTCTAAGCCATACCTCGTCTAGGAAACACTATTCCTTCCCAGGGTGTTTCGTCTCGGATTGCCGATCGTTGATCTAACGAGTTACGGTAGTTCCGCAACTGTTTAACCCCACACTTCCAAAAAAAAGCGCGGGTAAGTTATGATGCGATTCGGTAAAACAGGGATGCGCGGCGCGAACGGTTCGGCGCGAACCGACAGACTGCACTTGGATACCGGTATTCGGGAGACGCATGCCAAGCCTCTGGAAATCGCACCACACCATTCATGGAGACTTTGAGATCGAGGGACACACACCCACAAAAAACGAGTACACGAGCGGAATAAATGTTGGCAGCGTTGGTACCGGTAATGGGCATATCGATGGTTTTTTACAAATAATTGTGCGAGTCCGATAATACACTGAGTTTCTCTTTTTTTATTTTATATGGAGCTCTTCTTAGACAAATGGTACAATAATAGTAGAATGCTGTAGTATCAGGAACGCCGAGGAGCGCAGATATCAGGAAGCGCACGTATTATGGAGGAGCGCAGAAGTGTGGACGTGTATGGGCACACTGGAGCATGAACGGATGTACAGGGTTATGCATGTAACTTAGAAGTTTTCTCTTGGTAAGTAGTCGTTAGCTAACAACCTCCAATAGACGCACACCTCAATATCTCTTCCCGTCAACACGTCTGAGCGATCCTTTCACTTCAATCAGCAAGAAGCACCAGAACGCTGAGGGTAGAATCTTGTTCACGAGGACAGATACTCACAGGCGATTGCCATATATTTTTCTGATGCCTTTTGCTCTGGTGCTCCTTGCCTAGAACGATAATTATCTAAAACGACTAGCGGGGAAATACAGGCACCCAAGAAGGCGTCCTACAAGCACAACGCCCTTCCCCAACATCTTATCCTCCTTCCTCCCCCTCTTCTTTGCTTTGCCGCCTACCATGCACGACGCACGGCATACTAGAACCCCGCTCTGGGACGAAAATAGCAATTTATGGTGGCAATTTGTAGTCAATCGCGCCTGCAGTGGCCAGGAGTCTGACCAATGGTAGAGTATCAGGGGAGCCGGAGGCCGAAATAATCTCGCAAAGAGGGAAAATCGCAAAGGCAGGTGGGTTGCCGAGGACCGCTATGGCCACAGGGGGCCCAATGTCTATGTGAGAGTTGGCAGCTGGGGGGAAAAGGCGGACTGGCAACCCATTCATTCAACTGAAAAGATGTTTGAGGGTGCCCTTGATAACCCCGTAGTGGGGAGATGTGGGCGATTGGCTGTCTTTGCTTGCGAGTGTTTGGGCGCCTTTGATTAGGAGAATGCCTAAGGAGCATACCTTTGGCACTAGAAAAAGAGTTTCAGTCCAAGGCCTTTCCAGCGCCGCTTAGAGGCCGCCCCCCGTGTTGTCGCTGTTAGTTTTATGAATTGCAGTCAAGGGGGGTCATGTTACCTCGTGCTCTTGTGCGCTGTAAAGTGTGTCGTTGAATTGAGATTCGAACCGTATATAGTTGTCGGTGAGCAATGCTCGCAGAGTTCCTTCCAGGTTTTTTCCCTTACTAGAGTGCCTTGGACCGTATCCGAGTCCGAGAGGACAAGCTTAGATAGGGCTTATCACTTGAAGACTCTATAGGGAGAAATGGAGACGGGGAAAGTTGTCAGTGCGATAGCGTTGCCTTTTCTAATGCCTGTGCCTGTGGTCAGGCACTCCTACTGCTCTGTCTCTCGTCTAGCATCTGTCGGATTAAGTGGTGTGCTGGGCGGGGATGGGATATAAAAGCCCTGGACTCGTCCTGAGTTGAAGCTTTAGCGATCTAAGAACTACCTATCCCGGGAGGATACACGGCCGCCCTACAGTTAACTTAACTCTGAGAGTTACCAAACCCATCGTTAAACTTCGCGTTCCTCTCTTGTGCTAGTCACCCCAAAAACACGAACACCTCCTAGGGATAGGCCTCAACAGAGTGCGCAAGACCTCACTGCCGCAACGTATCTACCAAACCGTAGCGCAATGGACAGCCAAGAACTAGTCCAGCAGCAACATCATGGTTCCCCCTTGGGGCAGGGGGACTCGTCGTGGCAGCAGCAATACCCCTACTCAAATGGTCAGAACGATGGTGATCTCTACTCCTACAAGCGGGAGTACGACATCCCGTCTAATAACCCCGACTCACCCGGCAGCTTTGGACTGCACTCGTATAATACCGGTAGCAGCAACACTAGTTACTCGCTACTAAGCAACGCGGGTTCGAGCTGCGTCGATCCCCAGCTTTTACAACACAGCAGGTAAGCACGCGAGCTCCTATCTTCCGTCTTTTGCCAAACACTTGTACCCGTAATAGCAAACTAATCACCAATCAACCATTTGATTTAGCAGCCCCTCGGAATACCAACAACAAACCTACTTGACCGATGCACCACTCATGGCCTCCCCGGATCAATTGACCCCTGCAACTCTCAGTCCAGCTCTCTTGCCCTACCAAAGCGGCTCCCCCACCCAAGCTAGACACAGCGCCAACCGACATAGTGGTTACTTCGACTCCTACCTCAATTATCAGCAATATCCCGTTGAGCAGGGACCACCGCGGGTGGCAAGCGGCCCCCAAAACCAAGAGTTTTACCCCAGCCCAGGCATCGGCAGTTTTACGCCTTTTCTTCCTCTTCTTAACCAACCCATGCGTGACGATAACACACAAGATAGTGTGGCCGATAACTCAAACTCGGGCCTCTTCGTATGTCATATATGTGGGAGAGGATTTAAACGTCAAACGGACTTGGAACGCCATCTGAATACAGCTAAAAGGCACACGCCCCACCCGACTGGACCGGCTTGCCCCCAGAGCGGCTGCAGATATACCGAAAAGTTCACGAGGCCCGATAATTTTAAGGTCCACTACAAGAAGCAGCATGGAAAGGGCGGTGAGGAGGCAGACAAGATTATCCAAATGTGGAGGGATAGCGATGAGGGGCAGGTTTTGATGAAGAAGAAGAGAGGAAGCGGGAGCGGGGGAAGATGAAGGAGTTTTCTATTTTTAGTATTCTCCAAGTTGTGCAGCCTGCAGTAAAAAAAACAAAGGGATTCTGTGGAGTGCTTGGTAGCTAGCCAATGGATTTCGGTGTCCAAATTCTTTTTCTTTTCCAATGTAAGCTGGGCAATTGGAAAGGGAAGGGTGCATCACAACAAGGCTGGCTGATCCGGAATCAGCATCTTTTCATTCACCTTTCCTCTTCTGTTCTTAATTTTGTTATATAATACTTTTTCTTCTATTCTCATGTGCAAGTACCGATAGCTCTTATTTCGCACAAATTAACCCCTGTATCTGTCGAGTACTGTATGGCATTGTGACGAACCAAAATCAACTGAGCGCGCCAAGGCGGCAACGGGAAAAAATTCTACCGCCCTGTCACTCTGAGTCTAATATTTCGCATATCAGCTACCGGTATCCGCCTCTATCTCTTAGACTGTTGAAACGATGGAAACATTTACGCCACCCTTCTAGATGTCTGAGACACAGGTTAATAAGTAATTTTTGTTAATTACTACAAATTCGCAGGCGAGAAAACCCGTATCTCAGCACGGCATATTATTTTCTCGAAGGGGGGAAATAACCGCTTACGAGGAGCTAAATGCTTTGCTGGAGTAGAAATGGAGAAGATGGAATACCGGTAACCGTTGCGCGTGCTAATGATCTCATCTTTACTTGTGCCAGTACTCGTACTAGTACTGTACAGGCGCGGCATTGGCAAAAGCATGCTTCTTCCCCTCTATTTTCCTGTCCGCTTGAAAATTGGCCACGTAACCTCCTTGTGATCCGTCACATTCTGGTTTTCAACGAATTAGCATCCTTGATTCCTTATCGCCCCCTCTCGCGATAGCTTCAAGTCTTTAACTTCAAGTACTCCGCTGGGCTCTGCTTGATTTTAATTCTTTCCTTTCGATTACGATCGTTTGGAATCCCGAGGTTCCTCATCTTTCCCCTCTGCTTTCTTCTTCCTTCGGTCGGCTTGCCCTCTGCTTCTTCCTTCCTTTCGGGGTTAGCGCACCTGCTTCTTCCTCCTTTGGTTGAGTGCTGGCGGTTTCCTCCCTTCGGTTTGGTCGAAAGGTCGGTGGTTTTCTTCCCATCGGTCGGTTAGTCGTACGGTCGGTCTTCTGTCGGTCACGTTGATCGTCATGGTTAAGTGAGGTTCCTCAACCTTTTCTGCCGCCGCGGTCGCAAGATCGGGCCTGGCTCTTGGTCGGACGGTCGAGAAAGCTTTTGCTCTCGAAGCCGAGGTTTCCCGCCTCCGCCATCACATTTCCATCCTCTCCCGTCGGCTACATTTGTCGGCTTTGGAGAGTGAGTCCCTCCGCCGTGAGCTCGATGCTCTTCGTTCGGTCCCTCCCCTCTCTCGTGAGGGTCACGGTGCTGAAGCCTCTTCTCCTCTTCGTGAGGAGGTGGCTGATGAAGTGGCGGTGCTCGTCCCGGTGGCTGAGCCTGCTGCGCTTACGGTGGCGTCCCTCGGGGCGCATGTGGAGGCGTTGACGGTGACTACTGTGGCTTGCGCTGTCATGGCGCAGGAGCCTGGGCCCGGTGTGGCTGAGCCAGTGTTACCGGTGGTGGTACAGGTTGAACAGTCGCCGTCGGCTGATGGGACCGTTGCCGAATGTCGCCCGCGTCGTGTGCGTTGGGTTGACGATGAGGCTGGCGTGGCTTCTCGGAAGGCTCGGGTGATTGAGGTTGTTTCCTCGTCGCCTCCCCCGGTTCCCGCTGGTCGTGCCAGTTCTCCGGTGGCTTCGGCTGCTGGGGGTGAAGGATCCGATCGTCATGCTCGTGATCCTGGTTTTATTACCGTCGGCCGTGGTCGGCGTCGGAAGGGGCGTGGCGGGCGCCATTAAGATTGTGTTGGGTTTCTTTTGTCGTGTTTGCGTGACCGGTTTGCTGGAATGTGGGCTTGGTTGTGGCTATGACCTCGCTTGCGGTAGTGATTTGGTGGTTGGCCATGGGAGGTGGATTTACTTTGTTCGTACCCTAGTTGGGTGGTTTATTTTGTGATTCCCGTGTGCTGGCCGGATACTCGGACTTCGGTCTACGAATCGCGCGGGTGGTCCTTTTCCAGATGTACTGCGGGCTAGGCGGGGTCGGGACTGGCCTACTCCTTGGAACGTACTGCCGTATGGTTGTGCAAGCCCGGATAGGTAGTCGCTCCATTAGCTATATAGTTATAAATAAAAGATATTGAACCCCTCTATTTTCCCTCCAAGTGCAATTTGCACTTTCAGAAACACCACGTACACTATCTCGAGATTTCCGCATAACGTGACCTGTCAGGTTACACGAATACCATATGGATCTCTCTGTCCCGCCTTTTGGTTCGAGC
>Ga0307510_10011548_pt1 | contig 10482 bp, 6 predicted proteins | sample 12_EM_MG_FD_207224 | JGI IMG/M metagenome (GOLD analysis project Ga0307510, IMG submission 207224) | Populus trichocarpa ectomycorrhiza microbial communities from riparian zone in the Pacific Northwest, United States - 12_EM | ecosystem: Host-associated > Plants > Roots > Unclassified | place...
ACAGTGGGCTCCTACCACACAACACCAGTCACCGCCGCGCGGTCTGGTCAATAGCCCTGCTCACACCTACAAGTGTGCCCTAACCTAACATACCACGATGGGGTTACTCCATCACAGACTACTGTCCATCGCGTCAGGGTTCGTGTCCTCCTTCAGCCTAGTACGAAGGTATCCGATAACATCACCTTTCCTGGGAGTGATGGGTATACTCGCTACTTGTCCAGAAAGGCGATTCTGGATTTCCCCTTGAACATGCGGCCTCCCCGTCATGAATATTCGAGTACCAGGAGACTTTTGGAGGATTTGATCAAGTGAATCAAGGATCTTGATTCGATGTTCTGGCACACATTCATCCATAGCATCGATGCATATGAATGTAAGCCTTTCGGAAGAGGTGGTTTGCAGCATCTTCGCAATATCCGAAAGTTGTGGTCCCCGTCCACCAATGACCTTCTTCTGGTCTTCATAAGTTTGTGATATTTCCCTCGGTACCTCTTCCAGCCCCCCAAAAACCTGTTTAAGTATGGCGCCCAGCATACTCGTCGATGATTGCTCCCTTCGGGCGGCAAAGCCAAAGTAAAAACATGCCACGGCGACATTTTGCCCCCTGGCCTGATCGCACAACCTGTCTATCACTAATGAACTAACATCGCGGCTTGTCAGCACTTGTCCTTTCCCTTCTACTCCTTCATCTTCGTCCTTCTTACCTAATGTAAGTTTTGCCAACCCCTGGATCACCGTAGCAAAACAAAGCTGCATTCTCGCGTTCGCCTCCCCCACTACTTGCACACCAACTTCTAAATTCCTTGGTCTGCAAGAGCCATTCCCCTATATCTTCGACTCGGCGGTCTCGGATGTCCTGGTGCTGTAGCCTGGGCTTTAGAGGCGATAGCCAGACCAAGATTTGGGACCGGCTATCGGCAACGGTGCAATTGTTCCACACGTTATTATAAGAGTTGGTAGCATTGAAGGAGTTGATATGAGACATTTTCGCTATTCGGAAACTTGATGAAGATAGGAGTTTGAGTTGTTCAGTCGATGGAATGTTTGAGGGCTGAAGCAAAGCGGGGTCTTTTGTGGCACCTCAATGATATAATACCTCGGAATCGTCCAATCAATATTCCCAAAATTTGCTCCCCTAACCCCTTCTTGTGCCTACTACTTCAATATCAGGAAATGCCATACTCGATCAAGCATCACGTGTACAGTACAATACAGCATTAATCTTCCACTGCGATTGAGGAACCCCCTCGAGCTGTTGACGTGAAGCCGGCTCGTTTGGTACATACACAAATACATCAAGCCGTATGAAATGAGTCAGTTGAAAACTTAAATATCACCTAATCACAACATATATTAGTCCTTTGTGGTCTAGACGCAGGTCGGAAAGCTCTTTTCCCCACCAAGTACCGGTTCTATAGGGACTAGGAGCATGCTTTCGGTATCCATTGCAATCCCCAAGCACAGCGCAACTGCGTCCCAAAAGTCCTCAGGCTTATTGTGAATCACCGGCGCTTTGACTGATAGCCGAATCTAGACATCTCAAGAACAACGACTACATCTCCGGAATTCATCACTTCTTGCATAAAGGACAAACACGAATAATCTGGAAACCGGAGAACGAAGTAGGAGCTGGGCGCGCATTGATGAAGTGAGCAAGAAGAGAAGGGAAGGGAAGAAGCTTTAGGAAAGGAAGAGAGGTGAAGTGGAGGAGATGGAAAGAACGGACGTGAAGAGGTCAGGGGAGGTTGGACAGAGAGAGAAGAGATGCAGCGAATGTCATCGTGGGAAAAGAGGGTCTAGGAAAGGAAGAAGTTAGAATGTAAAGGTTTTCTGAGTTATGTATTTAAGGACATTAGTTTCCCTCCTGAGTGCGAACATAGAATCAAGATCAAGACTTTCTCCTCCGTTAATCCCTCTTCCACGCAGATAATCTTTAGTGTTCCTTTAAGGCTAGTGCTAAAACACAAATGGCTATAAATAATTTACATCCTCTACAAAACTTTGTCACGGTGCCAGCACGGGTGCCAGAACCTTTGGCACACGGCCAAACACGTACAGCGCACCGCAGTCATGGCAATGCAAGTTACTACACTTACAATAATCCACCACATGTTCCTGGTGATCAAGGAGCAAGTTTGCCAAAAACCATTGTTGTCCGACGACAAACCCAAGTTGTAATTCGGTGAGTCATTGAATATTCCGACGGATTGTCTCCTATTAGAGCCTGGCAGGACTCAGGGCGCGTAGACCGACTAACCGGGACAGCGCGGTATGATAAATCTCTACCCAACAACTCTCAAATGCTCTACTATATTGCCCTATCCCCGAAAACAAGCCGGGCAACTATAATTAGTGTAGTGTCATGCGTGCAAACGAAAAATCAACTCAGCTTCAGCCTGCCCATACACACTTCTACACTTGAGCGTTGTTATCTTCATGCAGGTAAATTCGCTATCACCACCCATTCCTGTGGTGTTTTAGAGGGCCGTCACAGGCCGTCACTCGCGTAACTTTAGTCTTCAATGTTGAAAATAATCGATGCGGAGGTAATGATCGGCGGTGAGGGTTTTACGTAGCGGAGTAGAGCCGCTCAAGTGAAGATATAAGCTTTTTATCAAGTGGTGGAGGAGTTCATGATTTCTTCTACCGAGTATGTAGAAAGGAGAGTTCTGAAGAAAGTTAACAGAAGACTTACAAGAGGAGAGGACAGGGAGGGGAAAAAACAAATAAGGAAAATCTTTCTAACTTGAATGCTTGCGTGTCACCTCTCTGGTGCATATGCGCGCCAACGCAGCCTCAGGCATTTCTCCTACCTAGTCCCGCTGTCCTCAATATTGAAACTGTGTTTACATAACGTGCCATACACCTAGTGCTCCCAACAGGCCAGACCAAGGCGGGCCGTCCTGGCAGTTTACCTAGGCCAATACAAGCTGGGTTCGGTTTTCCTATCTTGATTTCCCTCCTCCTTCAAATCCCCCCCCCTTTATTTTAATTAATTAATCTACTATCTCTACTCAAGTAGTATCTTTTAGTATTATTTGCTTTTAAATCGAAATTGTTCTTGTATTTATAATATTATTTGGTCATTGGGAAACATTTACAGCGAATTTTTCCTGCTGACTGCATGACCGCTCACTAAGAGTGGGCCGACCTATAGCTGGATTGGCATTACTGTAGCCCGGTCTATCCGGCCCATTGAAAATTGTGGATCCGGGTTCGTATGCTACTGGTATTGTTCTCCCCGCTGTGAGCAACTTGAAGAAACGTTTCCAAAAAGCCGCCGAGGTCAATCTGCATTGGAATCGCTCCTCCTTGGAAAAAAACAATTAGATAATTCATGCCCGTGGCCGATTTTCCGATCAAACATCTCTCCGGGAATGTAAAAATAAATAAATGGAAAAAACAAACAATGGCTTTCCTGCACAGGTAGGATACATTGTGCCAGTGAAATCGTAAACTTCGATGGCTAAATAGCGGATGACAGGACAAAACGGGGAAACGGTAGCTAGGAAATGAAATGCCAAGAGTCACGGCCAACCAGAACGGAGACCTCTAATGCACAACTGAGGGGAATTCCTCCTCATTCAACTCACAACACCCTAGCTAACTACCCAACTAACTAACTAACTAGACAGGAATACCCAAACCACAAATCGTCCTCCCAGCCTTCCAGCGATCGCGACACAAGTCCCTGCCTTTCTACCTACATCCCCCTTTCTCTTCCGCAAACTCCCACGCTAACAAACGAAAGACAAAGAAGTCTCACGGCTCACAGCCTCCACACATCCGACCGCGCATCCGACTCTTTTGGAGTCGCATTCCTTCCGGCTCTGCACCGATCCCGGTGCGTATCCGGGGGCTTTGTCCGAACGATAAAGAGATAGGATGCATGTACTTGCGGTAGGCTAAGCGTGCCGAACCGCATTGAGGGCTTCCGACACGCTGCCGTATTCCTTTCGTCGTTCCGCTGCATCGGTCCAAAGTGCATCGTCGAAGCCCCCGTCAGTACGATAAAGAAACTCGCGGAACACAATATGCGGTATGCGATATGGTGAGCATGCCGAGCAGCATCAAAGAATTCCAACATGAAATCTCCCGGGGTTTTGGGCGGTGCCTGGTTAGAGGGTGGTATTAACGGTAGCAGTTGTCTTTGTTTTATTTATTTATCTGATTTGGGGGTGTTGCGAAATAACTTTACACCATAAGTAATAGTTCTTGGACATTATTCACCGCCGGTCGATCATTGTGCTAGTGCCTCGCAGCACACAGCGAACCACCGAAGCGCTGGAGGAAATGGCCATTTTGATTTCTCCACTTTCCGTGTCAACACTCTAATCGGCTCCGACATAAATACATCTTCAAGTAGCTGGGAATCCCCAGTCTAGGCTTTATGTCAAATTATTATGACTTATTCGGGGAAGACGATTCTGCGCAGAGGAGCCCCAAATCTCAGGGCAATCACCAAAGATCTTTTATGGGCACCCATATCACAGAAGGTTATTTGTTTGGAAAACTACTTCTTTCAACGTTCGCGCACACAGCCCCAATCTACAGTGCATGCAAACACCCAAGATTTCTCAATATGTTCCTCCCCCAGTTGTCGTTCATGTTGCCACCACGCTACTTTGAGCCCATATTTCACATGACCGATATATCTAATTTTCCTTGCCGAACGAGACTAAAAGTGTGCACAGCCCCCCCAATTCCCCCTTCTTGGGCTCATGTCTAGAAAGCAGTGCCATGTAACTTAGGCACGATCTACGCTAGACTTTCCCGCAGTGGAAACCAATTGCCTCTGTACAGGAGTTGGGTTGGCAGCCAGCTTTTGGTTCGCTTTCTATAATACGAGTGAGTAATACTTGGACTTTCTATTTTTTGTCTATCCTAGTGTGTATCCAAACAGCCCTCACTTCAGCCAGTATAGTACAGTTCATGGGAGGGGGGAATTGTTCAAAAACAAAAATAATAACAAACGAGCAAGAAATTCGCAAAGAGGATCTACAATTGGAAAAGAGCAAAAGTGAATATAATGGAAATCCTAAGCCATACCGACTTATCTTAATAGCCCCCTGCCATCCGTTGACACCAAATTCCGAGGGTAAACAGGAACTCACAAATCCTAACTCGACGACATAAGGGAATCCGAACAGAGGGTTACATTAGTATATGATACATGCGCGTATTCCCATTGAGCGTGATATCCTTGGATCGAAGGGAGGAATCATACCCGCAGGCAAGTTTACCCCGGGAGACGGCCATTACCGAGGGCGGCGCTTTGAAATGCGGGAAGAGGATGTGCGGGAATGAGAGGAGGGGGGCAACGGCCGTAGCGGACGTGTTTGTGGGGTAGGTGTGGCCCTTGTGGAGGTGGCATGTAGTCTATTATAAGAGTTGTTGAAGGGGATAGGGGGGACGGTGACCTCTTGCGCCCGGGCGGTGCTGGGGGTGGTCAGCGCTAGAGGCTGGAGCAGTGCTGCCACTCCCGCACGGCCCTGCCAAACAGCCCGCGAGAGTGGTGTTCGGCCCTGGCTATCAGGCCTGTTAGGGTTGACGTCGTCCCGTTCGAGTAGTAGTTTCACCACTCCCTCGCGCCCATCGGAGGCAGCGCAATGGAGTGGTGTTTTCCCAAAATCGTCTGGTTTGTCAGGATTGACGTCGTCCCGTTCGAGTAGTATTTTCACCACTCCCTCGTGCCCATCGGAAGCAGCGCGATGGAGTGGTGTTTTCCCATATCGGTCCGGCTTGTCAGGATTGACGCCGTCCCGTTCGAGTAGTATTTTCACCATTCCCTCGTGCCCATCGGAAGCAGCGCAATGGAGTGGTGTTTTCCCATATCGGTCCGGCTTGTCAGGATTGACGCCGTCCCGTTCGAGTAGTATTTTCACCACTCCCTCGCGCCCACCAGAGGCAGCGCAATGGAGTGGTGTTTTCCCATATCGGTCCGTCTTGTCGGGATTGACGTCGTCCCGTTCGAGTAGTATTTTCACTACTCCCTCGTCCCCAGCGGAGGCAGCATAATGGAGTGGTGTTTGCCAATTTTTGTTCGGCTTGTCGGGATTGACGTGGTCCCGTTCGAGTAGTAGTTTCACTAATCCCTCGCGCCCCCTGGAAGCAGCGTAATGGAGTGGTATTTTCCCATATCGGTCCGGGTTGTCGGGATTGACGTCGCCCCGTTCGAGTAGTAGTTTCACCACTCCCTCGTGCCGTTCGGAGGCAGCGTAATGGAGTGGTGTTTTCCCATATTGGTCCGGCTTGTCGGGATTGACATCGCCCCGTTCGAGTAGTAGTTTCACCACTCCCTCGTGTCCATCATAGGCAGCGTAATGGAGTGCTGTTTGCCCATCTTGGCCCGGTTTGTCGGGATTGACGTTGCCCAGTTCGAGTAGTAGTTTCACCACTCCCTCGTGCCCATCGGAGGCAGCGCAATGGAGTAGTGTCCGCCCATATTTGTCTGGCTTGTCAGGATTGACGTCGTCGTGTTCGAGTAGTAGTTTCACCACTCCCTCGGGCCCATTCTTAGTAGCACAACGGAGTGGTGTTTCCCCAAATAGGCCCGGCTTTTCGGGGTTGACGTCGCCCCGTCCGAGCAGGATTTTCACTACTCCCTCGTGCCCTCCCGCAGCAGCAAGCCAGAGTGCTGTTACTCCATGTCGGCCCGACTTGTCGGGGTTGGCGTAGTTCCGTCCGAGCAGTATTTTTATCACTCCCTCGTGCCCACTCCTGGCAGCCCACATGAGAGGCGTAAGACCACAACCATCCTCTTGATTAATATCACAACCTTTCGCCTCTACCAAACCAGCCACAATCTCGTCAATCCCAAAGACAGATGCACAGTGTAGACCGCTAAACAAGGTGGGTTTGCCGGAATCAAATCCGGAACTATACCACCCGTTGGCTTTCATAAGGATTTTAGTGGATACGTGGTTCTTGTAGTCGTCAAATAACTTTCGTGCAAGCAGTTTCGAGTGGTCGGAAAGATTCCTTTTTGCGTGGGTTCCCCAATATAGAGAAGAATACTCGAGAAATGGCGTGCTTTGGAGATAAGGAAACGGAGTGGTCGAGAGAGCCTTGACCTGCTGCGAATTTAGATAACCTAAGCAGGTTTCTGCAATTGTTGAGTGAGCGGTACCAAAGAACTGGGGATGAGCCCGGAGGTATTCTTGAAGGGTAAAGTGAGTTAACCGGACAATGGAAGCCTCTTTGTCTATGACAACAAATCCTTGGCAACAGGCTAGCAATGTCCCTGTTGAAGGAATATTGTCGCTATTAAAGTTCGGTGACTCTATCTCAACCGCGAGGGCGTGACACAATTCATCGGGCTTCAAGGGCCGCTCCGCGTAAGAGATCCACATCAAAGCTGCCATTCCAAGCCTAGCTTTCTCCCCACCCTGTCCCTTTATCCGATCGAGTGTTGCCCCATAAGCATCTCCCAGCCCCAAGCCATCGGTCATTGCATTAAGCCTTTGTCGCCTGCGATGGATCGTGGGTTCTTGTAGGATCGCATCAATGTTCAGCGAGACGAGCAAGAATCTAGACATGTGTCTGTCAGTGGACAACTTGAGGTAGCTTCCGGAGTGTCATTACTCCTACATACATTTCCGAAACGTCCTCCGGAATTTTTCTCAGAATGTCCGCCTCCAGAATACTGTCCATCGCGTCAGGGTTCGTATCCTCCTTCAGCCTGGTATGAAGGTATCCGATAACATCACTTTTCTTGGGAGTGATGGCTATACTCGCTACTCGTCCAGAAAGGCGCTCCCCAATCTCGGCTTGAACGTGTTGCCTCCCTGTCATGAATATTCGAGTGCCGGGAGATTTTTTGAGGATTTGATCAAGCGAATCAAGGATCTTGATTCGATGTTCTGGCACACATTCATCCATAGCGTCGATGCATATGAATGTAAGCCTTTCGGAAGAAGTGGTTCGCAGCATCTTCACAATATCCGAAAGTTGTGGTCCCCGTCCACCAATGACCTTCTTCTGGTCTTCATAAGCTTGTGATATTTCCCTCGGTACCTCCTCCAGCCCCCCCAAAACCTGTTTAACCATGGCGCCCAGCATACTCGTTGGTGATTGCTCCTTTCGGGCGGCGAAGTCAAAGTAAAAGCATGCCACGGCGACATTTTGCCCCCTGGCCCGATCGCACAACCTGTCTATCACCAATGAACTAACATCGCGGCTTGTCAGCATTTGTCCTTCCCCTTGTATTCCTCGAGCTTCATCCTTCTCACCTAATGTAAGTTTTGCCAACCCCTGGATCACCGTAGCAAAACAAAACTGCATTATCAGATTCACCCCTCCCAGTATTTGCGTGCCAACTTATAAATTCCTCAGCATGTAAGAGCCATTCTCCTACATTTTCGACTCGGCGGTCCCGAATGTCCTGGTGCCGTAGCCTGGGTTCTAGTGGCGACAACCAGGTCAAGATTTGAGACCGCTCATGGGCAATAGTAAAGTTATTCGTGATGGAGTTATTCGTAACGGTGTTCAAAGAGTTGATATTATCACTGAATGATTGCCACATTCTCTGTTTGTGCCTCTTAGGGTTTTGTAAATGACGGGTGATGGAGTCAGTCGACTACGGTATCTTTTCTGGAATGCCTGGAGGCCGAAAAGCGGGGCCTTGTGCATCGTTCTCCAAAATTGCTCTAAGAATGCCTGCCTGCTGCTCCTGCTTACCTCAGCTGTAGAGGAAAACGTGACACCACTTGAGCGCTATCCCACGGTATGATATTTTAGTAATCCTGCAACTCCAAGTTAAACCCCTGGTCTCCCCAACCTAAAGCTAACATCTCACTTAACTCGGATTTCTTCCACACCCAAACCATGGCAATAGAACCCCAAACAAAGAAACATCAACAACCCACCAGCCACAAAGCTCCGCCCACCAGCACCCGGAAGCCAAACATCATCCCACATCTTCCAACCTGCACAGAGCCCAGAAAATCGGGCCCATACTCATTCATCCCATATTTGCAGCACCCGAGGCAAAATCAAAGCTCCCCTGCCTCCCGTAAAGGGCTTTTTTTTTTCTATGACCGCCACTGTAGCATGCCTCATACTAATGCCTTGGGTGGGAGGGGGGCTCTCTCAAGCCCCAATAGGGAGTGAGGGACACGCACCGTCGCAGTATGCAATGTCAAAATAAAGAGAAGGCAGGGGTAGTCTATGTGTGACAGTCATGGTGTCTTTAAAAAAATTAAAAATTAAAAATTAAAAACTATACCGACGGCGAATGAGGAGCTGACCGTTTGAGGGAGGTCTTCTAGCATGCACAGTGCATTCCCGATTGGTGGTCGCTTGCCCAGCCCTCGATGTGTCATTGGATATCACTCGAGGGGAGTGGTATAGGTCGTGTCTGAGATAAAGTGTGCGAGATAAGAGATCGGAGAGAAAAAGTAAAGACTTGACGGATGTGAGAAGTGTATAGCCGCAGAAGGATCAGGATTGTTGGATGTCCCTTTTTCATTGCTGCTTGGACTCAAGGATACTACTTATACCCACGAGAAGGATTTATATGCAGTGCCCATTATACGAGTCCCACTATTCACTACCGGACATGCTTTCGTCACATTGAACCAATACCGCACCACCTAGTTTTGTTCGCCTGCAGCTAGTACGTTGAAGTAAAGTAGTGGCCGAAGCAAAACATTTAATATATTATAGTTAGGAAGGATCCAAAATAAGCTTTTTTTTGGCCATAAAGGGTTAAGTGAAGGCTTTTATTGCGAATTCGTGGCCGGTTCCAAGAAACCCCCCTATTTCAAAGTATCATACCAGCGGCGGGCGAACAAAACCAGATAATGCGGTATTCCCAATAGGTAGGGTTCGGACGGTAAGGTACGGTATTACCATAATATGGGATGCAGTACCATACGGCAAGTAGGGCAAACTTATTTACCAGGAGTCGTTCGGCCACCGTCACGAGGCTTCAGAGCGTAATCCCGGATCTCAGCACGATACCGTGCTCATATCATTGTCAAGAATGGGTATCCTAGCCGATGGTTTGTAGGAGTCGCCACCCATACATCAGTTCTTCCCCGTTCCCAACCTTCCCCCACCTTTGGAGGTCAGATTCCCAGTAGTGTTCACCCAGAGAGAAAAACGGAGAAATTTCAGCACTGAGGGCCTTTGTGAAGCCGATAATAGTGAGCCAACTACGAGGAGAAAAAGAGAGTTTATATACAGTACAGTGCACTCAACCCTGTATGAAAAACTTCTTTTCAAGAAAATAATAAATACAACACTGTTTGGAATTATTCGCCTACCGCTAGTAAATACGTTGAAATAAGTTAACAGTTTCCCTACAATCTATCTCAAATCCACAATGAAACGTTCATGGCCAAAAATAGAGCTATTTCGGACTCCCTCTTCGTACCATGCAAGAAAAAGCCCCCCTGTCAATCCCAGTATCATACTTCGCACCCTTCTTGGCACCTTTCACACTTCATGCCCCCCCCCCCCAAGCTCCCACTCACA
>Ga0307510_10011549_pt1 | contig 10481 bp, 14 predicted proteins | sample 12_EM_MG_FD_207224 | JGI IMG/M metagenome (GOLD analysis project Ga0307510, IMG submission 207224) | Populus trichocarpa ectomycorrhiza microbial communities from riparian zone in the Pacific Northwest, United States - 12_EM | ecosystem: Host-associated > Plants > Roots > Unclassified | place...
CAGAGCACGCGCTGGGATTCCCGATCACCCAATGCAGCAGTGATGTAGCGGTGGTCTCTGATAATGACGGGCTCCTCCGAGTTTAAGTTGTTTCATCGAATGTCATACGAACAAGGGACAATTAGCATATGGTCCTCACAAAATGATCTATATCTGCTGGGTAACTCATTGTGCTTCGACCTGGCGACTCACTTTTACCCCTCTTTGCGTGTCCCACTCTTCATTCAGAATCGCCATCGAGATCAAGTCTGACCACGTTCCGTCGTCCTCGTCAAAGGTATATTTCCTTATTCGGCACTTTTGCACGAACCCACTGCCAAAGAAAGAGAGGGTGAAATTTTTTTTTGTTTAATCAATGATCGTCTGTCCGGGAATACTCGACCCCCTTCACTGCAAAAGGGAGAGAACTCACACTCTTTTGTACAGCGCGAGCGCTCTGTCGTTGTTCGAGAGCACTTTCAGCGTTACGCGATGGACAGCCAGCTTCCCAAACGCGTGGTTGATGAGCCACCGAGTGATTTCGGTGCCAATGCCCTTTCCCCACCACTCCCTTTTCAGGGCGATACTCAAAGAGCACTCGTGTCTCTTCGTGCCGGCAGCGGCGGTGACCAGGCTGACGTGACCGATGAACGCCCTCGTCCCCTTATCTTCCACCAGTCCCACGAACCCCGGAAAGTTCTCGTGGGACGAGGCCATCTCCTTGATCCACTTGTCCAGTCTGGGCGCGGCGTGTTCGGTGAATGCGAGCGACTGGATTTCCGGGTCGTTGTACAGGTCAAAGAGGAGGTCGCTGTCGCCAGGCTTGAGGGGGCGCATTATCGTCCGCTCCGTTTCGAACGGCATGGCTAGTGGTTGACTAACAGTTAAGTTACCGTTACCGTCCAATGTGCCTTATATGCGCGCCCAGAAAACACAAACTGATTGATTCGGATTGACTCCGTTGTTCTATACCTGTAAAGAATTTGTATTGAGTAATCTGCAAGACGTCATCGCGTCATCATCGAAACTATCCGAGTCCATGCACGCCGGCAAAACTGCAGACCTTGCTCGGTCTCCGTGATAGATTTCGAGGAGCGTGTAGTGCTCTACCGACGTGGGCCTTAACGTCGGGGGAAAATCATGTAGCAGGCCCAAGATTTCCCTTCCCCTTCGCGAATCAGCGTCGCTCACGCGGATTGTATCCGAGTCCGCTAGCGGTCACAGCCTTGAGGGCGAACCCCCGTTTCATGTGCGGTCTAGCCCAGCGGCGAGGTTCGTAAGACGGTGATTGGACAGGAAGCGCTGGTTGCCAGCGTTGCCAGAACCACGGCCACATGCGGAAGAAATGGATGCAGTTGGGCTGGCACAGCCAACGACTGTTCTGGTTGAGAATTGTAGCCATGCTAGGATAACTATGGCCTGCGGATGTGAACCAGAACGGTCATGGCAGTTGCTATACTGTGGTCGTCGTAATCGCTGACTCATGCTAAAGAGTCGTCTCGTCACGTTGTCGTAACATCTGACGGGATGGGCGCTTAGGCCGTTTAAGGGTGGTTCTCACCATTTAGGCCCCCCAGTGGCCAACATTCGTTTCAGCGCCTGGAACGAAGTTATTCCTGGACGAATTTTCTGGGTCGAACTCACCGGATCCGAACAGCTTCTAGCAAATGATATTGGCAACATTGGATCTGTCTGAAAGCAAGTCTTGTATGTTTAGAAATATTCACGATGGTCACATGTGGAAACACACTCCATTGGACCGAAACATCTTGTCTTTAGGCACTGTGATGTCCTTCTAAATGTCAATAACAACGCCTCACTTTGTGGTTACCTTCTGGGGACCTGGTAAGTCATCGCCAGTGCCAAGAATTCGCGCGCCAGCCATTGCACAACGTGCGTCCGTGACAAGAACCTTCTGATCTGGGCCTGCTCCATAAATGAAATCGGCTTGATATATAGATACATAAGGAGTAAGCTTCTTGTCACCCCACTTAATTTTTTTTCGAGGGTGTATCGACATCGGCGCTGTCCCAAGAGCTGAATTTCATCTGGATCAGTCTCGAATGGTCGCGAACGATCACGCAGACAGCTAGGGTTGTTGGTAGGCCTGCTTGTTTAAAATCAGTGCTAGAAATATACCCTAATAAGGCAGCCCCAGACAGGCCCGAAAGGCATATGTTGTCTACTCTTCGCGGAAACTTCGTAAACCTGGTTTTTCGGGGAGCAGGGCTGACCGCAACTCCAGTCAATTGTAATGATCTAATGTAGAGAATGAGGAAATGTTATCCTTTCCGAGGAGACTCAAGTCGCATGCGGGGGCAACCAAGGGAACGGTATGTGAGTCTATTTGGCCAAAGGATGCCCCGCGTAACCGGGAGCATCGGCATACAAAATATGTTCAGATACGTTCGAGTGGAGGTTTCTTCGTGTCTCTCGCTCCCATTTTCGTGATTGAGTGAACATCTTGCTCTGCGATCAAAAAGTCATAACGAAGATCAGCGCCGTGGGACGAAGTACAGGGTGAAGACATACGGAGTCCCCACACAAATGTCCGCAGGTCAAGAAATTCTTGCGAGAAGGTCAGATATCACAATAGACAGGCTTTCAAAAATGTATTCACCTATGTGCAGCCCATCGTAAATCTTCTTTACCTCTGCCCGTAGACGCGAGAGTTCATCCTTGCTCGCGGAAGAATTCGAGAGGGCTTTCAAGTCCTTTTCAACGGATTCTATACGTCGGACGTGCTCGGAAACCTGTAGAAAACATAAGAAAATGTCGGTTGAAGGTAAAATACCGACGGGCCTTCTCCGTGCTCTTCTGAAGTTCTTCCACGCTGGCCTGCAACGCAGCGGACGCTTGCTTGTATTCGTCCAATAGTCTATACGCGGCGAAGGAAGAGGCGAGGGAAAATCCAAATAGAAAGCCAATCACGCTAACATGTGACAGATGTGTTAGCAACGTAGTTTGCGGAGTGTGATAGTTGCAGCTCACCTGCCGCGTATGCCGCCGATCGGCTTTCTTGGGGTAGGAGCAACGCCGACATGTGCAGGAGCCCCCTCACGAAGAACGGCGCTAGATGATAGTAATCGAATTTGTGTTGTGCGGACGGCGCGTCGTGCTATCAAGGCGCAGGCCATCACGCTCTTGTGGGCTCTCAGTGTTCGCCACTTCATCATCGCCATTTCGGTATGTAGGGTCAACTGTCTATATTAGGCAGACATTTCTCAGCACGTGCACAGGGGGATGGCGCGACGCGATGATGCAACAAGCGACCACTCATCACTTCACCCGCAAAATGGCTCCCAAGCGTTCGTCTCAAGAAAACTCAGGCCGTCAGAATAAGAAGCGAAAATTGACCGCAGCCCGGTACATTTCTGTTCAGGGAGCGGGACCTTCCAGGTCCAAAGATTCCAATGGTCAGTAGGTCAAACACTCAATTCGACTCTTGTGTAAAGCTGAACCCTTCACATCCACAACTAAATGCAGTGCTTCCGGACTCCATAGATGTGGAGAAGTTTGTAGAGGTCAGCTCAGCGTGCCGATTCTGGTCCACATCTAATGAACGATGCAGTCCCGTTCGTTCGAAATAAGTGCTATGCAAGAGGCTATGAAGAATGCAAAGTTCGTGGACTTCCCTGGGGTCACATCTTATTTTTTTTACTCAGTCCGAACAGGGCTGGCTCGACGCATCGGGCCTGGCAAGAACTTCCGCGTCATTTGCGCCGCCGGGCTGCGAGCCATCGTGTACGAAGGGTGCCCCTCCGCCTTCGCGATAAGTCGCGCTCGGAAGTAAGGAGTGAATTTCTGTATACATAAACAGGACTTTTTGTCTTACCACTATGCTTGAGATGGACTCCATGCGCCGAAAAGCTCTTGGAAGATCACTTCCCAAGCGAGGGAAGGACAAACGTGAGCTTCGTACTGATGTCTTTGCTCGGAGACAAAGTACGCTCTACCTGCCAGGGACTCTTGGCCCTGGCTCACTTGCATGTTTGACTCTAGGGGATAAGAAGTGGCTTGAGACGCATTTGTGGCACGCAAAACGAATGCACATGGAAAACATGTGGGGTTATCGATTGGTGGGTACTCACCGTTAAGTCTGTTTCCGTTAACTCAAGCCTCTAGATAGGCAATTAAACCCACAGAAAAATCATTTAGACCATCCCATCGTGCATCTGTTCATAGTTCTATTCTCCATGATGCTTCCTATTACGGTCTCATTGAATTGAAGGGAGCGCAGTTAGTCCTCTGCCGTGCGCTAGAGATATGCTGTGATCCTACTGGAGCGGGGCCCGCATCAAAAAGGTGCGTGGCTTATCAGTTTCAATCAACGGTAGTACTGACAACGTGCTAGATTTCTGAGTGGTGTCAGGGGTTGGGAATCAACTATGTACGAAGGCGGATCGTATCCGTTTGGGTACATCGGACCGATTTCCATCATTTGGAATGTCATGGCCACGGCATCTAGTTCTGAACCTACAGAGGGCCCTTCTACAGCGTCCAAACCTACGGGCAAACGAAAACGTAAACAAGCAAAGAAGAGTAATAGTAAGAACACTTTATTTGCGCTCTCATGTCCCTAATAAAGAGAAGAGGTGCCAGAAGCCCCGCCCCAATCTCCTGACGAAGAAATTCGGACGGTGTGGATTCGCTGTCATCCTATCATCTTCTCCACAGTTCTTTCCACGCTGAAGGGAGCAGTATCATTGACCCTTGATACCCTTAAAAAGTCCCCAGGGCGCTCCCAGAATTCCTACTCTGTAGAAATTATTGATCTTCGCGAGTCGATTAATGTCTTCGAGATCACGGGCCCAAAGTCAAGTCAAGTCATTCACGGCGCGCTGACACCGACCATTGCCAGCCATGGAGACGAATTTAAAAAGGTGAGATACATCGAGTTGTTGCCGCCATTGATAGCTTCAGCGTTTATCCCAGTTTTGGTCGTCGTTATCTAGCCTGCAAAGTACTGGTTCTATCCCTAGCAACATGATCATTGGTTTTACAGTTTTAGATCCTCGGTTGAAGTGCGAACTCTACTCTTTTTGCGCTCTAATATGATAAAGTGATCCTTATGCAGTTTCCCCCCGAAAAATGCCAAAGTCCACTTAGCGAAGGATACGCTTCCAACCATTTCCAAGCCATGGGAGTGCTTTCCTTCATCATCCTTGGCCCGAAGCGACATCTGGGACAAGAGTACGCGAGATATTCTCGAGGTTCCAAGATTCAAAAAGAAAGAGCTCGATGCTCGCCGTGCACAAAACCCTATCCCAGGAACGTCACTAAAGCCCACTGCTCCGGATAACCGCATCCCTGTCCTCCTCATCCAACGATCAGTAAAGTCTAGTTCTTTTGCCACGCTCCCCGCGCAGTCTCTTCAACGTACAACGAATCAAGATCCGAATCTCCACGGTTGGACACTCATCCTTCCGAAAGGCTGGGGTATGGCTTTCTTGACCTCTCTGATTTATACTGGCACACGCATCGGCGGGCAGCGTGAGCGTGCGCATCAAGCTTTCGAAGCGGGCGCGGCGTACTTCCCGAGGGACTTTCCCACTAGCGCAGCGTATGATGAATTTGTCGCTGCGGGCGCGACCGTGGACGAGGAACGCTGGAAGAAGAAGCCTCCCGCGAAGCGTGTGAATTGGGAAAAGCTGAGCACTCTCGATCCCTGGACACCTGCGTGGCGCGCTGTGCTTGGGTTGGGCCCCGTGCCCAGCACGGACATAGAAATAGACTACGGGAGCGACACGGACATGGTACCGACGCAACGTGATGATCCCCCGCCTGCATCCGACGCCGCAGTCCGCCCGTGGCTTCTGCACGGCCCGTGTGCACGCACCATCGCCGAGAATATCGCGCGCCTGATCGCACCCGCTCCGGGTTTGCTTTCCGAGATCAATACCCTGCGACGCAAGCGCGAGCTCCCCCCCTTGGACACGAGCGTGGATGCGGCTGCTTTGTTGCAAGGGGCGCTCGTGCACGTGCGCGTGACGCTCTGCGGGCGTGGCGCGCCCGACGATATGGCGTTCATATACGCACTTGACGACCAGGAAGCTCGTGCGTGGATAAAGGCACACCACCAACGAGGAGTTGCTGGATATGAAGTGGACGAGGAGCCACCAGATGTGACTGAGGTCAGCCGAGACTTCTACTTCGCATTGCCGATCTCGCTTATAGCACATACGTCGACTTTCACAGCTATCGAAAATCGCCCCATCTGACGGTGCCGTCATTGGCTTCGTCACAAGTGGCAACTTTTCGCTCTCCCGCGGCAAAGGGTACGCTATTGGTGCGATATCTCTAGTCAAGTTCCTCGATATGCGGGAACAAACTCACAGGCAAGCTTTGGCTCACATCTCGAGTTTTTTTCTCTGCACCCGCTGATTACATACTGTGTTGCTCAGACTGCGGCAAGGAAACGAATGGCTAGTGAAAGTCAGAAACCGGGATGGAACGATTTGCAGGGCGGCGCGCATCGACTACTTGGAGTGATCATCTATTACAAGACAAATACAAATGGGGCTATAAGAACGAATGTTGGAGGGAAAAATGCATGAATAAATATCGATGATGGGAAACGATAGTCCGCGTAGACCGTAAAATGTCACTTGACGTTCCATTTTGCTACTGCAACCTGTACCAGCTTTGACACATCCTCCTTCGCCTGCTTCTTTGCACTGTCAGTGATTCCCACGAGCTTATCCAGTGCGCCAGGAGATGTGAGCAGCGGATCAAACTCGAGGAGATGACCGTCACGGGTAGGGACGGCGACCCGCGCGGCCATGTGACCAGAGTTGGACGCAGCAATTCCGTTGGATGCGACCGGACGTGAGTCGGAGCGAGAATGACCTTGGCCTTGGGACTGTGAGTTGCTTCGTGAGCGTCCGGCTTGGCCATTAGACGTCGTGTTGCTGGTGGCTGCGGTGGAAGAAGGATCGCGGCGGATGAGGATGCTGCTCGCAGTGCGTCTGAGCGCCGTTCGAGCGCCTGACGCCCCGGCCCCTTCTCCCGTCCCAGTTCTTGCTCCTGTGCCAGCTCCTGCGTTGACTGTATCGTCCTCTGCTGCGAGCCATTCGAGGCCGAACTCGTACGGATTCGCCAACGGCGAGCCATTGATGCTGAGCATGCTCTCATCTTTCCGCGGCCAACGTGGCGGTGGCGGATACGCAGGTGTCTTTGGGATCGCGGGCTTGAAGTTTGAGGTTGAGGGTACGCGGACGGGAGTGGGGAGGGTGACCTGGCGGGCGAGGGAAGCTGCAGTATGTTTGATAGGGGATGGTGTTGCGCGGATGAGAGGTGCTGAGGGTATGCGGGCGACTTTGCGGGGCTATAAGTTATTATTATTATTATTTTGGTGCGAATGCAGTTCAGACAGCATGCTCCAAAACAGAAAGGTAAGGGGAAGGGGACGTACGGAACCTGGCGTTTTGGGAGCTTGGATGCGGGAGGGGATGTTGGTTCCCGCGAGGGGTGGCGGCTTCTTCTGAGGTGATGGAGGTGCAAGGCGAGCTTTTGATAGTCGAAAAAGACGAAGGATAGCAAGAAACGTCAGTCAACGCGGTAGAATGACAAGACCCGGGGAGTAAACACGCACGATTCTTGGCAGCCCTGGCATGGTTGGTGTCTGTGTTTTTGGTAGGGGACCCTGGGCGCGCCTCAGGATCCTCCTCAGATGCGGGTACCCACTTTCGCTTCATCGCGTTCCTATCGAGGGGAACGACATCGATGGCGAGCCGTTCTTTCTGAAGTCCTCGTAGGGCAGCTTGGACGTCGCCATTGTACTTGTCACCAAAATCTGCCATCGTCATTCCGCGGACGAGGTGGGGGATACGACCTAGCTGACGCTCGTGGCGGTCGCGGAACGAGGCGAGTGTGTCCAAGAGCCATGATTCGAGTTGGCGAGTGCGATGCGCGACTGGGATATTTTTTTTAATTAGTAAAGAAAGAGTGGGGAGGGAGGGAAACGTTACCTTCGATGTCCAAATTATCGAGTAGGTTTTGTTTCTGTTCTTGAGTGAACTTGCTGCGCGGCATGGCCTTGTCGCTTGTGACTTGGACAACAGAGTTAGGTTAGTTGATTGAGAACGAATGGGATCCGACGTCGTCACGTGGTCGCGTATAAATGATACGAAAAAGAAAAGGTGAGACGATCCTGCCAATAAATTAATCTCGTTCTTGTTCTCATGGCCACCCAACAGCGCGACACTTTCCTCGTCATCGGTGGTAGCGGTTTCCTCGGTCGGCATATCGTACAAGCTTTGCTTGCGCGCGGTGACCCAGTAGCCGTCTTTGACATCGTTCAGCGCTATCATGATACTCCCTTTTATTCTGGTGACATCAGCGACCAAGCACAGGTCTCTGACGCCATCCAAAAAGTACCCTCTTTCTCATACGCCTCTCCTACTTTGCTTAGTGTCTCTTCTCTTCTTAGAGCGGCACCACATGTATCATCCACACAGCCTCACCCACTGCCGGTATTCAAGACCCTGCGCTCTATTGGAAGGTAAACGTGGACGGCACCAAGGCCGTCATTGCTGCTGCCCAGGAAAACAAAATTCCAAAACTCGTCTACACTAGCTCCGCGGGTGTGGTCTTCAACGGTCAGGATCTCATCAACGTCGACGAGCGAATGCCGTTCCCCGAAAAGCCACTCGATGCCTACAACGAGTCCAAGGCAAAGGCCGAGGACCTCGTCCTCGCGGCCAACGGGGCTGACGGCTTACTGACCGTCGCCCTTCGTCCCGCGGGCATTTTTGGGTGAGTTGAACATCCCCGGAACGGGAAACTGTAACCGACAATCTCGCCGACAGACCAGGTGACCGCCAGGCAGTTCCGAACTTTGCCAAGGTCCTCAAGGAGGGCCGCTCTCACTTCCAAATTGGTGACAACACCAACCTCTTCGACTGGACCTATGTCGGCAACGTCGCATACGCCCACATCCTCGCAGCCGACAAGCTCGTCCCGCAACCACCCAGCACGCCGGAAATGGTCGCAGAGGTCCTAGATACAGCCCTACCTCCCATTGACCTGACCACGGGCCAACATCGGGTGCCGACATCTCTTGCACGGCCATTGGGACCCTACGTCGACCGTCCTGAGGGGGCGGACGCCATCATCGCTGCCTTCGAAGGCCCCCGCAAGCCCGAGCACCCCGTCGTTCGCTCGCGTTTCGACCCGCTCTCCGAAGCAACGCTCACGCGTGCCGGCAGAGATCCACTCCAAGTCGCCGGCCAGGCCTTCTTCATCACCAACGGCGAGCCGGTCTACTTTTGGGATTTCCCTCGGAGATTGTGGCGATTGCTCGCGCCCGACATATATCCCTCGCGCGAACCCTTCGTGATGCCCAAGTTGGTCGGTTTCGCAGTCGCGACATTGGCAGAGTGGTGGGGTTGGCTGTCGGGGCGCGAGCCGACCTTTACGCGTTTCCGCGTAACGTTCACGTGCGCACACCGTTGGCACAACATCGAGAAGGCCCGTCGGGTGTTGGGATACGAACCCCAGGTTGGCCTGGAGGAGGGCATGCGGCGAACAGTCGAGGTGTGTATATCTTGTTGCAGTTTGCCTAACACTCACTAACACGCTATTCTTTGCCAGTGGTGGAAAGCGGAGGAAGCCAAGTCTGCGACATGAACATTATGTATGCCCACATTCACGCTCCTTCTGCATTATATTTTGCCTCGCACACCATCAGACATTTCTTCCATATTTTCTTATGTATGCACCGCTAGCAATCATACCATACAGGACGATCTCCGTCGCTTAATATAACTGCTCGCGATTGCTGGCACAAGGACCAAAAATTGTCTGTCTATTCCCCCTTTGAACTCAAAGCGCCTTATCATCCCTCACCGTCTTCGTTATCGTCGTCATCCGATCCTACGGCACCTTGCCTCACATGATCCATCCATGCCGCGGCGAATTCCTCTGCGCTCCGCCCTTCGCTTAACGTCAGCGCTTCGAGCGGGACCATGTTGTGTTGGTGCCGCGGCGCATTGTGCGCGGCAGCAGGGTGAGCGCGCGAGTCCACCACGCGCAACGTCGGGGCCCCGGCCGAAGATGACGGTGGTGCCGAGGACGCGGTAGCTGCGGCAAAGAGTGTGGCGAGCTCGTCGTAGGTGAACAGCAATGCGTCGGTCCGCGGGGCATACGGGTTAAAGTCGATGATATGGAAGCGCGTGAGATCGCGTGTGAGGAGCACATCGAGCGTATCTGTGTAGCGATAGGCGGATGTGCGCGCATTAGGCGACCGTTATGAGGCTAAAGGTAGAACTCACAAGATGGAGGGCCGGTCCACTTTGGCTTGACGTGCGTCGTCCAATACGCGACGAAGGACGAGACGATCTTGCGCTGCGTCGAGGGCTCGTTCAGAAACTCGTAGTAATTCGTGTCGCGCTGCGAGATGCCTGATCCGATCATGTCGAATTGCAGTGAGAAGAATAATTGGTGTGTAAAAGACATCGAATACGGACGGTAACGCTTGACGCACCGACGAGCACGCCGTC
>Ga0307510_10011551_pt1 | contig 10480 bp, 10 predicted proteins | sample 12_EM_MG_FD_207224 | JGI IMG/M metagenome (GOLD analysis project Ga0307510, IMG submission 207224) | Populus trichocarpa ectomycorrhiza microbial communities from riparian zone in the Pacific Northwest, United States - 12_EM | ecosystem: Host-associated > Plants > Roots > Unclassified | place...
AGCTGACTGCGGGAGGTGCCGAGTACTTTGCGGATGCCTACTTCGCGGGCGCGGCCGGCGGAGCGGGCGGTGGTGAGGTTCATAAAATTGACGCAGGCGATCAGCAGGATAAAGAGGGCGACGGCCGCGAAGATATAGACATATTGCAGGTTGCCGGGTGGGCTGAGCTCGTCGGTCTGATGACTGCGCAGATGGATATCCGTGAGGGGCATGAGGGTGTAGTCCATGCGATTGCCGGCCTTGTGAAACTGCTCCATAGACGTGATGTGGAAGCTGGCGAGCTCGGGGAGGACGTATTTGATCATGTATTGATCAAAATTGGTTTCCACTTTTTTATAGTCGGCGCCGTTCTTTAGCAGCAGGTAGGTGGCGAAGTTGTGATTGCCGGCCTGGTTCCAGCGATAGTCGAGTCCCTTCATGGCGAAGAAGAGGTCGTAATGGAAATGGGTGTTGTCGGGGATATCTTTTATGACAGCCTTGATCTTGTAGAGAGTGATCTTGCCGTTGTCTTTTACTTCGAGATCGCGGCCTGCGGCCATGGGGGTGCCGAAGTATTTTGTCGCGAGGGAGGCGGTGATCACGACGGCGTTGGGTTCCGTAAGTGCTGTCCTTATGTCGCCGTCGACAGCTGGGAGGGTAAAGATGTTAAAGAAGCTGGAGTCGACATAGGCGACGGCATGTTCCTGGATGTATTGGTTGTTTTTGCGGATGAACCGGCTGGGGGAGTTTGGGTACAGACGGGCATATTCTTCGACGCCGGGGAAGTCCTTTTTCATCGCTGGTCCCATGACATCGGGGGTCTCGGCGAGGTGGAGGTCCTGGCCGCCCCAGTGTGCGTCGGCGCTGACGCGGAAGATGCAGTCGGCGTTGGTGTTGTATTTGTCATAGCTGGTCTCGTCGAGGACGTAGAGCGATATGAGGAGGAAGCAGGCCAGGCCGATGGCGAGGCCGACGAGGTTGATTAGTGAGAAGAGCTTGTTACGCCATGCCCGAGCGAACGCGAAGGGCACGAACGAGAAAAGCAAGGGACGACGCTTTTCGAAGTTCTTGCGCCAGGTGGTGGTGAGATAGTTTTTTAGCATAGTTGGGTTGGGCGCTGGTTGAGGCGGCTGGGTAGCTTTGGAAAAGCTGCCCGGCCGGTGGCGGCGCTGAGGGTTGGACGGGGGAATGGGGGGATTTGTTACAAAAAAAGCCCCTTGCGGGGCCTTATCAGTTGAGTACGATTGATGATTCTTTAACAACCTGCCATTTTCCTGATAGATATGCCCAGATGAGGGTTAAGAATCTTCTGCTCTGTTTGCCATTGAGCTCCAATTCACGGGTAATTACCACCATGCCCTGGTTGTTATCGCATACAGCGTAATGGAATTCGGTTTTAGTTGAAAATGGTAAGGTGTTCGAATTTTTGTTTCCCTGAATAAAAGCGATGAGCTGTTCTTTGTTCATGGTGTTGACTGTGCCTTGTCCGTCGACGTTTGCGATCAGTAGTTGATCGGCATAGGCTTCCTTAACGTACGGCATATCGAAATGCGTGGCGTGATAGATAAGATCTTTTGTCAGTTCGATTAGTTGTTCGCTGTTCATCGTTTGAAAATTTTTATTGATTAATAAAACTTAGTGAATGAACAGGTATGACAATAGGAATGCCTAAAAATTAACTTATTGTTAGTCAAGTGTTTGGTTTTTGGATTAGGATTTTTTTTCACTGTATTTAGGGAATTAACGAAATGTTTGATGAAAACCGACGGAGTCGGTTTCGCCGGCGACATTAGTGAGACTTGAAGTGTAGGGGGCTTTGTGCTGTAACCGAGCAAAGCGAAGGTTACGAGCGAGAAGGAGGGTAACCGAGTGCAACGAAGGTTACGACCGAGGAGGACCGTGGCGAAGCAGGTCCGACGAAGGCCTAAGCAGCTCCGCCGAAGCTCTGCATGGGCCCTGCCAGGTGCCGTCGGCACCGGTGCTGGGCAGCCACATATTGATAGTGAACACAGTTACACCTTGGAATTGATGAATAGACTTGTTGCCGCACACGGGAGCGTCGCAACGGATGCCTGATAGATGGACAAATGTTGGTTACCTTATATTCCTTTGGACGTTTTTATTTCCTTTAGATACGTCCTGAATTCTTCGCGGGTGAAGCTGCTGAGGTTTTGTTTTGGGGTGAGGCCGGCTTTTTGGGCGGCGAGGGTCCCGTATTTTATATCCTTGTAGCCATTGATGGAGTGGGCGTCGGGGTCGATGGAGATGAGGGCGCCTTGTTCGAGGGCGTAGGTGATCCAGCGCCAGTCCATGTCGAGGCGGCGGGCCAAAACCGACGGAGTCGGTTTCGCCGGCGACATTAGTGAGACTTGAAGTATAGAGAGAATTGGTCGCCGGCGCATCATTGGCCCTGCTAGATGCCGTCGGCATCGGTGCTGGGCAACCACATATTGATAGTGAACACAGTTACACCCTGGAATTGATGAATAGACTTGTTGCCGCACACGGGAGCGTCGCAACGGATGCCTGATAGATGGACAAATGTTGGTTACCTTATATTCCTTTTGCCGTTTTTGTTTCCTTTAGATACGTCCTGAATTCTTCGAGGGTGAAGCTGCTGAGGTTTTGTTTTGGGGTGAGTCCGGCTTTTTGGGCGGCGAGGGTCCCGTATTTTATATCCTTGTAGCCTTTGATGGAGTGGGCGTCGGGGTCGATGGAGATGAGGGCGCCTTGTTCGAGGGCGTAGGTGATCCAGCGCCAGTCCATGTCGAGGCGGCGGGGGTGGGCGTTGAGTTCGATCGCGACTTTGTGTTTGACACATGCTTCGATGATGGCTTTGTGATCGACGGGGTAGCCGGGGCGTGATAAGAGGAGCCTGCCTGTCATGTGGCCGAGGATGGTGGTGTAGGGGTTTTCGATGGCTTTGAGGAGGCGGGTCATAGCTTTTTCTTCACTCATTTTGAGATTGGAGTGGACGGAGGTGATGACCAGATCGAAGGTTGACAGAATATCGTCCGTGTAGTCGAGGGCGCCATCATTGAGAATATCGCACTCGATGCTTTTGAAGATCGTGAAGGGCGCCAGCTTTTTGTTGAGCTCGTCGATCTGTGCGTGTTGTTCGCGGATACGGTCTTCTTTGAGGCCGTTGGCGTAGAAGGCGCTCTTGCTGTGATCGCTGATGACGAGGTATTCGAAGCCTTTTTCGATGCAGGCTGCGGCCATTTCTTCGAGGGTGTTGGAGCCGTCGCTCCAGGTGCTGTGGCTGTGGATGATGGCTTTTATGTCGGTGGGTTGGAGGACGGGGGTGAGGGGGGCGGTGGCGGCCTGGTCGATGATGGCGCTTTGTTCGCGGCGGAAGGGTGGGATGTAGGAGATGTTGGCAGCGGCAAATATTTCTTCCTCGGTTTTTGGGGTGGTGGTGGCGGCGGTTTTTTTGTGCCAGGCTTCGAGGAATTCGCCGCTACAGCTGGTGTCGAAGAGGGTCGTTATAAATTTTTCGGGGGTGGTATGGATCATTTCGATGTGGACGCCTTCGGTGCCTTTGTAGGTGCCGTCGGGTTGGTGGGTGAGGCCTTCTTTTTCGAGGAAGGTTTGGGTCGCTGTAGTGGTTGCGGTGGTTACCCATTGCAGTTTGTCGATGACTTCGAGCTGTCTTCTGAAGTCGCCGGTGAGGGCGAGCTGTTCTGTGGGGAAGTTTTGCTGAAGACGCGTTTGAAGCGTTTGGACGTAGGCTTCTACTTCTGCATAGAGGTGGCTGCCCTGGTTTTTGAGGAGGAATTCTATGGCGTCGCGGACGTTCTGTTGCGTTTTTTCGCCAAAGCCTTTATAGAGGAGCAGTCTGTTCTCCTGGCAGGCGTAGAGGAGTTCGCCGATGGATTCGATCTCTATTTCTTTCCAGATGGTCGAGATCTTTTTTGGTCCCAGGCCTTTGATCTGTAACATGGCGATGACTCCGGGGGGTGTCTTATTGATATACTCGTGCAGGAGGCGGAGTTCGCCGGTTTCGAGGATCTCCTGGATCTTTTTGCCGATAGCGTCGCCGATGCCTTTTATGGTAGTGAATTTTTCGGGGGGCAGGTTTTGGATGGGTTGGGGGAGTTTTTCGAGTGTAAAGGCGGCTACGGAGTAGGATTTGGTTTTGAAGGAGTTCTCGCCGTGGATGTCCATGAGTTTGGAAAGGAGGCTAAATTGGTCGGCTATATGGTCGTTAGTGATTGTCATGGAGCTAAGGTACGATGCTCATGGCAATGTTGGATAGGGGGGATTTGGGGTGGTGATGTTTGTGGTTGTGTGAGTGCGATGAGGCGGCTGAGGATGTTGGGGTGGGAGAGGGGGGCGATTGAAACGCTGTGTGGGCAAGGGTTTGGAGGGTAAAAGAAAAGTCCCGAATTGCTTCGGGACTTTGATATTGTTCTGCTTAAAAGAGAACTATTTCTTTTTTGCAGCTTTCTTAGCGGCTTTCTTCTTAGGAGCAGCTTTCTTTTTAGGAGCTGCTTTTTTCTTAGCGGCTTTTTTTGCAGTTGCCATAATTTTAGAATTTAAATTGGTTAGTAAAACAATTTACACTCATAAAAATAGAAATATCTTTGGAAGTTCCAAAAAATTTCTTGAAAAATTCCAAAATATTTCTTACGGCGTAGCAATTAAGCGCCTACTTCAGCAGCAACGGTTGCTTCCGCAGGGTTGACGCTAACGATAGTCCTGTCACCTTTTGTTTTTCTGAATTCAACGGTGCCATCGGTAAGTGCGAACAGAGTCCAGTCTCTTCCAACGCCGATGTTCTTTCCGGGATGGTATGTTGTACCACGTTGACGAATGATGATGTTACCGGCAATGGCAGGCTGACCACCATAGATCTTTACACCCAGACGTTTGCTGTGTGAGTCCCGACCGTTCTTTACACTACCTTCACCTTTTTTGTGAGCCATGATATCGAAGTTTGATAGTTATTACTTTTGTTTCTGATTACTACGCGATCTCAAGGATGTTGATCTTCGTGTAGTGTGTACGGTGTCCGTGTTTCTTACGGAAGCCTTTCCTTCTTTTCATTTTGAAGGCGATGACCTTGTCACCCTGTACATGACTGATGATCTCGGCTTTGATAACAGTCTTTACGTCTTTGCCGACGGAAAGGGAACCATCACCGGAAGTCAGAAGAACTTCTCCAAATTCAACTTTGTCACCGGCGTTGCCCGCGATACGGGGAACGTACAAAGTCTGGTCTTTCTGGACCTTAAACTGCTGACCGGCTATTTTCACAACTGCTAACATAATATTCAATATTAGGGCTGCAAAGGTAAGGGGAATTAAGGAAAAAAAGAAAGAAGAAATGGTTTTTTCCGTGAAGAGGGGTAAAATTAATGGTTTTGGGGCAATGGGCTTGGATTTTGGCGAGGGGAGGAGGGGAGGCTTGGGGAGGGGGGGGTGGTTAGTCTTTGGGATATGTGCTCAAAATCAATAAATTATGAACTGGAGCCAGAGTGGGGGTGTGCTTTATTGTCTATTGCCATTTTTCATGTAGGTTTGCCCGCATGAATATGAAGATCAAATCGTTCCTTGCCAGGCCTTTTGCATCATATATATATAAGGCCATACAAAAGGGGATGACCACGGCAGTAGCGGATCAGGAGGCTATTTTGAAGGAGCTGTTGCGGATAGGAAGTAAGACCGTTTTTGGGGCTGAGCACAAGCTGGGTGAGGTAAAGACCTATGAAGAGTTCGCGGTTGCGGTGCCGGTAAGGGATTACGAACAGTTTGCTACCTATATCAACCTCGTAAAAGAAGGCAGACATAATATATTATGGAAGGGCCTGCCTATTTATTTTGCCAAGACGTCCGGAACTACCAGCGGTATCAAGTATATCCCTATTTCGAAGGATTCTATTTCCAATCACATCAATACGGCGCGTAATGCCCTGTTGTGTTATATGGCGTCGACGGGGAATTCATCTTTTTCCGATGGGAAGATGATCTTTTTGTCTGGTAGTCCTGAACTGGAGCGGGTCGCGGGGATCCCCACGGGCCGGTTGAGCGGGATCGTAAACCATCATGTACCCGGTTATTTGCGTACCAACCAGCTACCTTCGTATGAGACCAATTGTATCGAGGACTGGGAGACGAAGCTGGATAAGATAGTCGAGGAGACGATCGACCAGGACATGCGGCTTATTAGTGGCATACCGCCATGGGTGCAGATGTATTTTGACCGGCTGACGGAACTGAAGCAGAAGCCTATCAAGGATATTTTCCCGAATCTTAATCTTCTGGCGCATGGCGGAGTGAATTTTGAGCCTTATAAGAGCCGGCTTTTTGAAAGTATCGGGAAGAAGATCGACACTATCGAGACCTACCCGGCATCTGAGGGGTTCTTTGCTTTCCAGGATTCGCGGGAAGAGGAGGGGTTGTTGCTGAATACTAACAGCGGGATCTTTTATGAATTTATCCCTGCTGCCGAGATAGGGAAGGACAGTCCTGTCCGTCTTAGTTTGAAAGATGTGCAGGTTGGTGAAAACTATGCGTTGGTCGTTAGCAATAATGCGGGACTTTGGGCGTATAGTATTGGGGATATGATCCGTTTTGTCTCGGTGAATCCTTATCGGATAGTTGTGACCGGAAGGACGAAACATTTCATTTCGGCGTTTGGTGAGCATGTTATCGGGGAAGAGGTGGAGTATAGTCTGATGAAGGCGGCTGAGGAGGAAGGGTTGCGGATCACGGAGTTCACTGTGGCGCCGATGATCCAGCAGGAGAAGGGGAAGTCGTTTCATGAGTGGTTTGTGGAGTTTGAGAACAGACCGGGGGACCTGGCGGCGTTTTCGCTGAAGGTGGACAATTATTTACGGGGGAAGAATATTTATTATGAGGATCTGATCACGGGGAAGATCCTGCAGCCGTTGCAGATCCGGCCGATGAGAAAGAATGGATTTATCGATTATATGAAGTCGGTTGGGAAGTTGGGGGGACAGAATAAGGTGCCGCGGCTTAGTAATGATCGGAAGCTGGCGACGGAGTTGGAGAAATTTGTTGAGTAGGCGCTGGGGGATTGGATAGGGAGTGATTGGGTGACCTTGTTTATTGGATGGATGATTAAAACCTAAATCTGAAATATTTGCAATCATGGCAAACGGCTTAGTTAGGAAACGCATCGCTTTGTTTGGGTCCACGGGATCGATAGGTCGGCAGGCGTTGGAGGTGATAGATGCCAATCCGACGGTGTTCAGCGTGGAAGTGTTGACGGCGCAGACGAGTGATGAGCTGCTGATAAAGCAAGCGTTACATTTCAAGCCGAATATTGTCGTTATCGGCGATGAGAAGAAGTATGCCACTGTGAGGGATGCGCTGGCGAGTCAGCCGATAAAGGTCTTTGCGGGGGAGAAGGCGCTGGAGGAAGTGGCGGCAATGGATGTATATGACATGATGCTGGCGGCGATCGTCGGTTTTGCGGGTCTGCGGCCTACGCTGCGCGCCATCGAGAACGGCAAGGCGATAGCGCTTGCCAATAAGGAAACGCTTGTCGTGGCTGGGGACATCGTGATGAAGAAGGCTCTTGAATACAAGGCGCCGGTGATCCCGGTGGATTCGGAGCATTCGGCTATTTTCCAGTGTCTGATCGGGGAGACCCGGAGCCGGATCGAGAAGATCATTTTGACGGCGTCGGGCGGGCCTTTTTTGGGGAAGAAGCCGAACTTCCTTGTGAATGTGAAGCGGGATCATGCTTTACAACATCCCAACTGGAATATGGGGGCCAAGATCACGATCGATTCTGCTACTTTGATGAATAAGGGGTTGGAGATGATCGAGGCGAAGTGGCTTTTTAACCTGCAGCCGGATCAGGTGCATGTAGTGATTCATCCTCAGAGTATTATCCATAGTATGATCCAGTTTGAGGATGGCAGTATCAAGGCCCAGATGGGGTTGCCGGATATGAAGCTGCCGATCCAGTATGCGTTGGGGTTTCCTCGTCGGTTGCCGAGTGCTTTTCCGAGGTATGACTTCCGGAAGCCGAATACGTTGACGTTTGAGGAGCCGGATGTGAAGACTTTTCGGAACCTGGTGTTGGCAACGGATGCCTTGAATAAGGGGGGGAATCTGCCCTGTGTGTTGAATGCGGCGAATGAGATTGCGGTTTTTGCGTTCCTGCGGAACAGGATTGGGTTTTTGGATATGACTGATCTTGTTGAAAGGACGATGCAGGAGTTGCCTTTTATAGAGAATCCTACGCTGGAAGAATATTTTGAGAGTGATGGGGAGGCGCGTAATTTTGCGGCTTCTTTGATCAAGTTGTAGGGTTGGGGGGGACGCCGCCTTACGGAGGCGGATCTGGCGTCGGGTTGAAGGGGTGCTGCTGAAGCGCTGAGGCGGCGTTGGATTGACGCGGGATTGGAGCGCTCTTACTGTTTTGTTATAAGTGGACCAGCGGTTGAGGCGTTTGATTAAAAAGACGTTAAATTGGGAAACTTTTGGAGGGCCCGGACGACTAAGTATATTGGCCTTATTCATTAACCTATCATTAAATACCCACCACGAGTGGATCTGGTAAAAGCAATATGACACTATTAGCAATCGAATGGGCTTCTATAGGTACCAAGGTACTGCAGTTCATCTTATCCTTCTCTATCCTGGTCGTACTCCATGAATTGGGGCATTTCCTGCCGGCCCGGTGGTTTAAGTGCCGGGTCGAGAAATTCTACCTTTTCTTTAATCCCTGGTTTTCGCTTTTTAAGAAAAAGATCGGTGAGACGGAGTATGGTCTGGGTTGGATCCCGTTTGGCGGTTATGTAAAGATCTCGGGGATGATCGACGAGAGCATGGACAAGGATCAGATGAATCAGCCTGCGCAGCCGTGGGAGTTTCGCAGCAAGCCGGCCTGGCAGCGTTTGATCATCATGTTGGGGGGTGTGACTGTGAATGTTCTGCTGGCGTTCACCATCTTTATCATGATCGCGTGGGTATGGGGTGACAGGTATGTGCCGATCGCGAACCTCAAATATGGCGTTTATGCGGACAGTCTGGGTCGCCGGATGGGTATGCAGGACGGGGACAATATCATTGCTGTGGCGGGGAAGCCGATCACCAAGCAGGGTACTGCGGGGTCGGAGATCATTATGAATGAGGCGAAGACGGTGACGGTGTTACGGAACGGGCAGCATGTGGAGCTGAATGTGCCTACGGGGATCATTAGTCAATTGAGTAAGAACAGGCTTCGCGGGATGGCCATTGTGAGGTATCCCCTGGTTGTGGATTCGCTGCTGCCTTCGATCAAGATCCAGGAGGGGACGATCCGGAAAGGGGATACGCTGATCAATATTGGCGGATATCCTATACAATATGTATCTGATCTTTTCAGGGATAGTGTGCTGGAGCATGTGAAGGAAAGAAAGACGATCGATGTGACGTTCCGCCGCGGGCAGGACACGGTGCATGCGGTGGTGGCACAGACGGAGAAGAACGGGAATGGTATTATTTATAAAGCGATGGAGGATATTTTGGGTGAGGAGCATCGGTCTTATACATTGGTGCAGGCGATACCGGCGGGGATCCGTAAGACGGGGGAGACGCTGACGAATTATATACGGAATCTGAAGTTGTTGTTTACGTCGAAGGAGGTGAAGGTGCAGGATAATCTGGGAAGTGTGATCAGCATTGCGAGTGTTTTCCCGTCGGTGTGGGATTGGCAGAGTTTCTGGACGTTGACGGGGATTTTTAGTATTCTGCTGGCGTTCATGAACGTGTTGCCGATTCCGGCGTTGGATGGGGGGCATGCGTTGTTTACGTTGGTTGAAATTATATCGGGGAGGAAGCCGAGTGATAAGTTTATTGAGTATGCGCAGATGGTGGGGATGGTTTTGTTGTTTGGGTTGATGATTTATGCGCTGGGGCTGGATATATTTCATGTGGTGAGGCCGAATTAGAATTGAGTTGCCGGCTGCGCCGGCGACTTTGAGTTGGTTTTGTTGTGGCTGCGCCGCCGGCATTGTTGGTTGGGTTCCGGCGACTTTGTGGGATTGGGTAGGTGGTGTTGTGGCACGTTTTGTGGCTGTTGATCCGATAATTTTTTGTAATTTTGTATTTGCGGTTTTTTTGAGAGATGTGGTTTTGGCTGCGTCGATTTGGAAGAACCGGAACTGGGGGTGCCTGGTTTTGACAGCATAGATCTTTGAAGGTGTAAGCATGTCGTGCGTTGGATAATTAGCACGTTAATCTGAATATTCAAAATCTCAAATGGCAATACTTCGTATGCCATGGCTGCCTAATCAGTGATTAGATAGTCATTAGGGCCCCGCGGCGGGTTTGCCTGTAACCAAGCTGCGCTGCCGACTTAAAAAGAATACGGGATGCTGCAACGGAAGGCTGTGACTGTTGCTTAAGACTATACAGCTAAGGAGGTGATCGGTGTGTCCGGTTCCTGTTATCTCCCGACAATCAATGCTGGAATAAACATGTAGAAAGCTTTTGGCGGTTATGTTTGGACAGGGGTTCGAATCCCCTCACCTCCACAGAT
>Ga0307510_10011555_pt1 | contig 10480 bp, 8 predicted proteins | sample 12_EM_MG_FD_207224 | JGI IMG/M metagenome (GOLD analysis project Ga0307510, IMG submission 207224) | Populus trichocarpa ectomycorrhiza microbial communities from riparian zone in the Pacific Northwest, United States - 12_EM | ecosystem: Host-associated > Plants > Roots > Unclassified | place...
TTCCCCTCGCTCGAGCTTTGCCCCCAATTCTAATACTGTCATTTGCGCATTGTTTTTGATGGTTGTATCCGCTCCTTTCTTGACAAGAAGCTCGACTATCTCAATGTGATCGAATTGGAAAGCGAGGTGAAGCGGGGTGTTGCCGGAGTGGTTTTTCTTGTTGATTTCATTACTGTAGGCACTTTCCCTTGTGAACCTTTTTACCAGGGCCCTCAGCATTGGCAAATGGCCTGAAATAGCCGCTTCATGTAGTGGTGTATTGCCGCTTGCATCGGGATCGGTGAGGAGGGATGGCCCGCCCTTGGCGATGAGGATCTTGTATACCCCGGATATGAACCTAGCTGCAAGGTGTAGTGGTGACCAATTGTTATTCGTCCTCTTGGTGAGATCGGAGAGGGCTCGTTCTACAAGGGGTATGAGTCCCAGACAGACTGCGACGTGGAGTGGTGTCTGCTCCCCAGCCAAAACCTCCATTCTCGGATCTCCGCAGAGCTCAATCCAGGGATTTCGTATGATGTCGCTAGATTCGAAGAACTGGTACTGCAACCAAGTGTGAACAGAGTTGTTGGAGAAATTGTCATTTGAGATCTCAAGGCTTCGACGGGCATGAATGTACCAGGACTCTGCTGCATATCTGAGATATATCTGCTGGGCTGCAGCTTCCCGTGGGCTTTTCCGTGCCACTTCCCACGGTGTCTCTCCTTGCTTTGTTTCCTGGCGATGTTGCCCCAGGCATGAGTACGGAGACCCATGGTGGCCCCTCATAGTATTACACCTTAGGAACCCCTCCGGACCTCCGAAGGCATGATGAAGGTAGCGGAAACACTCCCAAGAAACCGCGAGGTCCGCCTCGCTTTTGGACAGTACGGGGAGGTTGCCCTTACTGTATTCGTCGAAAAGGTATTCTGTCGCAGTATGATGGACAATGGATACAGTTTCAGCAGTAGCCCGGAGAAATCCTAGTGAGGACCTGACATATATCCTGAGTTCCTTCTCTGTCCTAAGCTGAATCCCGTTGGTTGTCCTCTTGTGAGAGGGCGGTTCAGTTCTCGCTTTGCCCTCTATACAAGCTAGGATATGGGCTAATTCGCCGAATGTGAGTGGGCGCAGTGCGAGTGCGACACTCCAGATCATGTTCAGAACTTCGCCAGATTCTCCGCGTGAGAAAAGAGTGTGTAACATTTCCCGGTATGTATCTTCGAGGCCTGATGGCGGTTTCCTTAGGAACTTGTCAAAATCAGGGCCTGAACTGAAGTATGTTAGGTTTTCAATCGCCAATGATGCCCAGAGGAAGATCCCCTCTGACTTCATTAGAAGGGCTTCCTCTGCTTTCTCCTTCAAATCGTCATCCCACCCCCATGCATTCACTCTGCGTCTGATAAAATGTTCTACATCCTCCTTTATAAAACTGTTCGTGTCGAGATTAATCTTGATGCATCTATGGAGGTTATGGGGGAGGTTGTTTGAGATGTGGGGTACGTCCCGACTAGAGAAGAATATTTTAACCGTCCGGATTTTCATCAGCCCCAGAACCCTTCCGATCAATTCTTTGCACAAGCTCTCCTTGAGCCCGTCTATGCCGTCTATGAGAATGTATACCGGGTCCGCCCGGCAATCCTTGATCGCTTTCTGTAGAACCTTCCATAAAGAAGACAGGTTGGTGAAAAATCTATCCCCTTGCCTTTCAAGTTCAGCCTTGCAGCCAGCGAAAAGGCTCCCATCCTGTTGGAGAATGCTGTAGAGTAGGTCGCTGGCTACTTTGGCAAGCCTAAGTTGTAGTACCTCAGCCTCATCGGTAGTTACCCCGGTAGTGGGGAGTTCGTGTGAGATGAAGTGGAAAGCCAATTTAACCCCTTCCGGGGGATCGTCGGCTCCTTTCAGAAAATCTGCGGCAACACGCTTGGCCAACGTAGTCTTTCCCGTTCCAGGCCCACCACAAAGCCAAAGAAGCTTGGATTCCTTGCTTTCCCGCCATTCCCTATATCCTGCTTCTTCGAAAATCCATTTCCCAGTGTCACCCCCAGGCAGGTTATACTCGTCCCGGAGGTGGTCCACATCAATTAGTGGTGCCGGTACCCCCCAGCCAGCGCACTTTATGAGTTCTTCAAAGGTTGCTAAGAGTATAAACTCTTAGTTATAAGTTTAAAATGAAGACTAGCAATGAAAGGCTGCGCACCTGGTACATATGAAGGTACTTGTATACCATAATTATTTGTGATATTTGTGCTTGAATTGTTACTGTTATTATTGCCGGAGTACTGCCCGCAGATCGAACTTTGGGTGGTTGTCATGTTGAGTGCTTCCGAACTGACCACATATTAGCCGATTCAGATCCATACAGTAAAACAGCCTAGAGCTATACACTATCACTATCTTCCCACAAGTGCTCTCCGATGGCTAGCGATATTTTGAGGCCTTAGAAGCAGCTGCTCGACGCTAGGAGGGGTGAAGGAAAAATAGAATCCCGAAAGATGCAGCAGCAATCATATCGATACTGCAAGTGCTAGGAGGGGGGATAAATTCTGGAGTACTGGGGCGCTGAAATTCCACTTCTCGGCTAAGAGAGGGGGAAGCACTGCCAACTCAGTCCTCAGTTAGGATGGAACAAAAGGGATATATGTCTGTTTCCACGAGTGGCAGAGGCAGCTACTGCGCAGTCCGGACCAGGGCACGGAAGTCTGTGGGACTCTTGTCTGGTTAGTTAAAAGTTGGAGTGTGTAGCGAAAATTATGCAACCGAATACCGGTAGGTTGGATGCTCTAATTTTCGGCGAAGGAAAAAAATCGGTCCGACTCCCTGCACACTGATGGAGCAAACACTGCCCGTTTAGTGGCCAAGGAGGCCTGCTCTAGAACCAATCAGAGGGAGTTAGGCTGACTTTTTTTTTTACAACACTTTTTCAATCAACCAGTGTGGATTAGGGCGCTCATAGGGTAGTTTTAGCAGTCAGGAGAGCGTTTGAGTACGCACTAGATAGTTTGGCGTGCAGAATTTTCTGCACATAAGCCTCTCTTCTCTTCCTTAGTTTAGCCAAGTGCAGCAACACAGGCACATTATGCAGCTGAATAGCTTGGTTACTCTAATTTTTGAAGGAAAAAATTTTGCCCAACACCCTGCGCACTGGATGGAGCAAACACAGCTTCTTTAGTGGTCGAGGTGGGCAGCTCCAGAACCAATGGGAGGGAGTTTGACAATCTTTTCTTTTCTTCACAACACTTTTTCCATAGATCGTCTGCGTGCATTCCTTAAACATAGGTGAAAGTCCCAAATAACCCCCAAAAACAAAAGTTCACAACGACCCTCCTCCTTCCTATCATAACCCTTCCTCACTCTCCCTTCCCCCCGCAGTCATATCACTTACGATAGGTGAAATTTCAGCTTCCCCGGGCCCTCTCTCCTTCCCCTTCCCATCCCTCACCCTCTTCGCACTCTTAACCCTAAAGTTTGATAGACTTACCCTTCATATCATACCCGGTATCATACTTATAGTATCGAAGCGGTTTTTAAAATGGGCTGCGATTACAAAGGGCCAAAAATTGGTTAGAACGGAAGAATTTTAGTTGCATCCAATACCAGTCCCTTTTAAAACTGTTAGGTAGCGACAAGCAAGGATCATGGCTGAGGCTCTGGATACTCGGTTTGACAAAAATAACGGCGCACCAGAGATCACTAGCGACGCAACCTCCCCTCCACCCTAGGCCCACCTAAAGAAACCCCCCCAAATCATATCACTTTCTTGTGTCTATTCTACTACATATTTACTTTTTTTAAATTTATCGCCACAATAGTAGGTTTGGTGGGAAAGTGCTGATAGCCGAAGTCTTTCCTGATCGTTGGTGCGCCGTTAACTTTGTCAACGTACCATATCACGAAGTAGGGCTTAACTTAATCTCTATCTCGCTTATCTCTCCCAGCCTCCGAGAGGATTTTCTGTGACCCCGGTAACTTGTGGCTGCGTGTAAGTGGTGTGTGATGCTTGGAGCACTTTTCGTAGGGGGCGGGGAGAGAAAAGTGAGAAGGCGAACGACGGGGTGACTCGAGATCCTGCATGCTCGTAATGGCCGGAGCCTAATTGCATACTACCGAAATTCTTAAATTCTGGCCAATTTTTGGTCTGTAACTTATGCAATAGCAGTCCGTTTTACAAATGTCAGGCAATAACGAGCACACACTCTACTCCCTATATTATTTCTCCAAAAACTTATCCATAGAGTAGACTTCCTGCCTCCAGTCTGCGGATAGGCGAATTTTCCACAAAAAAAGAAAAAACCTGATATTTCATGATTGTTGCTTTGGCGGAGGTCACTTGGAAACGTCCGGACTATGGGGCGGGAATCTGCATCCCCCATCCATTCATCGGATGCAATGACGGAAACTTAGTTAGAGATAGACACTAAAACCCTTTAGCCCGAAAAGCCCGCACAAACATTTTTCCGCTCCGGGGATGAATACCTTGGCTCGAGCAGGTTAGGGGTTAGTGGTAGAATTATATGGGGTGAGATTAAAGTTTAATGTCCTGAAGTCGCGACCGCCAACAGCCAACTAAACAGCACACTAGACGACCCTGAAGACACTAAAAAAATAGGGCAGTTCCCGGGACAAGAGGAAGTCCAAATACACTTACGGGTATCATAGTAGAGTAGAAACCCTTTGCAATTTGTACCCTAGTGTTTGGTATGCTGTTGCTAGCCCTGCTTTTGGTTATAAGTTCTGAACACTTATTCTCACCCAAGGCACTGGCCCTGTTGAATGGGAGGTCCTATATAATAATATTGAGGGATTCCTCCCAGAAACTGCGGCTATACGCCCCAATCAATCCATAAGATCACTCGAGGTCTGTTTAAATGCTAGAAACATTGTAGAAATTCTTGGCGGTTGCGGTGCGAATATAGGGCTAGTTTGTAATCCCTAAGTATCTTAGTAATATTATATCATACCCTGAAAACCCTTGCGGTTCGCTAATTATAGATTCCAAGAAAAGTTTTTTGGGAGGTCCCTGACTTTCCTACCGTGATATAAGATCTACCTTTTGGGCGTGTTGGATCTTATTAGCTGGTGTACGCACTTCTGTTAACTTGTCAAATAAAACCTGTCCTACGTGACGGAGATAGCGAACTGCAAGAGTTTTTACAGTATTTGGCTTGTTCGGATGTCCGTTCATTTGAGATTGTAGTGTCTGTACATCTGTTCAATCTCTGTGTTCACCTCAGGAGGCAAATTCCAAAGATTGTAGTGAAGTGAGCGCAACACTACACCGTTCACGAAGGATGAGTTAGATAGGCTGAAATGGGCAGACAGGATGTCTTGCGGTTTGGGGCGCCCAAGGAGCATATAATAGGTAGTACTTAGCCGGGGGTATTCCCCCAGCGCCCCCAACGGTATGTCGCGTTTGTTTGAGTATTTTTTATCGGGGAAGAAAAACCTATCTGTAATAATAATATCACCAGAGTTGGCCGCGGGTACTTCCCTCTGGTTTTGGCACTCGCTCTCGATCTAACAATGTCTTCAATAAACATCCTACTAGGATACGCCGCATCTAGGATACTCCTCTCTTGCCACGCCTCCTTAGCACAATCACTAAATTCATGCCACTAACTCCCTATCCGAAATCTGCAAGCTCCTACTGTATTATCCTGTGGCCTAATATCCCCTCCCTAGCCCGGCGCCTCCTAGGGCATACTAACTCCTACTTTACCGTGGGCAACTCAGGCATAATCTGAAAATGTAGTCCGGAGCCTTGCAAGCCATCTGGCTGCGCACGATTCCAGACAACGGACTGCTATGCCGGGGGCATCTCCAACATCAAGAAGGCAGTCCTAACAACGCCAGAGGTGCCTGAAGAAGTGCCGCACACGAGGAGCTACAGATTTATCAAGCCCCCGTTTGCAACGAATTACATCCTCAATATTCTCGGGAAGAATGGGTTGCCGTTGGCTGAGGGTAAGGGGCCGGAGGAGTAGAGGAAGTGTCTCCCACTGACTTTCTTGCAGGCGCATATTAAGCAATTGGCCCTGGGATTTTGAACTAAGAGGTGGGAGCGATCCTGCAAGCGGTGGAGGTGGAGCGCGCTTCCCTGAGCGGCGCCAGCGGCGGTGGGGAGGAGGGGTGTGGGGGAGATGCGGAAGCGGTGCTCATTGACTACGCTTGATATAATCGGCTCTTCCCGCTTTGGCTACGAATTCCTACGTCTGAGAGTGCTTCCATTAGCGGTAGCAGTAGTTCCAAGGGAGGGTCTCGCTCCGGGTTAGCAGATGCACACACTACAATATTCAACATTAGCAGCCCATCCTGGACCGCGCCAACCCTATCCATTGTATTTCGCTTCCGCTTCCAGCAGTACCTCCCCCTAAAGCTACCAGCGAGGTGGGCTATAAGGCGTGTGACCAAGCAAACCATTGCCGGCAAAAAGTCTGTCCTAGCCACCCTCCTCCCGGAAGGCCCCGAATCTAAAGACATTGTTTGCGGAATGCTAAAATCGAATACCTATACAGGCTCGGACGGGGTGTCCAGCGTGCGTGACCAAATGATCTTCTGAGCGGCAGAGCACGAGACCATCCTTGCGTCAATGATCTGGGCCTTGCGCTCCTTGCCCCAGCCGGGGAACAGACACACCCAATCTCGCCTCCGCCCCCTAGATCCACGCCCCATCCCCTTCCGGCGTGCCGACAGACACCACAAACGGCCAGATTCCTTGCCGGAAGTACTTCTCACATGTCATATCGGAGGGGTATCCATTGTGCACTCCTTCAGAACTGACCCTGCGCGTGGCGGCTGAGGATGCGGGCCTAGGCAGGGCATTCGTGCTGATGGGCACGCCCGCTGTCCGCTCCCTTTCGCGATAAACAGGCGCGTTGCATAGCCGAGAGCCAACCTGGGGGAGTTCAAGCCCCAGCGGTGGGCACACGGAGGGGGTGGGGCGGCCGCCGCGGAGAGTAATTATGGGTTGCTCCCATCCCTGGCGGGGCCTAGGGTGTGCCTGGTAATGTGCTTGCCCAAGTAGAGTTTAAGTGTCTGCTTGTGGCTACAATTGGTAGGTTCGGGTTTGAGGAGGATGGAAGAGAAAGGAGGTTGTTAAGGCCGTGCTAACGGCGAAACCTCAGGGGTATACACGTTTCGGTTGAGGAGATGGTTTGGTGGTGGACTTTTCCTTTATTTCGTAAATACTATTTATTATTAGATAAAGGAATAATGTGAGGGTGAGGGGTATGTTTGAAGTCATATGCTGTCACTCGGTGCTCGGGCTATTGTGTGGCTGGTGGTAAAGTTATCATAGACAACCCAACTATCTCTATACTGGGATAAACTAAACCGAAAATTGCCGCCGTAGCGCAATACTACTAGGATGACACTTCGCTAAAGGCTAAGGAAATAAGATCGCGGGGTGTGGCCATTAAGAGATTCGTCAAACAAGTGAAACTCGCTCAAGATTTCCGAAAAGACACGGATCGTGGCACGCTGTCCGTCGTGAAATCCTGTCACATAGCTAATCACAAATCCAACTTAGCCATCCAATAATCTCACGATAAACTGCCAATACCCTAAGTCCAACTAAACATACAGCTGATGGGGGCCCATTTAAGCCTGGGCTGGGTACGGTGGGAGTGATCAGAGGCTTGCTAACTCCTCTTTCCGAAGGGAGGCTGCAGGGCAAAGACAAGGTCTTGGGGTTCCCTAATTATTCATACTAACCTTTATCCATCTTACTACTACCTCCTCCTCCCTACCTATGTCATGGTAACGTCAATAGCCCCAGGTTTCACGACCCCATATCTTGTATCATATATTATTCAATGAGGTCTTGTTATAGACCTAGTATTTCCATACTTGCTTATTAAGATTTTGCTTACTGTCTACAAAATTCAGTACATTCTAGCATCTCTTTCAAAGGTTGTCAGTGAATATGTAAATTGTCATCTGATTGTACTTTCTCTAGTATACCGATAGTCGTATTGGAAACGTATTCTCCCATTAACCTAGTTATAATATATTCCGGGCGAGGTTCTGGCAGCGAGTGGAGTGATAAATGGGCATACTCCAATATATCCGATTGGAAAGTATCTAGGCTGTAAAAGTGTTTACCTGTCTTCTTACTTTAACAAGTACAATTTTAAAGGGAGTGTGGAGCTTGTACAAGCTATCTTTCCTGGCCCGAAGTGTTTCCCTGATGAAGTTTGTAAAAGCTTTTATGCGAATTTTTATTTGATTGGAAAAATATGTATTTGGTGGAGAAGGGGGTGGGGAAAACTTTATTTACGCATACAGTTGAACATGACCAGAGCCACACCCCCGGGTCAAACGTTTCAGGGTTAAAAGATTTTAAGGCACGCATGCTCGGTAATATATTCACTGTAAAAATAATAATAAAAAACGAAACACTATATTGTGAACTCAACAAATTGAGTATCTCACTAGACGGTTCCGATCTCCCTTAGAGTTTCCCGGGAAACCTGGCTGTGAACAGAAAGGGATGGGAAGATTGATTTATCATAGTTGCGATCAAGAGGCCTCAATCCCTCTCTGCTTGCCCTCTCTTCTTCTTAGATGACCCGAACAGGCGCCTCAGGGGGTTCTTCCGCAGGCTCACACGCAGGCTCTCTAGCGGGTTCAATTGCCGAATGAGTGGTTGCGACGGGGTCAACCTCCGAGTCAGGCTTTCTGGTGGCGGGTCTGGTGGCAAAGGTCCCGGTAGCGGATCCGGCTGCCAGGGTTCGGGCGGCGGGTTCGGCCGCCAAGGATCTGGGATCACGTCCTGCCAGACATACCCTGGCGATGGGCCCCACAGCCGATCATCTGGCAGAAATCCCTCCTGCCAAAGAAACCCGGGCGATGCCGACTGGGAAAGTTCTGACGGGTATGGTAGCGGGAGTTCCAACGGGTATGGTAGCGGGAGTTCCGACCGGTATGGTAGCGGGGGTTCCGATGGGTATGGTAGCGGGGGTTCCGATGGGTATGGTAGCGGGGGTTCGGACGGGTATGGTAGCAGGGATTCAGGCGGGTATGGTAGCGGGGTTCCGGCGGCGGGCCCAGGAGCCAAGGTCCCGCAGGACCCAGCGTCCCGGGTGGCGGCGGGCCCGGTGGCCGGAGTATCGGGTCTGGAGGCAGCCAGATTTCTAGCGAGTTTTGTGGCCCCGGTCCTAGTAGGCCTCTGCGCAGGCGCGACGACAGGGTCGAGATGAGATCATCCACAGGCTCCTCCGGAAGCTCCTTCACAACCACCACCTCAACCTCCTTCCATATTTCCTCGGCATGTTTTATGATATCCAAACTCTCTTCTCTCTCGAGGTTTCCACCTAATTCTAATGCTGTCATTTGGGCATTGTTCTTGATGGTTGTATCTGCCCCTTTCTCGACCAGAAGCTCAACTATCTCCACGTGATCGAATTGAAAAGCGAGGTGAAGCGGGGTGTTGCCGGAGTGGTTTTTCTTGTTGATTTCGTTACTGTATGGCTTGTACGTTTGAACATTTTTCACTAGGGCCTTTAGCATGGACGAATGGCCGGAAATGGCCGCTTCATGCAGCGGCGTGTTGCCCTCTGAATCTGGATACGTGGGGAGGGATGGTCCACCCTTGGCTATTAGGATCTTGTATGCCCCCGATATGTACCTGGCTGCTAGGTGTAGTGGTGACCGGTTGCTGTTGGTCTCCTTTGGGAAATCTGAGAGGGCTTTTTCTACCAGGGGCATGAGTCCCAAACAGACTGCGATGTTCAGTGGTGTCTGCTCCCCCGCCAAAACTTCCATTCTCGAATCTCCGCAGAGCTCAATCCAGGGCTTTCGTATGATATCGCTGGTTCCGAAGAACTGATGCTGCAACCAGTTATGAGCAGAGTCATTGCAGAATTTGTCCTTTGAGGTCTCAATGCTCCGGCGGGCATGAATGTACCAGTATTCTGCTGCATATCTGAGATATGGCAGTTGGTACGCGGCTTCCTGTGGGGTTCTCCGTGCTGCTTCCCATGATATCTCTCCTCGCTTCCTTTGCTGGCGGTCTCGCCCCAGGCTTGGGTCTTGAGACTTGTCGTAACCCCCCGTGATATCACAGCTTGGAAACCTCTGCCGGTCTCCAAAGGCATAATGAAGGTACCGGAAGCAGTCCCAGGAAAGTATGAGGTCTGTCTCACTTCTAGAAAGCACTGGGAGGCTACCCCGGCTGTATTCATCGAAAAGGTATTCTGTCGCGGTATGATGGACAATGGATACAGTTTCAGAGGTGGCCCGGAGGAATCCAAGTGAGGACCGGACATATATCCTGAGTTCCTTCTCTGTCCAAAGCTGAATTTCGCTGGTTGTCCCCTTGCGAGTGGGTTGTTCTGCCCAGTGTTCCCAACCGTCCCGTCCGGACGCCAGGGCCCTGGCGTCCTATAGTCCCGTCCGTCCCGGGCAGGGTGGGAAAGGACGGCCGGGCACTTTTTTTTTTTTTTTTTTTTTTTTTTATAATTTTTTATTTTTTTATTTTAAAAAAAAATATATTTATCGATAG
>Ga0307510_10011556_pt1 | contig 10479 bp, 8 predicted proteins | sample 12_EM_MG_FD_207224 | JGI IMG/M metagenome (GOLD analysis project Ga0307510, IMG submission 207224) | Populus trichocarpa ectomycorrhiza microbial communities from riparian zone in the Pacific Northwest, United States - 12_EM | ecosystem: Host-associated > Plants > Roots > Unclassified | place...
GTATCGCGCCGAATTGCTGCAGCAGGAAGCCGGCTAGGGCGATTCCACGGGGAGTTCTAGGTTTTTAGGCTGTCGTCCAAGCTCCATCGTCATCCCTGCGATGTCCGTTGACCGGGGCAGATTGGAAGCGGCGTTTTCGGGGCCGCCAGTACCGTCTATGACCCCATTGCTGACCTCGGCCACTCGGCTAAAGTAATGGTGCCCGGACCCGCCAACTCGTCCAGCAATGGCCATAGCGATCAACATTCGAGCCGACGATCCCTCTGCGAGCGAGGTCGAACGATTGTGGGACCAGGTTGCCGAATTCGAGGATGAGCCCTCGATGCGCGCTCTCGGCTATCGACCGCATTTTACGTTCGCGATCTACGATTCGCCCGAGATTGAGGAGACGACCGCGTGGGAGGCAATGCTGCGTGCGGTCAACGGCGAAGCTCAATTGCGCATCGAGTTCAGGCGTATTCGCTGGTTCGTGGGTCCGCCCCTTGTCTTATGGGCGGAGCCCGCGTCTGATCAGGTGCTCGCGAGGTGGCACGCTTCGATCAGCGCTATGATCGACCCCGCTCATTGTCGGCCTCATTATCGGCCCGGCGCCTGGACGCCTCATTGCACGCTTGGCACGCGCATCGCCGATGCGAAGAGCGATGCTGCAATGGCCTTTGCGCGGTCTTTCAACCGAAATATCACGGTGCTGTTCGACGTGGTCGATTGCGTGGCTTTCCCGCCCGTACGGGTCATTGCTGAGCGGAGATTGCCGCCCGTTTCGTAATTGACTATGCCGCTTCCGGCACTTTTGAGACATGCCGACTGGCCATGACGATGTCCGCTTCGGGGGAGACCGGAAGTCATGGGCAGACCGTCAAAACGACGCGATTGACCCGACTCGGACATTCGACCGCTTGGACCTTCATCGCGTAATCGCTTACGCTCGGGTTGATAGCATCGGGGGCATGACCGGCAATGCAGCGGCGCGAGTTCATAACGCTTGTCGGTGGCGCGGCGACGGCTTGGCCCCTCGCTGCTAATGCTCAGAAGCCGCCGATGCCCGTAATTGGGGTTCTTGAGAGTGGATCTGCGACTTCCACAACGAGCCTTTCGTCCGAATTCCACGCCGGGCTAAAGGAGTCTGGCTTCGTCGATGGGCAGAACGTCAGTATCGAATACCGGAGGGCGGAAGCACAATATGATCGGCTGCCGGCATTTGCGGCTGAGCTGGTTGGCAGAGGAGTGGCCGTGATCGTCGCGAGTGGCGCAACCGTCTCACCCTTCGCGGCTCAAGCGGCAACCAAGACAATCCCGATCGTGTTTTTGATGGGGACCGATCCGGTCCAAACCGGCCTCGTCGCCAGCCTGAGCCGGCCGGGCGGAAATATTACTGGCGTTACGACATTCGGTAGCGAAATTCTGTCAAAGCAACTGGAAATGCTCCATGAGCTGGTGCCGAAGGCAAGAGCCATCGCCATGCTGGTAAATCCCAAAAATCCAACTCACCTAGGCGGCAAAGCCCGTTGGCAACCTTTTGCCGACGCCGTCGGGGTGCCCATCGAATCTGTCAGTGCCAGCACCGAAAGCGAGTTCGAATCAACCATCGCTAGTCTTGCCGAAAAGCAGATCGAAGCGGTCAATGTTGTCCCGGACACTTTGTTCGGAAGCTACCGAGAAAGTCTCATCGCCGTGCTCGCGCGCCATGCGATGCCCGCGATGTTCCCTATCCGGGAAGCCACTGTGGACGGGGCGCTAATCAGCTATGGGGCCAACTACGCGAGTGCGTTTCGTCAGCTCGGCGTCTATGTCGGCCGAATTCTCAAGGGCGAGAAGCCAGCCGACTTGCCGGTGTTGCTGCCGACCAAGTTCGATCTCGTCATCAATCTCAAGACCGCGAAAGCGCTGGGTCTCACGGTGCCAAGCACGCTCCTCGCACAGGCAACTGAGGTCATTGAATGATGTCGCCTTTGACCCAACTGAGACATGGGCCTGAGCGGATTCTGAGGTCGGCTGCTTGCTAATTCTCGCTCGCCGGTCTGTGCCAAAATGCCAGGCTTCAGTCACGGACCCATGTAAGACATTGCGCCGTTCAGATTTTTGCAGCGCAAAATGAGCGCCGCTCCCTATCTTGTGCGTCGCCATTTGCTGTTTTGATGGCCTAATCTGATTGCGAAGATTGGCGCGGCCTGTCACTGCATGCGTGGGAACCTATTCCGAGAACATTGACTTGGATCAATGCTGCCTACGGTCCAGGTGCACCGGTGTTGTACCGACTTGGAGGAAGTTCCTTGGAGGAAGTTCCGATGCGCAGATTGGCTTTGACGATTTTGACGCTGGGTATCGTTTTAACAGCAGGGCACGCCCGGGCACAGACATATGATCCGGCCTATCCCGTTTGCTTGCATGTCGTCTCTCACGGGATCAGTCCTTACTATAGATGCAGCTACGTTACGATGGACCAATGCAGGGCGTCGGCCAACGGTCAGATGTGCAGCCTCAACCCATATTACGCTGGTGCGACCGCGCCGGTAAGGCGGGATAATCGGCGTTATTATCGCCAACTCGAACCAAGATCATACGCGGCACCTGTGCCGCCGATCCACCGCCGGGCCGCACCGTACAATTATCAGAGTGAGCCGTACTATGGAGCTTCTCAAGGTTACGCGCCCGGCGAAAAAGAACGTTTTCTCGAGAGTGTAAGGCGTTACATGTAACGGTGGCGTTACGGGCTTAGGGATCGGCTGGTCCAAGGGGCGGCATGCGGAGACCTCCCCTCCATTCCGGATCAGACCCCCGGCCCTCTTGAGAGCCTGTCGGCAATCGCTCCAGGCAGGGACGACAAGTTACCCCGCCGGCTGAAACGAATCCGCTCTTGCCATCTCCCAGGCGTCGCGAAAGCGCGGATCGCTGGTGCCGTCGATCAGCTCACCCGGGCGAAGCGACGGATAGAGTTTTGCGAACGTCAGCACCTCGGTGGTCGAGCTTCGCTGCGAAAAATGGATCGGCCGCAATTGCTGGGGGTGTTCCAGACCTGCAGCGGCGAGCAGCTCGGCCAGCGCATGCAAAGTGGCGTGGTGATAATTGTAGACCCGCTCGACCTTGTGCGGCACCACCAGCGCGCGGGCACGTAACGGGTCCTGCGTGGTCACCCCGGTCGGGCAACGATCGGTATGGCAGCTCAGCGACTGGATGCAGCCCAACGCGAACATGAAGCCGCGCGCCGAATTACACCAGTCGGCGCCGATCGACATCGCGCGCGCCATGTCGAAGGCGGTCGCAATCTTGCCGGCGGCGCCGACGCGGATGCGGTCGCGCGCGTTGATGCCGATCAGCGCATTATGGACGAAACTGACGCCCTCGCGCATCGGCATGCCCAGATGGTCCATGAATTCCAGAGGTGCTGCGCCGGTGCCGCCTTCATTGCCGTCGACCACGATGAAATCGGGATAAATCCCGGTCTGCAGCATCGCCTTGCAGATGGCGAGGAACTCCCATTTGTGACCGATGCAGAGCTTGAATCCGGCGGGCTTGCCGCCGGACAACCGGCGCATCTCGCCGATAAAGGCCATCATTTCCAGCGGCGTCGAAAACGCGCGGTGCGTGGCCGGCGAGATGCAGTCTTCGCCCATCGGCACGCCGCGGATCTTCGAAATCTCTTCGGAGACCTTGGCGGCCGGCAGCACGCCGCCGTGTCCGGGCTTGGCGCCCTGGCTGACCTTGAGCTCGACCATCTTGATCTGGTCGTCGGAAGCGACCTTGGCGAACAATTCGGGATTGAAGCTGCCATCGCGGTTGCGGCAACCGAAATAGCCGGAGCCGATCTCCCAGATGATGTCGCCACCGTTCTCGCGATGATAGGGACTGACGCCGCCCTCGCCGGTGTCATGCGCGAAGCCGCCCTTTTTCGCACCGGCATTCAGCGCGCGCACCGCGTTGGGGCTGAGCGCACCAAAACTCATCGCCGAGATATTGAAGACCGAGGCCGAGTACGGCTTGGTACAATCCGGACCGCCGATGGTGACGCGAAACTCCCCGCCGGTATGGGCCTTCGGCGCCATCGAATGGTGCATCCATTCGTAGCCTTCCTTATAGACGTCCTCCTGGGTACCGAACGGCCGTTTGTCGAGCTGCATCTTGGCGCGCTGATAGACCAGCGCGCGGGTGTCGCGGGAGAACGGCATGCCGTCCTTCTCGCTCTCGAAGAAATACTGCCGCATCTCGGGGCGTATCTCTTCGAGCAGGAAGCGGATATGCGCCGAGATCGGATAGTTGCGCAAAACCGCGTGGCCCTTCTGGGTCAGGTCGCGAATGCCGAGAAATGTGAGGGCGCCGAAGATCACGATCGGGATCAGCACCACTTCCCAGATCTTCGGATTATGGTCGAAAATCCCGATACCGAGCAGCAACGCGGTGACGACGGCGCAAATCGTCAGGATGATGTAGCGTGGCGAGAACGGAAGCAGTAGCGTGTCCATAACGTCCCTCAACCGGATTACCGGATTATTCTTGTCGGCCAGCAGCTTAATCCAACCGCTGGAATAAGCGCCATACGATATACGGACCAACAATCATTGTTGTGACAAGGGATCGTCAAAAATTATTCCCCACCGCTGGTGGCAGGCAAACTCACCGGATGGGCAGTTGGACTGCCTTTCGCAGTGCAGCGCAATAGCGGTGCCATTTGCCCCTTAATGGGCGTGTGGCCGCATCTCGTGGGGAATCTTGCCCTGTTGCAGGCCGTGCTGGGCCAACCACGCATCCGTGGTCTGGATGGCGCGGGCGATATGGTCGGCGGTGCGCGAGAAATCGTACGGTGAGCCCACCAATGGGCATAGCGGCGGCACCACGAAATACTCGATGTCGGGATCGAGGCTTTCCAGCTCGCTGACCAATTGCCGCGCGATCAGCAGCGTCAGCGCATGCAGCGCGTTGGCGACCGCGCCAACCGGCGGTTTCTGGGTGGCGCAGGCATGCCCGGTGGGCAGGATGATCAGCCGCTTGGCACCCTTGCGGACCGCGACCTGGATCGGCGTGTTGCTGGAAATCGCGCCATCGGCGAGATAGTAGTCCTTGTAGCGGATCGGCGAAAACGCACCGGGGATGGCGGTCGAGGCGACGATCGCCTCCGAGGTCGGGCCCTCCGACAACACGATGCTGTCGCCGGAGATAATATCGGTGGTGACGATATGCACCGGCACCCTGGCGTCCTGTAGGTTGCGATAGGGGATGTGATCGTCGATCAGCTTGCGGATGCCGTCATGGGAAATCAGGAAATCGCGGCGCCACAGAAAGCTCAGCACCGTGCGCCAGCTCATCGGAAACACGTCCTGCCGCCGCAGTCCGCGCCAGATCTCGCCCAGTTTTTCGACGCCCTCGAGCGTGGGATCGCCGGCATAGAACGCGCCGTTCAGGGCGCCGACGCTGGAGCCGACCACCATGTCCGCGGTGATGCCGTGGGCGGCGAGCGAATGCAGCATGCCGACCTGAATGGCGCCAAAACTGCCGCCGCCGGCAAACACAAAGGCGGTCTTCGCCTCGCCGATCTGATCGCGTACCGACAACGCTTGGCTCCCTGATCGCCGCATCGGCAACAGGCCGCGTGGCGTTGGCGGGGGTTATAGCAGCGGGGGAATGCGGTGGGCTATCAACATTGATGTTGCGCGGGAGGTGATCGTTTCCCGGATGCAGCGCAGCGCTCTTGCGGTGCGCTGCTGATCCGGGATCCACCTTGCTTGGCCGCACAAGTGGGTCCCGGCTCTGCGGTGCACCGCTGAAGAAGCGCTGCACCGCGTCCGGGACACGAGACCTACCGCTCCACGAACGCCTTTTCGATCACGAAGTGACCGGGTTCGTTGTGGCTGCCTTCGAGGAAGCCGCGGGTCTCGAACAGCTGGCGCAGTTCTTCCAGCATGCCCGGGCTGCCGCACATCATGATGCGGTCGGTCGCGATATCGAGCGGCGCCTGATGGATGTCGTTGAACAATTGCTCCGAGGTGATCAGGTCGGTGATGCGGCCGCGGTTGCGGAACGGCTCGCGCGTCACGGTCGGATAATAGATCAGCTTCTCGGACAACAGCGGCCCGAACAGTTCGTCGTCGCGCAGCTTGGCGACCAGTTCTTCGCCATAGGCGAGTTCGGAAACCTGACGGCAGCCGTGAACCAGCACGATGCTGTCATAGCGCTCGTAGACGTCGGGGTCCTTGATCAGGCTCGCGAACGGCGCCAGACCTGTTCCGGTCGACAGCAGCATCAGCCGCTTGCCCGGAACGAGATTGTCGGTGATCAGCGTTCCCGTCGCCTTGCGGCCGACCAGGATGGTGTCGCCTTCCCGGATCTTCTGCAGCTTCGAGGTCAGCGGCCCGTCGGCGACCTTGATCGAGAAGAATTCGAGCTCTTCCTCATGATTGGCGCTCGCCATCGAGTAGGCGCGGAGCAGCGGCCGGCCCTCGACCTCGAGGCCGATCATCGCAAACTGCCCGTTCTGGAAACGGAAGCCGGAATCGCGGGTGGCGGTGAAGCTGAAAAGTGTATCGGTCCAATGCCGGACAGAAAGAACTTTCTCTCTATAGAACGCGCTCATGTGTTTTCGTTTTTCCTGACGTCTTGAAGTAGAACAATTCAGTTTCTTGCCGGTTTTTCAGGTCTCGAAGTGCCGAAAACCTCCGAAATCATTGGCGATTTGACGTTTCATTTGCGCCGATGACAGAGATAGTCAAGATGCGCTGACGCACAATTGAGAACTTCGAATGGCAGTCGGTCGATTTTGCAGAAAGGTTCGATTGTCGTCGTTAACAACGATCGCACGCGCAATTAACTTGCTGAAATCATCGCCAATCTGGCAATAAATTACTGCGTGGGAATCCAGAACGCATCAAAAGAGATCGCATGCGAAGCTTGCAAGATTTTCGACAGGGAAAGCCGGGCTTCTATCCGGACCAGTCGATCTATGCGGCATTCGCCTGCGCCGAATTCGGACTCGAATTTCGCGATCTCGACGGCGGATCGGGGCTGCTGTTTCGCGTCGCCTCGCGCGAAAAATCGCTGCATTTCGGCGCCGGACGATGCGCATGGTATCCGCAGAACAACGCCACCGCTGCGACGCTGGCCTCCGACAAATATTTCACCAGCAAAATCCTCGAAGCGGCCGGCGTCAGCACGATCGGCGGCGAATATTTCTTCCTGCACGACCGCCATCGCGCGCATCGTCCAACGGGGCATGAGCGCGACGACGCGCTGGCATATTTTCGCGCAATAGGGGCATCGGCCTTCGTCAAGCCGCTGACGGGATCGCGCGGCGATTTCGCGCAAGCCGTTCACGGCGAAGCCGCGCTGACGCGATATCTGGATGACGTCGTACGATATTACGATGCGGTTCTGATCCAGCCGATCGTCGACGGCATCGAGTACCGGATCTTCTTGACTGACGATGACGCGCTGTTTTGCGCGCGCAAGCATCCGCCCTTCGTGCTCGGCGATGGCGTGCGCACTTTGCGCGAACTGCTCGCGGCCCATAACGACGCCCTTCGCGCGCGCGGCCTGTCGCCGGTCTCGCCCGGCGATGACGATTCATCGCTCGATGCCGTGCTGGCAAAAGGCGAGCAGCGTGACATTCCCGGGCGAATGAACCTGAGCGCGGGCGGAACGATGGTGCTGGAGGCGCCGCCCTCCGCGAAGGCCGTCGAACTGGCGCGCGCAGCCACACGCGCACTCGGGCTTCGCGTCGCCGCCGTCGATCTGTTCGCCGGCATCGGCGGCGATCCCGAGGCCATGACGGTGATCGAAGTCAATTCCAACCCGTCGATCCGGTTACTGGAACAGTCCGGCCGCGCCGATCTGATCCTGAAAATCTGGCATCACGCGTTTTCCGCGATGGGATTGCTCTAGTGTTCGACCTGCCGAAATATGGCGACGGCATCTGCCTTGCGCGCCACGCCGAACTCTTGGATGCGCTCGGCATCGACCGCGCACGGCTGCAGCAAAACTCCGTCGTGGTGACCGGCTCCAACGGCAAGGGCAGCACGGCGGCGATGTGCGCTTCGATCGGCCGCGCTTACGGACTTCGCACCGGGCTCTTCACCTCGCCGCATCTGCTACGCTTCAACGAACGGATCCGGATCGACGAGGCAGAGATCGGCGACGATGAATTCGTTCGCCTGCAGCGGAGGATCGAGGCTGCCATCCCCGCCATTTCAAGTAAGCGCGGCGAGAAGTTCGGCGCCTTCGAGGCGCTGTTCGCGCTGGCCTGCCTGCATTTCCAGGAGACTGGATGCGACTTCATCGTGTTCGAGGCCGGGATCGGCGGCCGCTACGACCCGGTCCGCCTGGTCGGCTCGCGGCAAACCTGCGTGACCTCGGTCGATTGCGAGCATGTCGAACTGCTCGGCAACACCCTCGAACTGATCGTATCCGACAAGAGCGACGCCTGTGCCGCCGGCGGCACCATTGTGTATGGCGAAAACTGCCGCACCCTGCGGCCGCATCTGCTCGAATATAACCGCTGGCGCGGGACTACGTCGCTGTTCGTGCGTGACGAGATCGGCATTGGCGGCGAGTCCACCTCGGCGTCGGGGCAGCGCTTCGATTTCCGGTTCGGCGATCATGATTATCGCGGCCTTGAGACGAACCTGCTCGGCACGGTCCAGTTCAACAACGCCGCGATCGCGGCCACCCTGTTCCTGCTGTGGCTGCAAGGCATGCCGCCGCGCGAGCCGGGGGGCACCATCGAAACCGCGGTTCGCGCCGGGCTGCGCGATACCAGGTGGCCCGGCCGGCTCGAAATCATCGCGCAGGATCCGCTGACGGTGATCGACGTCGGCCACACCCCGGACGGCATCCGGCAATCGCTGGCAAGCCTGAAGGCGATCCATGGCGTCGATAACTGGATTCTCGTCACCGGCGCTTCCGGCGACAAGAAGGCGGACGAGATCGTAGGTAGCCTGGCGCCGTCGTTCGATACGATCATCTGCACGGCGGCGTATCACAAGGGCGCGAACCCGGAAGGCATTGCGGCTGCGGCAAGGCGTGCCAATGCCGGGGCCGATATCCATGTTGCCACCACGATCGAGGACGCCGTGCGGCTGGCGCGGGAGCTGGCCACGTCGCGCAAGCGAAAGCTCTATGTGGCGGGCGGGCTGTTTCTGGCGATCGAATACGCAACGGCCGCCCGAGGCGGCCGCGCGCAGGATTTGAGGTTCTTTTAGGCCTCTCCCCGTCATTGCCTGCGACAAACGCAAAGCGTTTGCGCACGGAAGCGGAGCAATCCATTCTTTCTTTGCTCGGCGAGGTGGATTGCTTCGCGGAGCCTGTCATCGGGCGCGCATTCGCGCGACCCGTTGGCACAGCAATGACGAGCACCCCTAGTTATTCGCCCCCGCACTATCGTCGAGCACCTTGAAGGCCTCCTCGAGCTGCGGCGAGATCGAGACGCCGAGCTTTTCGCCGGTCGGCAATCGTGCGACGAACCATTTGTTGTAGAGCGGGATCAGGTCGCGGTTCGAGCCGAGCTTGCGGAAGGTGCGTTCGACGACCGCCGTCAGTTGCGGCTCGCCCTTGCGGAACATGATGCCGTAGGGGTCGTAGGACAGGTATTCGCCGGTGACCTTGAACCTGGCCTGCGCCTTGTGCTGCGCGATCAGGCCGTACAACAGGATGTCGTCGGTGGCGAAGGCGTCGGCCTTGCCGTCGACCAGCATCTGGTAGGACTGCTCATGGTCGGGCGAGGCCACGATGTTGAGGCCGAGCGCGAACTTCTTGTCGACATTGTGCATCGCCTGCTCGTTGGTGGTGCCTTTGGTGACCACCACCGTCTTGCCCTTCAGGTCCGCCGGCGCCGAGATCGTCGAGGCCTTCGGCACCATCAGCTTGGTGCCGGCCACGAACATCAGCGGCGAGAACGCCACCAGTTTGGCGCGTTCGGCATTCGCCGTCGTCGATCCGCATTCGAGGTCGATCTTGTTTCCCGTCACCGCGGGAATGCGGTCGTCCGAGGTGACCTTGACGTATTCGATCTTGAGGTTGGCATCATCGACCTCGACCCCGATCTCCTCGACGATGGCCTCGCACAGTTCGAGGCTGTAACCGATCGGCCGGTTGGAGTGATCGAGGAACGAGAATGGCGGCGAACTCTCGCGATAGCCGAGCCGCACCACATGCGTCTTCTTGATGTTGGCGAGCGTGGGGCTGAGCCCCTCGCTGCTGGTCTGGGCCGACGCCGGCGTTGCCAGCAGACACGCTGCCAGCAACAACCCTGCAATGCCCATCGGCTTAGAGCCTTTTCCGTTCCGATTGAATCGGAACGGGGCTCTAGATTTTTTGTTTGACGCGTTTTCTTGACGCGAACCGGTATCCACTTCGCTGGAAAACGCTCTAGCTGTAGGCCCCCTTATCGGGCCTGTTGGGAACTGATGCATGCATCTCTCCCATCAATGTCCGGCCGGGACGGCGTCGCCGGCCACGGCATCCGCTGGAACCACGTCATCGGGCCCGAGTTCATGCTCG
>Ga0307510_10011557_pt1 | contig 10478 bp, 10 predicted proteins | sample 12_EM_MG_FD_207224 | JGI IMG/M metagenome (GOLD analysis project Ga0307510, IMG submission 207224) | Populus trichocarpa ectomycorrhiza microbial communities from riparian zone in the Pacific Northwest, United States - 12_EM | ecosystem: Host-associated > Plants > Roots > Unclassified | place...
ACTTTGTCCTCGAGATAACGAGCATTGATCGCGGCTGTACGAGACCATGTGTGGCTTGGAATGATGTAGTCGTGATGGACGCGAGGAATATTGTATTGGCTCATCGCTGCTTGAACGATTGGCGATGCTTGTGCGCAGGCGGAGCACTCCAGATCTTCAAATTCAATAATCGCCAGTTTTACCCCGGTAGGCGGCTTGAACATGGAGGTATCTCTGAACGTGCTGGCACCACTGGCTGGCACAGCCATTTGCGCCACAGCAGGGAGTGCCGAGAGGAGTGTTGCCGCAGTCAGAAAGAGGCGCTTCATAGCAAGCGATTATAGCCAGCAACGACAGGTCTCTCAATAAAAGCGATTACACGCGATGGTTGTCGGCACGCCAGTTGGTGATGTTTTGCTTGATGGCCTTGGGTTCGAGGTTCTGGGTGAGGGTTTTGTGAACCAGGGCGGGAAGTTCTTCGTCGCTTGCGAAGCGGAGGGCGATGAGCTGCCTTGTAGTGAGCTCATTGATGTGCGCGAGCTGATTGGACGGTAGGACTGAGGCCACGCGGAGGCGCTCTTCTAGGCGGATAAGACGGTCCTGCAGTTTGAGGTCGTTGATGCGGGATTTGAAGGCGAGGATGAGCAGCGCGAGAGCGAAGAGAATAGACCAGTGACCTAGCCAGGGAAACTGATGGCGGAAGTGAATGGCGATCCAGATGGAAACCCCGAGGTTGATGAGCAGAACAGGGAAGACGAAGAGATGCATGGATGGATCGAGGCGTCCATGGTTTTTGTAGTTTTGTGGTTCAGCCATATGGGTCCCTTTCTTTGTAGCGCAGCGGCATCAGCATAGCATGCAGAGATTTGTTCTCGATGAGTGCGATAGGCTGAGAGAGCTATGGCGACGAAGACAAAGAAGCGAATTGGCGTGCATGTAGGAACAGGCGGCGGCGTTTGGACGGCAGTAGATCGTGCGGTTGCCGCGGGTGCGAATACTTTTCAGATATTTTCAGCAAGCCCGCGGATGTGGAAGGCTTCGCCGGTGAAGGCTGCGGACGCGGCGAAGATGGCGGAGTTGCGGGCGAAGAATGATGTGGGTCCGGTGGCGATCCATGCCAGCTATCTGATCAATCTTTGCAGTCAGACGGAGAGCGTGCGGGACAACTCGACGAAGGCGTTTCGTGGTGAGGTTGAGCGGGCACTGGCGCTGAGCGCGGAGTTTCTGGTGCTGCATCCGGGGAGCTGGAAGGGACTGACGCGCGAGGAGGGACTGACGCTGGCGGCGCAGTCGATTGAAAAGGCCATTGAAGGGATTGATTTCGCAGGGAAGGACTTCAGGATTTTGATTGAGAATACGGCGGGCGCGGAGTTTTCGCTTGGCGGCAAACTGGAGCAGGTTGCCGAGCTGGTGGAGTGTCTGAAGGCCCGCGCGCCGGTGGCTGTGTGTCTTGATACCTGTCATGTGCATGTGGCGGGTTATGACATCGTGTCTGCCAATGGCTATATCGAGACGATGAAGCTGATCGAGTCGACTGTGGGTTTCGATGCCGTGAAGGTGTGGCACTGCAACGACGCCAAGGCAGCGATGGGATCGAAGCTCGACCGGCACGAACATATCGGTGAGGGGACGATTGGGGCGGATGCTTTTCGACGGCTGCTGCGGGATGATCGCTCCAGCCACTGCGCGTTTATTGCGGAGACTCCGGTGGATGCTCCGGGAGATGAGGCGCGGAATGTTGGTGTGTTGCGGGCGCTTTCGGCGGGATGAGAGCTTCAGGGCTTCTGCGTGGGACGCAACAGAACTTCGCTAACGAAAGACTGTGGCGCCTGAGTAACGAGCATGGCGACGATGTGAGCTACGTCTTCGGGCTGGATCTTTTTTACGGCGTTCTTATCGCTTTGTGAGAAGCCGGTGTTGACGGAGCCGGGCGCGATGACGGAGACGCGGATGTTGTGTGGTCGAAGCTCTTCTGCCAGGGAATAGGTGAGTCCGTTGAGCCCCCACTTGGAGGCGGAGTAGGCCGCTCCGTTGGGAAGCGGGTTACGACCGGCGAGCGAAGAGATGTTGATGACGTGGCCGGAGTTTGCGGCGATCATGAGCGGAGCGAGAGCGCGGACCATCAGGTAAGGACCACGTAGATTGGTTCCCATGAGCTTGTCCCAGTCGGATGGTTCCATCTCGATCAGCGGCTTGCCGAGGAGGCCGATTCCCGCATTGTTGATGAGGATGTCGCAGCGGCGGTGTTCCGTCTCGACGATCTTTGCGAGATTGGCGATGGAGTTTTCGTCGAGGAGATCAAGCTCGGCAATGTGGGCGGTGCCTCCGGTGCTTTGTATCTGGGATTGAACTTCGCTGAGCTTTTGTTTGTCACGCGCGGCGAGAATGACGGTGGCTCCCATGGAAGCGAGCTGTTTGCTGATGGCTGCGCCGATGCCGCGTCCGGCTCCGGTGACGACGGCTAGTTGGCCTTTGAGTTCTTCGGTCATATCAAGAAGAGTAATGGTATTAATGACTGGACTGAATTCATTTATGAAGAAGAACATGCAAGCCGGAAGGGCCTGTCTGATTGCCATGGGCGTTGCTCTCCTGGCTTTCAGCTCTGCCTGTAAAAAGCGAGACAAATCAGCGGCAAATTTCAGGGTGGATGGAGTTGACCGTCAGATTACAGGAGATAGTAAATTTCCCATATCGATCGATCCAAGCCGAGTTGGTAAGTATCCACTGGAGACAAAATCCGGAGCAGGCTATTTCTACGATGATGTGCTCGAATACCGTGTTTGGTTGCATCCAAACAAAGGGGCCTTACCTCTCAACGGCGATCAAGATTATTTCGTTGCCTTTGCACAATACGAACCTGCAAAGTCTTTTTCGCAGAGGCTGCCGGGCACAGAGCCGCCTCTGGTTCTTGTTCGTCAGTTTGAATGGATAGATGAGCCGAAGAAAGGTGAGTTCATCCCCATGAAGGGCGAGCGCATCACTGAGTGGCAAGTTGTATGGCTCAAGGACGATAAGCGGAATAACAAGAGTATTGAGGAGTTTTTGAGAAATCCAAGACCGTCAAAGAACGACGGCCTTGAAAATACTCAGGAGTAGAGCTCGGTTGTGATGAGGTCGTTGCGGAACTTGCCCTTGGGGTCGTACTGCTCGACGAGCGATTTGAAGTCGGCGAGTTTTGGATAGACCTTGCGGAAGTGTTCGGCTTTGAAGGTGGAGAGCTTAGCCCAGTGTGGGCGCGGATTGAAGGGTGCGAGTTTTGCTTCGATGAGCGGAAGGATCTTCTGGACCTCGGGCCACTGGCGCTTCCAGGTGAAGTGGATGGCAAGGGAGTCGCGCTGGTAGGCCATGCTCATCCAGAGGTCGTCCGCGGCGATGGTGCGCAGTTCGGTGGTGAGCAGGTGCGGCGTGATCTTGTCGCGGAGGGTCTCGACGGCGCGGATAGCCTGGTAGGCATTGGCGCGGGGGACGAAGTATTCGGTTTGCAGCTCCTCGCCGCTTGATGGGGTGAAGTTCATGCGGAAGTGGGGCAGGCGCTCGTACCAGGGGCCGGGTTCGTTCATCTGTGGAGTGCAGTTGACGGCGTCGAGGGCGGGGATGGGGTGGAGGTTTTTGGTGGCGAGTTTGGCGTTGTAGAAGAGGGCGGGGGTGTCGAGCTGCTGGCCGGGTTTGACGAGGCGCTTGAGCCAGAGCTCGGTAGCGCGGCCTTTTTGCCAGTCGGTGAAGATGCTGACGGAGTAGCCAGCGGAGACGATGTCGTCGAAGTGATGTTCGAGCTCGCTGAAGGGGAGATCGAGGTAGACGGTCTGCGCGACCTGAAAGGTGGGTTCGAGGTCGAGGGTGATTTTAGTCATGACGCCGAGCAGGCCGAGGTTGACGACGGCACCGTTGAACTTGTCGCCGTCGGCGCGGGAGAGGGTGTGGAGGTCACCGTTGGCGTCGACGAACTCGATGGCTGCTACGGAAGAGGACAGGTTCTTGTTGTGGATGCCGGAGCCGTGGGTTCCGGTGGCGATGGCTCCGGGGACGGAGATGTGGGGGAGGGAGGCGAGGTTGTGCAGGGCGAAGCCCTTGGCGTCGATGACGGGTGCGACGTCGCCGTAGCGAATGCCGGCTCCTACGGTGACGGTTCGGGCTTTTTCGTCGATGGAGATGTTTTTGAACTTGGAGAGCGTGACCTGGGCCTGGGTGCTGTCGGCGAGGCCATTGAAGGAGTGGCGAGTTCCGAGAGGGCGGATGCTGGGGTGGTCCTTGATGACCTGCTGGAGCTCGGCGACGGTGGAGGGCTCGAAGAGATTGCTGGTGTGATAGGTGTAGTTGCCGGCCCAGTTGGTGCGGAGATGCGTTGTGCCGGTCTGCTGGGCATCGACGAAGCGTGAAAGAAAGCTGCCTGTCACAAGTACTCCTGATGTCTTAAGGAACTGCCTCTTGTCCATGATCTCTCTCGGAACGGGAATACGAACGGTTCTTGTTCGCGGATGATTCTAACCCTTGCGGAGGACTGGTATGGCGCGGTGGGTGGAAGAGTTTGGTCTTGATTATGGATTTGGGTTGGCGTACCTTGTGCTGCAAGCCCACCCCCTCGCCTTCGCTGTCGAATCCATCACTGGAGTTGACCATGGCCCCCGATTTCGGTTTTGACGATCCTCCTGTCAGGTACAAGTTTGAGACCTTCAAGACAGAAAAAGCGCAGACAGAGTATGACGGTTTCGAGGATGTGAATCGAGGTCTGGAGACTCTGCGCGCCTGCGCCAACTTCTTCTTCCATGCAAGGAAGGAGGGGAGCATTGAGTTCGGCATCGGTACGACGGAGGCCATGCTCGAGATGATGGGCATTCTGCTGGTGCGTGCTGCTCATTGCAGCAGCGAAGAGCGCACGGCCATGTTTCATCGGTGGGAGCAGAACGGTCCGCAGCAGTGCGTCGATATCATTCGGGGCGTGACTGAGCGAGAGGTCAAGGTGCTGATGCCGGATGATTTCTCCGCATTCCTGAAGTGTCCGCGGGGGTACTGACCGATGGCAGACAATACGACAGAAGCCGCTGCAGGTTATGTGGATGCGGTGAAGTGGATTGTTGGCCTGTCAGGCGCGGTGCTGGCGGGAATCTTTCTGCACCCTGAACAGCTCGACGGACGGCCTCAAGGAGTGCGTGTTGCCCTGATTGTTGTTGTAGCGTTCTTCGTTATAAGCATTGGCGGAGGCGTGGGCTATCTGCTTTGGATCAATCGCGTGCGCAGAGTCAAAGAACGCATTACAGAGATAGACGAGGAGACCGCAACGCCAGTTGTTGTTCCTGACCTAGTCCGTCAGGGTGCGCTTAATGAAGAGAGAAAAGAACTGGTCGTGGAACGCGATGGCGCATCGACAGAGATGAGCAGTTGGTTCCAGCTGCTTCTGATCCCATTTTTCATTGCTTCGGTTGGAGGCGGAGCGGTCTTTTGTTTGTCCATCTTTTGGCCGAAGAAGGTTATTCCTCCTGTGCCGCCTGTTGCGATCGTTCCGCTTCACTTTACGATGACCCAATCGGCTGTTCATCACACAGCGCATGGAATGCAGGCACATACGTTTCTCCTGGATCAGCAGTCAGGAGAGATGTGGCAGATGGTTTGCGACCAGAAGGGCGCGGTGGTTGGGTTTCAACGGATCAGGCGCCTGGACGTGAAGGGCAATCCTGAGCCGGATGTCGCGAAAAAGCCCTGAAAGACCTGAGGCACGAGTTTCTTTACAATCAAAGATATGGCTGAGATTGTGAAGGACGAAAACGAGCGCCTGGGGCGCTATAACCCGGCGGAGATTGAAGCGAAATGGCAGGCGCGGTGGGACGCCGATCCCGCGCTGTATGCCGCTGAGGGGCATGATTCGGGCAAGCCGAAGTACTACTGCATTGAGATGCTGCCTTACCCCAGCGGACAGCTGCACATGGGGCATGTGCGGAATTACTCGATTGGCGACGCGCTGGCTCGCCACATGTGGATGCGCGGGTATAACGTGCTGCACCCTATGGGGTGGGACGCGTTCGGGCTGCCGGCGGAGAATGCGGCGCTGAAGAACAACACGCCGCCGCGCGAGTGGACGTTGCAGAACATCGCCGCGATGAAGAAGCAGATGCGACGTATTGGATTAAGCTACGACTGGTCGACCGAGGTGACGACCTGTCTGCCGGATTACTACCGCTGGAATCAGTGGTTCTTCGTGAAGATGTTCGAGAAGGGCCTGGCATACCGGAAGAAGAGCAAGGTGAACTGGTGTCCGGACTGCCAGACCGTGCTTGCGAACGAGCAGGTGATCAATGGCCGCTGCTGGAGACACGAAGACACGATCGTCGAGCAACGCGACCTGACGCAGTGGTTTTTGCGGATTACGAAGTATGCGGATGAGTTGCTGGATGGGCTAGAAAAGCTTGAAGGCTGGCCAGAGAAGGTTCGCACGATGCAGCGCAACTGGATCGGGCGCAGCGAAGGTGCGTTGGTAAGTTTCGCGGTGGATGGAAGTCCTGCAAAGAATGCAGGTCCTTCGGCTGCGCTACGCTCCGCTCAGGATGACACTTGCAATGTGATTACGGTGTTTACGACTCGCGTGGATACGATCTTTGGGGCGACTTCGGTGCAGCTTGCTCCTGAGCATGTGGTAGCGAAAGCGTTTGCTGTGGAGGATGCTGCGCTCGCCGCGAAGATCGAGGCGCTGCTTGCGGAGCAGCAGAAGGCTCGTGAGTCTGACGATCTTGGCAATATCGAGAAGCATGGCGTGAACACTGGACGGTTCGCCGTGAACCCGTTCAATGGTGAGCGTGTGCCGATCTGGGTGGGGAACTACATCCTTGCCGATTACGGTACGGGCGCGATCATGAGCGTTCCGGCGCACGATGAGCGCGATTTCGAGTTCGCGCAGAAGTATGGTCTTGCGGTGCGTCGTGTGATAGCGCCGAAGGCAGGTGGAGAGCCGGAACTGCCGTTCACGGCTGAGGATGATGCTGTGTTGATCGACTCAGGCGAATGGACGGGACTGGGGTGTGTTGAGGCGCAGCAGAAGATGGCTGCGGCAGCGCAGGCGAGAAGCTTCGGTGAAGCCACTGTGACGTATCGCCTGAAGGACTGGGGCGTGAGTCGTCAGCGTTACTGGGGAACGCCGATCCCAATGGTTTATTGCCAGAACGGGCATGCAGGCGTGGAGCCGGGTGGTGTGGTCGCTTTGCCTGAGAGTGCATTGCCGGTGCTGCTGCCTAATCAGATTGAGATTACGCAGGAGGGTGGCTCTCCCCTCGGCAAGGTGCCAGAGTTTCTTAAGACAACCTGCCCGGTCTGTGGCGGCCCTGCGAAGCGCGAGACCGACACGATGGATACCTTCGTCGATTCAAGCTGGTATTTCTACCGCTATACGGATGCGAAGAACAGCGCAGCTCCCTTTGCCAGCGAGAAAGCGAACTACTGGTTCCCGATTGATCAGTACATCGGTGGCGTGGAGCACGCGATTCTGCATCTGATCTACTCGCGCTTCTGGACGAAAGTGATGCGTGACCTTGGTTTGATCAGGAATGACGAGCCTGCGGAGCGGCTGTTCACCCAGGGCATGGTGATCAAAGATGGGGCGAAGATGTCGAAGTCGAAAGGCAATGTGGTTTCGCCCGACGACATGATTGCTCGTTACGGCGCAGATGCGACGCGTATGTATGCGCTGTTTGCAGCGCCGCCGGACCGCGACCTGGAGTGGCTGGAAGAGGGCGTGGCGGGTGTAAGCCGGTTCCTGGGGCGGGTCTATCGTCTGGCTACGAAGTATGCGGAGATTACGCGAACGGCTTCTGGCGCTGCGTTGACGGGAGGCTCTGCAACAGAGCAGAAGCTGCTGCGTAAGCTGCATCAGACGATTGCCAAGATCACGCATGACTTTAGCGGTCGCTGGCACTTCAACACTTCGATCGCGGCGATCATGACTTTGATCAACGAGATCGTTGCGGCGGAAACTGCTATCGACGGTGGAGAGGTTTCCCCGGCTGCCGTGGCGGAGATATTCCGCAACCTCGTTCTGCTGCTCGCACCGTTTGCGCCGTTCTTTGCGGCAGAGATCTGGGAGCAGGTTGGTGGTGAAGGCATCGTCTTTAGAAGCTCATGGCCGGTCGCTAATGAAGAACTCGCCCGCGAGGACGAGATCGAGATTCCTGTGCAGGTGAACGGCAAGCTGGTGAACATCGTGAAGGTTGCGACGGGAAGCGATGAGGAGACGGTCAAAGCCGCTGCGCTGGCTGATGAGAAGGTAAAGGTACGCATCGCTGGCAAGATGATCGTCAAGGTCATCGTTGTGCCGAACAAACTTGTCAGTCTTGTGGTGAAGTAGTGAAACGGGCTTCGAATGGCGATGACGTCATTGTCTCCGCTGCCGACGGCTCTGTTCGAGCGACACAGTCGTTTGTGCATGTGTTGTCGGAGTGCTGGTCGCGGCCTTCGCTGACGGTGCTGGAGGTGCTGTGGCGCTGGATCTATGGCATTCCATCCCTGTTTCTGTTGTGGCGTATAGGATCGCGACTGCTTGCCAGTGTGCCTTTGAACGTCGCCTCTCTGGAAAAGATGACGGTGACGCAGCCGATGCGTGCCGCGGAGACGCTCGCCGAGGCTATGGCTGTGTTGCTGCCTCCGGTGGCGAGGTTGGCGGTATGGCTGGTGCCTTTGTTAGTAGTTACATGGGTTGTGTGGTCTTCGCTAGGCCGGACGGTGGTGTTGCACCGCATAGACAGCGCGCTTCATGCACGGCCGTGGACCCTGATGGTGTTGCAGGCGATCCGCGTGATTGCACTGGCCGCGAGCTTCGCGTTGTGGTTCTGGTGTTTGCAAAGAGCGGCAGACGTGACGGTGATTGGACCGATTTCACGCGGTGGCGAACCGAATCTGGTTGGCTATTTTGCTCTGGTGATCGTCGCTACGCTGACGTTGTTTACGTTGTGGGCGGTGGTGAGCTGGGTCTTTAGCGTGGCTCCGCTGCTGGCGATGCTTCGCGATATGGGTGTCGGTGCGAGCCTGGGTGCAGCTTTCGGTCTGGGGCCGCTCAAGGGCAAGCTGGTGGAGATCAACCTGGTGATGGGAATCGTCAAGATTGCGCTGATTGTGCTCGCGATGGTCTTTTCGGCAACTCCACTGCCGTTTGAGAGCGTCACGACGCCGGAGTTTCTCGCTACATGGTGGGCCGGTGTGGGCGTGCTCTACCTGATCGCTTCGGACTTTTTCCATGTGGCTCGTTTGGTGGGGTATCTGCGGCTGTGGCGAGCCTACGAGAAAAAATAGCTTTCTAAATTCGGCACGCTGGCCGCCGGACGTGCATCAAATGTTTTCAGTCGAACAAAGCAGGGACGGAGACCGCACATGTCCTTTGGAATTTACGTCATCGGTTATCTGATTCTGATCGCCGGCATCGCTTATCTAGCCCACCTTATGCATATACCGCAGCACTACATTGTTGCGATCGGAGTCATTTTGGTGGGTATTGGCGTTGTGACGGGCGTTCGATCGACGAGGCAAAAGGATCCAAATTAGCGGGTGATCGCGAGGGGTTCGCTCTCCCGTTTACACTGGGTATGTGGACACCTCTACGATTGTCATTCTAGATTTTGGGTCGCAATATACGCAGCTCATCGCGCGGCGCATCCGTGAGTTCAATGTTTTCTCTGTTGTGCTGCCTTGCACGGTATCGCTGGATAAGGTCCGTGAGCTGAAGCCCAAGGGGCTGATTCTCTCGGGCGGGCCATGCTCGGTGTATGACGCTGATGCTCCTGCGGCTGATCCTGCGCTGCTTTCGATGGACCTGCCTGTGCTTGGGATTTGCTACGGGTTGCAGTTCATCACGCATCATCTTGGCGGCAAGGTAGAGTCAGCACCGGCGCGTGAGTATGGGCATGCGCAGGTGAGTGTAGTTGCGGAGACTCCGTTGTTTCGGGGGTTGCCGCAGACGCTCGATGTGTGGATGTCGCATGGTGATGAGGCGAAGGAGCTTCCTGAAGGCTTCACTCTGACGGCGAAGACATCGAATGCGGTGGCAGGAATCGCGAATGAGGCGCGCAAGATGTGGGCTGTGCAGTTTCATCCTGAGGTCGCGCACACGCGGCAGGGGATGGAGCTGCTGAAGAACTTCTGCCTGGACATCTGCGGTGCGAAGCCGGACTGGACGCCGGAACACTTTATCCAGTCAACGGTGGAACGCGTCAGGGCGCAGGTGGGTGACGGCCACGCGATCTGCGGGCTGAGTGGCGGCGTCGATTCGTCTGTTGCTGCGGTGCTGGTGGCAAAGGCGATTGGCGACCGGCTGACATGCATCTTTGTGAACAACGGTGTGCTGCGTAAGGAAGAGTTCGCCAAGGTGCAGAAGACGATGCGCGAAGCGCTCGGCTTGAATGTGGTTGCCGTGGATGCTGGTGAACGGTTTCTTACGAAGCTTGTTGGCGTTACAGACCCAGAGCGCAAGCGCAAGATTATTGGCAACGAGTTCATCGCAGTCTTCGATGATGAGGCTGCAAAGATCT
>Ga0307510_10011559_pt1 | contig 10477 bp, 5 predicted proteins | sample 12_EM_MG_FD_207224 | JGI IMG/M metagenome (GOLD analysis project Ga0307510, IMG submission 207224) | Populus trichocarpa ectomycorrhiza microbial communities from riparian zone in the Pacific Northwest, United States - 12_EM | ecosystem: Host-associated > Plants > Roots > Unclassified | place...
GAATGATGGATTCTCAATGCATCAAGATATCTCACTTGATTTTGTTACTGACAGAGGTGTTCTATCTACTCCATGATTAAACTGAATTAAAGGTTTGAGTTGCTGGGCTAGAATTAATCATAAAACAACATTATTTTAATAGTTTTTAAAATTAAAACGATGATATTTTATATTAAAATTAAAAAGATTTTTTAATTTGATCCAACATATCTCATATTAATTACAAGTTGACCTGTTAAGTTACTTAGGTTTAACCAAGTCAATGTTCAAAACTGTTTATAAACAAACTCAGTCTAATTAACGGGTTATTGGGTAAACCTGAATTTAAGCTTCGTTTAACTATGAGGTTTTCAACAGCATTAAAAAAAAAAATTCAGCAATGAAACATGGTTCCAACCACTTAACCAAAACCGCTGAACCCAACACAATAATTTTGTGAAAGGAGTAGGAAAGCTAGAGAACAAGAAAGGTGGGGTTCGGTTCTGGGTGGGGGTTGGTTCGTGGCCTGAAACAAGAGGAGGCAAAAGTTGTGGCCGTCCCAATAGGGTTTTTGAAATTCTCCAAACACAGCCTTTTCGCTTTCTGGGCAAATGCAATATTGCATTGCCCATTTGCCCGAGCATGCCCTGCCCAAATGGGGCCGGTGCCGACTCTCTGTGTCTGTGTCTGTGCTGCCACACTTGACTTCTACTTTACATGTTTTGCAAATATTGCTGGCATGCATTTCAACACCGTCATATTCTTTCAGTTCTTCCTACTATCATATCATGAGAGAGAAAATATCTTGTTGTTTAAAAATCAAACAATAAAATACCCTTTAATGTTAGCAGATGATAAGATAATTTAAGATAAACTAAAAGATAATTAATCCCATTAAATAATTTAATTTCTTCAATGGGATTACTATTTTGTTCCTGAAATACAACATTGATTACAAAAGAATACGTACCATATGGTATTGGGTTTTAAATGGAGATGGGACAAAATTTAAAATCTTTTACATCACAATTTTTTCACTCCACCTGATACCAACTATTAATTATGGACGATTAAATTTAATTAATTTACATTACAAATGGAAGAAATTCTGGTAGAGGACGACCTATATACATTATAAAACCTAAAAACCATTGAATTTTCTGACAAAACAACATGGAAATATCATAAAGTGTGCTTGCTCAATTCTTTGGATTCGAGAATCAGATTTAAGCTGATTCATTCTAATTATAATCCGACTATTGCTCGACACTTGAAGTGACCTAGCTCTTTTAATTAATTAATTGATTGATTGTAACGAGAAATTAAGGCACAATACCACCATCCAAAAATCTAAGACCTAAAGAAGATTGAGGTAAATTAAATTATGACTGAAAAACTTTGATGCTATAGGGAGAAATTAATATTATTATTAATTTTAAAATAATTGAGTTACTTGTAGATAAAGTTTTATTATCTAGTATTGGCTTTTAAAAAAAAATTATACCTTTAAAATTAGGCTAGTAGAACTATGGAAAATCCATGTAAAACTCTTTTTTTTTTCTCCATTGTTATATATTGTGTACAAGAAACATAACTCATGGAAACAAATACATAAAATATGTTCAATTGGAGTTCATTTGACAGTTTAGGAGTGAGACAATATATATATATATATATATGATCCAAAGAACTCAATTATTTATTTAAGCTCTACATTCCATTAACTTAATCATCCAACTTCTTTTCGGTGGTCAATGAAAACAACTTTAGGTATAATTATTAAACAAAAACAAATCAAACAAAAATCCAAACTCCCTCATATCTTAATGTTTCAATCGCCAAGTTGTGATGTAAAAAGAAGAGTAAATGGAAAGAAGAGAGAATCACTTCGAAAGGTAGCAAAAGCTAAGGTGGTGAATTTACAAAGCTATGTTTCACGTGCAAAAACCAATACACAAGGTGACAATTTCGTAGTCAAAAATGGCCAGCTGATTTGCGATGCACGTAGGACCAGACAGACCCAGATTGCCCGTGGTACCTCTCTTTTCTTGATTCCAATGGATGGGTAAAAGCAGATGATCTTGGTTCCTGAACCTGCAGATTCTTGAAGACATGGTAATCTTTGGAGGGTTAATTTTATTATTTGGTCCATTTGTTCTTGATATTCTCTTAATATGGTCCCCTTACTCCTTTTGTGCTAGGTTGGTCCCTATAAATAACCAGATTTCTTAATATGACCCTTCATCAAATTAAGGAATTCATGTGAAATTGGTTGAAGGAACAAATGGATCGACTAAATAAAGAAAAAGGAAGAGTAGAAGGCCTACATCAAGAGTATATCAAGAGTACAATGACCAAATTTACAGTAAATCCAATCAAAAGCTTTAGGAGTTATGAACCACTCCAAGAACCGAATTTAAGAGAGGACAAGCATGTCTCCAAAAAGTTGTACCAATAAATTTTGAAGAACACCCAGACCTTTTTTTTCTCTTTTTTTGACTTTTACTTTGCCATTATATGAAAAAAGTTTGAAGGACTTTTAGCTCGTCTCTCTCTCTGGGGTATGGAAAAAAATAAACTATATGGATTTGAATTTTATTAATAGATTTTTAATCACCACAACCACTTTGTTGTTAATAAACTATATGTATTGTTAATTTTATTAATTGAATTTCAAACTGTTTCACTACTAAGTTTTAACTTCGTTCAAACTAATAGAAAGAAATATACATACAAAAATATAATGATGTGTTTATCATGTATAAAATATTTTCAAAAAAAGTAACCTGTCAATTTAAATAAAAAACAAACACTAAAGACTTAATATATATAAAAAAACATTTTCTAAACAACTTTTGAATAATGCTAATACAAGAAAAAAAAAAACCCATTTACTCCCCTGAAGAGAATTGATTTTTTTTCAAAGCTATCAACTCATGGATTTACTAATATCATCACTTCATTATTGTTGCTAGCTTGCCTATCACAATCATCACCTTTTTATTTATATAATTATCATTGTAATCACTACTTTATTTTCATTGTTACAATTGCTATTCCATTAGCACCATCATTACTATAGTAACTTATTTTTTACCTTTTATTTTCAATATATTTTTCAAAAGAGTAAATGAAAAAAATTGCAAAAATACAAAAATTGTAAATCAGATTGGGTGGATAGCTGAAGGGTCACTTTACCGTGAGCCTCCCATACCTTGAGCCTGGGTTAATAATTATGATGCCCATCATAATTCCATTAAATACGAACAAGCCATCTATACTTACATTAATTAGATGTGATGGTACAAACAATAAGATAATATTATTTTAATCATACAAGATTACTTTTTCACCCCTTCTACGTTGCATGAGGCAGAAAAATCAAGTGATATAAAAGAAGGGAAAAAGAGGAGGAAGAGGACATAGTTCTCCTCTCCTCACCTTTAGATCTTCTTCTCCAACCCTTTCTATACATTCATAAAAGCTCTTTAATATCTCCATTAATGTCGTTCTTTACACAAATATTCCTAGTACTGACTTGATCCTTTGAGGGTCCTCCATCAACAATTCCAGGGGATTTTGTGCAGACATTTATTCTAGAAGAGTTGATATTTCCCTAGAAAAAGATTTTTCCAAGTAAAAGCCTACGTGGTCTTGAAGTGGAGGTTATTGAATTCATCATAAATGATGTGGGGGAATTTCTAGAAATAATTCATCCTAGAACATTCTCTGTGATTTTTATAACCACATTAATATAGAAAAAAAAACCTCAATGGTTTTATCCTTAAAAGCTGATGTAAAAATGACAATAAGATCGCTTAAAAAAATATATTTTCAACTCGTGTATTTGTGATTTGTGTATTTGTGGTTTTATTATTATTGGTTGACATGGGATAAAAAAACACCAACAGATTTATCCTAAGAAGTCAATCTAAAAATAATAATAAAATTGTCTTTAAAAAATATATTTTCAACTCGTAAATATTTTTTTATGGTTTTATTATCATATATTGACATAGGATAAAAAAAAACCAATGGGTTTTATCCTTAAAAGTTAATTTAAAAATGATAATAAGATCGCTTCAAAAACAAAATATATTTTCAACTTGTAAATATTCATTTATGGTTTTATTATCATAAATTGATATTGGATGAGAAAATCTCAAAATGGTTTTTTTCCTAAAAAAATAATAATAAGACCATTAAAAAAAAACATGTTTAAATTATAATTTTTATTATAGTCAACATAGGATAAATAAACCTTTACCGGGTTTCATCATTAGAAGTCAATCAAATTGCCTTAAATAAAAATATTTCCAAATCATAAATATTTGGTTATGGTTTTATTATTCATAAGTCCACATAGGATGAATAAACTTTAAATGAGATTAATCCTTAAATATTGACCAAAATGATAATAAAATTAGTTGGCAAAAATATTTTTTACCCACCTTTCAAATAAATAATTATCAAAGTTTTGATTGTGTGTTAAGGATTTTAATATTCAAGATCAACTTAGAATAAATAAACCATCAATGGTTTTATTCTTAAAAGTTGACTAAAAAGATAATAAAATTATTTGGTAAAAGTATTTTATGCTAATCTTTCAAATAAATAGTTATTGAAGTTTTGGCTAAGAATTTTATTATTCATCATCGACTAAGAATAAATAAACCAACATTTCACATTATCTTAAAAAGTTAGTTGAAAGGATAATAAAATCTCTTAATACATGGTTTTATCATAAAAAAAATTTTGTGGCGCATTAATTGTATTTATATGTAACAGCAATATATGATAAATGAATCATCATTGGATATTATTCTACTAAATTGCTTAATGGGTAATATGAGCAATTAATATGTAATTTTATATTTCATAATAAAAATACATATACATCAGTTTAGACAAAAATTAGCATGAAAGTACAGTAAACACATGTTATCATTAAAAACAAACAACAATGCAACTAATTTTAAGTAAAGATATATATAGTGATGTCTATTTTTCTTGTTATATAACCAGCCCAGTACCCAGAACATCTAAAAGACTAGTTAGGATTTCTAGTTACTATAAAACTAGATAATAACTTTTTTTTTCATATTCTTACTCGTCTCACTTATTTCGCCTTGATGTCCACATGAGACAACCACCACCCTTACCATTATCGTTATACATTACCACCACTTTGTTATAAATAAAACCATCGATAAAACTAATATTTTTATTATCATCATCACCATCACTATTATACATCGCCACCACAAACTACTATTAGCTTATTATCGATATAACCACTATAACAGCCACTATTTTATAACCATTATCATAATCACTACTATTATAACAACCACTATCCTACTATTACCATAGATCAATATAATTATGAATTATTAATTGCACAATAACCATTATCCTCCGACAACTACATACCAATACAACCATAACTACCACACTATTTTGTCAACACCTCCTTCACTTCTCTTATATTTTTACTATTATTATACAACTATCAATATAAAATAATTTATTTTTAAAAAAAATTATTTTTTTAACATATCTAAACAATAGAATATAACTCAATTTTCAAAAAGAAATATTTTCTAGAAAAATACTCTCCACTGAACGAATGCAATGTAAGAGATCAAAGTTTTATGCATTATGAAATTTTAAGGACAAGACACGTATAAATATTTGGAATCTAGACTTAAATAAAAACTTAACATTACTCCCATCAGTCTACTAATTCTGATCAATTGGATCCCTAAACTAAAACATTTTTAACTATGCTCCTAAAATACCAGGCATTTCTCAACATAAAAATATTCAAGACTTTCAGGACTAAAGTTAAAATTCCTTTAAGTTATATGAAATTGTAGAAGAAAAATTAGATATAAATTCCCTATTTTTTTCACTCAATCAACGAGCTGTATATTGGAAGTCATAATCAATCAACGGATTAGGGATGCATGTTTAAATCAATTGGGAGAGAGTCGGGAAATCATAAATATTTAACGAGAAAAAAACTTCAAGAAAATTGCGAGCTGGTTATTGGATCGTGATCTTAACGTGAGATTTGTCAATGATTAATTCGTAGTGATCTAGCTAATGGTTTATGTACATACTCTTGATTTTCTTTAATGTTATTCTCTTATGCATAACATTAATAATTGCGATTTTATATTCTTGGATGCGTGGCAAGATTTCTGTCGAATATATAACCCAAGATTTTAGTGGTCTAAACAGGCATGAGAACTCTCTGTATTCTTTCATTTTCCAAAATCTGGACCACTTTGCCTCTTTTCCGAAGAGAGTGATGTGTTGAATTTGCTTGCACAGATGCATGAATGGTAGATACAGGAATAGTAATCATTTGCGTGCTGGTCGACGGGAGTGGGGTTCGATAAAACAATACAAAGATTTAATTTGGCTTTGGCTAGGAAAAAGAATATATGTTGTGCAACGACAAAAGTATGAAGCCAATAATGCAGGAAATGGAGGTCGTATCCTAGGGTTTGGTTTTGTGACGAATACTTTTGATGGCCATAGATTACCTTCTACTCCAGGAATTAATTGCCCCTTTTTAATTCTATCATTAATGCACACTTGACTCATTTTTATAGGCATCCTGATCACAGCTGCATTCCATCACGAACTGCATATATTCTTCTCTTCAAAAACTATCTCAGCTACCTTTTCAACTTTATCAAGCTAATGGTTGCTTGTGTGTGTGACTTTGGTCTGCAAAACCACTGACTATATAGGCTCAGCTCCTCTGATCGTTACCTGAAAATTCTGCTTCCCAATTAATACCATGCTATTTTTTGTTTTTATTTCTGCTGTAGGAATTTTTTTTTTTGTAAAAATTGTAATTGTTTTTGTATTAAAAAAATAAATTTCAAAAATTAAAAAATATATCATTTTAATATATTCTTAAATAAAAACTTTTTCAAGAATAATCATTATCACTTCTAAGCTAAACAGCTAAAAAACCATAAAAATTAATTGTAAAAAACAAATATCATAGATAAAGTGGCAGTAATAAGTTTTACTAGGGTTGGTGACAAAATTGTTGTATTGAAGGCTATAGGATTCATCGTGCAATAATTACTTCTCAAAATTATTAAGAACCAAAACCATCGAGTACATGAATAAGAATTAAGATTAGATCAAGAGATCATATATATGTGGTTAGTTTACCCCATGTTTATGTATATATGACCTAAATGAAGTTGATGAGACATAAGACATTTAATGCAAAGCCTTGCCCTACTTCCATGGCTAGGAAATTTATGATGGTGCTGAAGATCATGCACGTGTGACTGTGACGTGCATTTACAAATTAGGTCTTGGCGTGTGGAAGAGAAAAATTGCCAAAACATGAAGGAATGAACCTCTTTAATTAGTTTCTTGTATGAACTGAAAAATTGCATATCTACTACTAATTATTTGGAGTAAATTATAAATGAATCTCTTTAGGTTTGTAAAATGAATTAAATAGTCCCTTTAGTTTTAAGAACTAATTAATTAGTTTCTATATTTTTAAATCTATGTGTACCTTTGTTTTTTTTCCATCCATATTATTGTACTTTGTTTTTTTCCATCCATTTTATATTTAAAAAAAGAAATAAATAATATAAAAGTATTATTTTACCGACGACATCTCCAACAGAAACATAAACATGATTTATAAAGAATTTTTATTTTTTTAGCTAGATAGTTTGGATATCTATAGGCAACTTTCGTATACCAATATTAATCGAAATCAAAAGATCCAATTACTTTTATTTTCCTATGTGCATCATGTTATAATTTGAATCGAAAATTGAAAGGTTTAAAACGGATGTGTGCTCTGTCATGTGATTATGGAGTCATTATCGTCCCATCAATTGTAATAATACCATCTTAAATGTACTTTGTCCCACTAAGAACATACAGTGAACAATTCCAATAGCAAATTGTGTGGTTATGGTTAGGCCGAACTCAGCCAACTGTGAAGGAAAATACAGTCCACCAGCTTGATCATTAATTAATTTGTGTCGACTGAGCACCAAAGTTCTGAATAGGTTAAGCAGGAATCTGGACATGGCGCACTGCCCGCATAGACGATAAAATAACAAGGCTATATGGCTCGAGAAAGGGATTGGTAGCTAGCAAACGTCAATTGATTATAGGATAACGTCCACCTAAGAGCCTAGAAATCAAGGAATAATCCGACTCAAGCTTTCTCTTGAATATATATATATAATCCTCTATTGGCGGTTTATTGCTTGAATTAATTGAATTATGAAAAGAACAAACTACCTTCTTATAAAATAAACATCTACAAAATGTAATTGCATTCTTTACTTTTTCTGATTTGATGAAACCCAAGAAAACCAAAATCAAAAGAGAAGAAAAACCTAAATCAGAGGCATAAATCACCTAAAAGATGTTGATTGTTGTTGTTTGAGGATGGCATTTTAGGGAACTATATTTTTTGTGATGATTAAATTTTGATTTGTTGGTTACATTGGCTGCAAATATGCATGGACAAAGTGATGGCAAAAAAAAAAGTGAAGAAATATAGCTGGAGAAGGTGGTGACTGCGGAGAAATAGAGGAAAGTAGGAGAATTGTTGGTTAATTGAATATTTTTTTAAAAGTGAATCAGATCATAATTGTAATTTCAAAGTTACTATTATTTTTGAACGGAATCTAATTTTAAAGTTGTGTTCAACATGAAAACAACTCCACCTTCACCTCATTAAGAATAATACTTGAATTCAAAATATCAAATTATCTCCATGTCTTAAGTTTTTAGCACTTATGCTAGTTGTGGCTAGTGTAAACACATGCTTGCTTCTCTGATTATAAATATATAACATAATCAATTATATTTATCCTTATATTTTAAATTAAGTCTTCAATATATTTCTACAAGTTTAAGTGTTTTCAATATATCTATATATTTTAGGTAATTCTCCAATTGATTATTCTACAAAACATTTTTATATAAACTAATCACATAAATACCCTTACTTGAAAAACTCGAACCCACCTAATTTATTTTAAAAAATGAACTGTCATATGGTTTTAAAACTCATTTTTTTCTATGATTTTCTTTTAATAAATTAAGTTAGGTTTGAGTTTCTCGCATGAAAATATTTTCATCAATTTGAAATAGAAAGTATTACACAATTAGATTAGAGAATAACCCTATATGAAGAGATAAATTAGAAGCAATATTTATATTTATACAAATAAAAGGGTAAGTTCTTTATGTTTCATCACTGGAACGCAACAATTAAAGAGGCATCTGCCTCTAATTCAAGCACAATTTTCATAAAAGTAGATTATCTCGTATTTTTTACAAATTGATTTGTATAGTATATCGCATGATTTTGTTTAATTAATTAATACTAATAGTTTATTATTCCGTCAGAATTGAGGGTCCGGGGATATATATATATATATCTGGAAGGTGGGCATCGGGATTCGGGAGGCATTTTGTATTGTGCCCAATATACAGGAATAGATGGAGCCCTGATTATTAAACCCATTATGGCCTGAAAAGTTGACTTGGAATCCGGTCTATCTATATCTTGGTACATGCCAAGTCTCGTAACAAATGACAAATTTTTTTTTTTTTTAATAAAATTCAAGTTCACTTGCTATTCATTAAACTTGTCAAAACCTAGTAAAAAAATATTGAATTCTTGATTTTTTTTAAAATAATATTATTTTAATTTTTTAAATTTATTTGAGTTAATTTACTCAATTCATTACCCGAGTTTTAGCCTGGATTGACCCTCAAATTATATTTAATAATTATAAATGTAGAATGAACTTAATTTAGTTTCAAATTCTTAGTAACATGTGAATTAGTGAAGGATTAAGCTACATAGATAATTAATTTGACTCGATGAATAATTGTAAGAAGATAGAAGATATTGCATGTCATCTTAAAGTGTTAGGTACTTGGGATAAACTCGACCATTAATTTCTCCAAATTCGTGACAATATCCAATATCCAATATATATATATATATATATTGTCAAAGATTCAAAGTCAAAGCAGTCATAGTCTAACTTGTTATTTTGCGAGGTTGTCAAATGTAGCCGACCCATCACTGTTAAATGTTAATTGCTAGGTAGGTTCCAGTTCGATTCATGCCTAACTCTTGGGGTTGTGATTGTAGAATTACAGCTCAAAAGAGGCAACTATGAGTCTATGATACTGACAATTAGTTCATGAAGATAAAATAATTTATCATATAATTATTAATTCTTTACATTGCACCAACTTCGACTTATTTATAGAGTTAGAGATAAACCTGATTTAAAATTTAGCACTAACTTCTAATAATGAATAGTTGTATTTTCAGTGTTTTTATTTAATGATAATGTATATCCTGAAGCTAGTTTTCTTAATAAATATATAAAAGCTTATCTTATAGTTATATTTTTTATATATTTAAATTTGGGGAAATTGAGGTTGATAAAATTATAATAATTTC
>Ga0307510_10011561_pt1 | contig 10476 bp, 15 predicted proteins | sample 12_EM_MG_FD_207224 | JGI IMG/M metagenome (GOLD analysis project Ga0307510, IMG submission 207224) | Populus trichocarpa ectomycorrhiza microbial communities from riparian zone in the Pacific Northwest, United States - 12_EM | ecosystem: Host-associated > Plants > Roots > Unclassified | place...
GGTCATGAGATGCGCTACTAGTTGAGGTGATTCTGCCAGATGGTTCCATTGAATTTAAATCGCTTGAACGAAAAAGTCATCAAGGGAAACGAAGAGACGGAGCAGAGGTTCTGAGTCGTATACGTACTACAAAACGACAGTTCTGTAGAAAGTAGATAGACGACAGACTATTGGTTTCTGGGCGTACTGTGAGCAGTAAAATGAGCAAGATCGTCTTGATCGTCATATTTTCGTGGCGGGCAGCAACTGGGTGTCATATTATCTGGCGTCTATAAATCGTATCCAAAAAAAAACATTGTCTGGCGTCTAAAAACTGACGGCTCTCTCAAACCTAGACGCGGTCATCTCGGATCAGATACATGCAGCGCTTGGCTCGGATACAGTATATTTATCCGTAGCTCGGGCTGCTGCCGCAGCCAGTGAACGATGTACGATCAATATCCAGCGGAACCGTGCAGTGGACTTGGACACGGATTGACTGCAGCCACGGTCGGTTTTGTCGCGAGTGCAATTTTCCCACATGGAACTGTTCCGCAGAGGTCCTTCATGATTGGGGGAAAAACCGGTGTTTTGACGAGTCGCAAGGTCTGTTTCGTGACTTGGAATTCCGAGACAGGTTGCTCAGTATCGCAAGATATGCAACTTGTTCGTTATGGAATGTAGGAGAAAGGTCTTGATCATAGACTCGGTTCGCTTCAATCGTGAAGCGTGTCTCTGGTATTAATATCATAGTGATCCTAAATGGCCGCATGCTTCGTGACATGGACTCTGGGAGCGAGTGAATGGTTTTTCGTAACTGTGCCAATATTCATCGATGCGACGTAAATTTCCGGGCCGGTCAACGCTCGACTTGACCAGTTTTACTCGCCGATAATCATATTAACCAAAACTTAACGAGGACCCAAACGAATCCTACTCTGCTGATACTCTACGCACGGAATAAAGCGTCCCAGCCATGGGCAAATCGCAAAAGAAGCGGTCCATGCGGCGGCACAACCCCATGCGCGTGCCCGACTCGCACATCCCCAAAGGCCTCGCCGCGGCGTCATCCTCGTCCGACAAGACAGAGGCCGTGCTACCTATCATAAAAAAGGTCCAACCCGGCTCTTTATTTTCTATCTCGGGGGGTTCCACTGATATACGATTGCAAACATCCGCCGACACACGACGCGCCCCCCTCCACGCTTGACGCATCCATGTGCAACTTCGCGGGCGGACTGGTATCGTTCGGTATCAGATGGAGAGCGCCGATCCCATCGAGCGCAAGTGGGCATGCGTCGCAGTGTCAAACTTGATTTACAACGACCCCTCGACGCGGCGTCTCCTACAAGGCAAAAACGTCGTCGGGACGTTGATCCGCCGACTCACGGACTCCGAGGAAGAGGTCGTCGTCGAAGCTGCCGGAGCGCTGCGGTGAGTTTTTTTTTTTCTCGATTGCTTCCTTATCCCAGCTTTTTACCTCCCGGTGACGGGTTCCGTACAGAAATTTGTGCATCGACGGTGGATATGAAATTTGTGCCGAGATGTACAATAAGAATATTCTCGCGCCGTTGGCGACGTTCACACCCAAAGTATGTCTACAGATTCGGCTAGCCCCCCCTTTTTTTTTTCTTTATCTTCTCGAATTCTAGATTTCGTCGATTCTGGCGCAATATATTGACTCTCCAAAGAAGGCGCCCGAGAACGCGCAGAAGGTGGTGTACGAATTCGCCGAAAACGTCATTACCATTTTGTGGTGTCTCTCGTGAGTTGAATGCCGCAAACGCGAGCGCGCGAGAAGTGAAATGCCTGTCTTCCTCCGTCGACCAACGCCGCGCATAGCGTGACGGTCGGGTTCGCGTTCGGGTTAGGGACTGTCTGATCTGACCAGTCGAAGCACAGGGAAACGTCGAATAAGGCGCTCAGTGCCGTGAACAACCTCGCGCTCGTCCCGTTCTTGATGTCTTTCTTGTCGTCACGGGACAGACTTCCCCTCCCGACCGTGACATCGGCCGGTGCGTCGCACGTCTTTAATTTCATCACCGCGCACCTCGGAGGGCTTATTTGACCCGGTCTGGCACCACTTCACCACCGCTACGTGGGCGTCCGTACAGCCCAGTGTCTCTACGTCCTGACGGAAGACAATCCGCCAGTGTCAGACGAGATCCGGGCTAACTTTAGCTACGTCTCATGTCTGCTCGAAATCGCAAAAGCGCGCGCCAGCGTACAGGATGTGAAGGGACAAAATGCCGCGGCTGAAGAGCGCGCCGTCGCGTTGGGTATACTGGCCTGTGGTGCGTTCGCTTTAGAGAGAGCATGGAGGGTACCCTCGGTGTTTTGACTGTGAAAATGCGCAGGTATTCTGCGAAACCTGGCGCCGTTCCCGCCACCGTCGTCTATTGCGTCGGTCGACCTCGATAAGGAGATACTTCTTCCCGTGCTTGTCCCGGTAGTCTCCTCGGTATCCCTGCAAGAAGCGACGGAGAATGTTCGAGACTTACTTCTAGCCCAGCAGGCGCGTCACGAGCGCTCTTCCATTCCAGCTACTGACTTACGTGGATGGAAAATTAGTCCGAGAAGCACGATGCAAATCAGCGGGACACCAAGCACCAGCCAAAATCAGACCACAAATCCGAGACCGAACTTGGCCTCGAACTGGTCGAGACGAAGCTGAGGGCGGTGCAGCTCGCCCTTGAGATACTGACTGGCGTGTGTGCGACTCTGCCAGATCCGGATGTTGAGGTTGGAGTAGATGACGAGGACGCCGAGGATGAAGTCCTTGAGGACGGCCTTGTCGACGACACTGCGATGGATGACGGCCGTGATGACGCCATGGTCGTCGATGGCGCAGCTCTCGAACCTAACAGCGCCGACACACCTGCCGCACCATCGTTCCTCCCAACACTCCTCGAGCCACTTTTGGCGCTCATCCGACCCACCGAACTCTCCTTCCCTGCGCCATCGCCGCATCCACCGACGACGTCCGCCCTGAGCGCCATCCACATGGCTGCATTTGAGTGTCTATCGAACGCGTTTTTGGCCCTTGCTGCTGCGCCGGGTTCAGCGGCGTCCGACGTGCAAGTCGGCTTGCGCGTGTGGGGCGCCGTCTGGGTTGCCCTCACAGGCGCGGGAAGTCCCGTCGAATCAACGCCGGGAACACGACAGACAGTGTGGGACGTCGCGGTGGGCCTATTGTGGGGCGTCGGCGTCGTATGGACGGGAAAAATTGTGCGTGATTTGCTATGCTCTGGTTGGAAATGTTAACCCATGGTGTTGTCCTTGTCCTTGTTTTATTTTTGTGACGATTATACTCGGTGGGACGCAGGCTCCGGAGGAAGCACATGTGAAAGCGCTGATCGCGCTGTGCGACGCGCGTACAGACGACGCGGTCCGCGTCAAGTGTATCGGGGCGCTGTCGGCGCTCGCGCAGCACGCGGATCCCACGTCGCTCGATGCGAACCGCGTCATCACCTCGTATCTGCTCGGCCTTCTCGCACCCGGACGCACAGGCACCGAGACGATGCTGCAGGCCGCGGAATCGCTGATCGACATTTTCGCGGACGAGCGTGCGCCGGCGGAGGCCAACTTCCGCGCGGGGAATGTACTCGCAGTGTTGGAGGGGGCTGTGGAGGACGTGCGCCGCGCGGTTAAGGGTATCGATCGTAAAAAGGAGGGTGGGAGAGAACTGAGGAGGCATGGAGAGGAAGTGAGGGATAATTTGGTCGCGTTTGTGCGGTATCGGAGGTCACTCAAGGTATAGCGGCTGCCCTCGTCGAGAAAACCTCAAGTTACCCTCACCGATCCCTCTCTCCCCCCAAAAAAAAAAGTTCAATCCGCTTGTATTCTTTGTGTGAACATGAACAAAGATTTTGCTATTCAAAGATACATTATAATCCCACATGTCAGTGCCCAGCACTGGTCGTTTACTCGGGTTCGGGGACAGGGCCAGAATGCTGTACGGTGCTCATCAGCGAGTCTCACAAAGAGGATGCGAAAGCGAACGGGAACGTGCCTTTGGGTCATCAAACGGCTCCAGCCCCGCCGCGACGCGAGTGCCGGCAATGAGCGCGGACCAATCGAGCACAGGGAAGCTCGTCGTTCCCGTGCGCGCCTGAGAGGCATGCAAGGCGCGAGCAGTGAGTAGGTTGTGATGAGCGGTATCGATTGCGGGCATTGGCGCATTGTGTTCCGTGGAGAGACGACGGATGTGCGTGGAGTCTTTGATGCCGCCGTCGATGGAGTAACCGACGGTTCCATCGAATTTATTGTGCAACAGCTTATCGCCATATGCGACCCATCTGCAAGAATGGTGCAACAAGGCCACGAAAAAGAAAGCATGAAATAAAGGAGATCGCGTGAGTTAGTTTGTTGGAAAGGTGAGGGAGTTGATGCTGACAGAGGTGCAGGAATCAATTCTTTGAGCCCAGGGAGGAAAGGTGGTTTCAGCGGACAGATTCCTTTACGGAGAGGGGAAAGTCCGAGCCCATACCTTTGATATATTCATAGACGAGATCTTGACCGATTCCTGACTTTTCTGCAACGGTGTACGCCTCAGAAATCAGCTCGATAGAACCAAGGACCAAAGAGTTGCCGATGAGTTTGAAGGTCGGTGCTTGTGCGAAAGATTTTTGGTAAATAAGAGTGTGCGCGAGACCGCAGGATGGAATCACCTTTCTCGACGTTTCCGCCAAGATCTAGTATGCGGCGGCCGATCGCAGGTACGAGAGCGTAGGCCACCTCTTTCTTGGAGCGGTAATCGCCGCTGAGGGCAATCATAAGAGATGCATCCTCCGCCATGGCAGGTGGGCCGAAAACTGGCGCAGTCACAAGTGTACAGTGAGGGATGGCAGTTACGAGCGCATCGAGTTCGCCTAGAAGACGGGTAGATGCTATCGTCAGAGCGAGGGCCGATGCTAGAAGCTGATAGCGTGCCTGCGACGCTGGGATATATCTGCGTGTCTCCGAGTCGTTAATGAGACACAATTGGTTGCGGGGCAATATCGGTGCGACTGACCGTGCCCGTTTCCACGAATATTTTGCGCTTCGCCGGGGGTTGCGCCTAAGGTGGATCAAAAAAGCTTGAGCGCGCGCTCGTCAAAGGTCAGGGGAGGAGGGGGGGCGTGTGAGAGCTCCTCGCCTGCAGCGTAGCCGCGAGTTCCTTGTACACCGATCTGATGACATCGTCGCTGGAGAGCGAAAAGACGATGATGTCACACTTTGTGGCGACGTCCACGATGGTCTGCGCGATAGCGACCTTGCTATCGCCGAGCTCGCCCAGGAGCTTCTCGCTCTTCTCTTTGGATCGGTTCCAGACCAGCAGCGGGGGCTGCTGCTCGAGGTGGGTCCCGCGATGGTTGGCGAGGTTGCGAGCCATGAGATAACCCATCGCGCCCAGCCCGATCCACCCGATCTGGACCGGGGTGTGTTGACCTGGCGTCGCGGGACGCGAGTATGGCAGATCTTGTGCCAGTTTATGTCCCAGTGAACCGAGGGGCACGCGCAGTCTCTGTTCGGCCATGGTCAGTATGATAGTTGACAGCTGTGAGCTACGGAGCCGCGACCCGCTCTGTCCCGGAGACCGGAGTTGTCTCGGGTGATGACATATGCCACGTGGTTTCCACGCGAGTTTACCAAACGCGGACGTTCGTCTCAATACTCTCCGCTCCGTTTGTTTCTGGTTTGTCAAGCAAGTGAACACTTAATGGCCTTCCAACAGGCCAGTAACAAGGGCACCCTTGTCCAAGGTCAGACTATCTCTGTCAACAAGTATACTGTTCAGGTAGAGAGATACCTTAGTCAAGGTTTGATCTTTCATCCATCGTTTGACAACCCTATGTAACCACTTAGCAGGCGGATTTGCACATGTCTATCTCGTTAGGACCCCCACACCCGTGTATGGAACAACACACCATGTCCTAAAACGTATCGCGGTTCCAAACGAGTCGATGCTCACAGAGGTTAAGAAGGAAGTGGACATCATGGTACGTCGTCTGGGTTGATTCTCGTGCTGTATCTATAATGGCCCACAGCGTATTCTGAAAGGCCACCCCAATATCGTCCACCTGGTCGACGCTGCTTGGAATAGGACCTCCAATGGAGTATACGAAGTCTTCATTCTGATGGAGTATTGTCCAGGTTCGTCGCATGACTCAATTCCCGCTAGTCTCCTGACTCCTGGACAGGTGGCGGGATCATTGACATGATGAACAGGCGACTACGCGAGCGACTGACAGAGGCTGATATTCTCCAAATCTTCGTTGATGTCTGTGAAGGGGTCGCCGCGATGCACCACCTTCGTCCAGCTCTCCTACATCGTGACCTTAAAGTCGAGAACATTCTCCAGTCCTCCGACACCCTATACAAGCTCTGCGACTTTGGTTCCGCGTCACCGGTGCCATCCCGGCTCCCTGCCAACACCCAGGAAATAAGGGCCCTCGAAGCCGACCTCAATCGACACACTACCCTCCAGTATCGTGCGCCCGAAATGGTCGATCCATATTTGCGGCGGCCGATCGACGAGAGGTCGGACGTGTGGGCTCTGGGTGTCCTCTTGTACAAGCTCTGCTACTACACGACCCCGTTCGAGGAACACGGCCCTCTTGCTATCTTGAACGTCCAATATAAAATCCCACCATACCCTGTTTATTCGGCGCAGATGAATTCACTCATTGGTATGTCAGGTATTGCATCTGGTTTTGATTAATGCGAACTTAAACTGAACAGCCTCTATGTTACGCGAGCATGGGTCACAGCGTCCAACGGTGTTTGAGGTTCTGAACCTTGTACATCGTATGCGTGGTACCAAGTCCAAGTTTGCCTACAATGTCCCATCTCGTTCCCAGCTGGTTCCGCAGCTGGTTAACGAACCCGCTTCCACAATGGCGGGTGCCTTGGACGGGCTTGCCTCGTACCGCTCTCCTGCCTCTTCTGTCTCGCAAGCTCAACTGCCTCCATCGTCTAACAAGAACGCAGGGGTTCAAGCACGTGAAAAGGTCCTCGAGGCGATTGCTCCATTGCGGCGCGGGCGACCCACAACCATATCACTTCACCATGCTACGACGGGTCCCTCGAGCCCAACGCAAGAGAAGTTGGAACGCAAACCAACAGAGCTTGAATTCAATGACGCAGAGAACGAGTCATGGAAGGCTGCCCGCGGGGCTGTGCGTGGACACCGTTCTGGTCTCATGAGCCCAACGAAATGGCCAGTGCCAACCGCATCCTACGACGATGCTTGGAATGTTGCGCGGGGTTCTAGCACAGATGCCGAGAAGGCGAAGAATCGTGACCGTCGTAAGACGGTTCTGGGCTCCCAGGCCGACCTGAGTGGCTTTGGAGACTCATTTGGGGGTGGGCTGGAGTTACCATCAGCCACAGTCAAACCCTCCACCTCAACGTCTGGTACTTCTTGGCCGACACCGCAGTTGAGCGTCAAGCCCCCGGAAACTACTAGTCGTTTCCGTGCGCCGAACAAACCGAAGGACGCTTTCGAAGGGCTAGGTCTTCTGTCTGACCGTGCCCCTGCCCCTACTCTCGGTGAGGTACAGAAAGCTAGGACTGGCGCAAGCGTAGGCGCCACGGGTGTAGAATCCTCCTCCAATTTGGCTGTTCCCGGTAGAGGGACATCACACACCTCTGCTTCAAACTCACCTCGTCCCTCACCGTCACCACGGTTGTCGTCACAGGCGCCATCACCAGCGCCGGCTGTATTGACATCTTGGCGACCGTTGCCTTCCCCTGTTCCGCAGGCGCCGTCCAGCGCGCCTAAGGTTGATCTTTCAATCGAGCAGCGGTTCCCTGCACTCGAGGACCTCGACAGTTCGTTACTGTCCTCGTCCTCGACAGCCAGACCACGTCCCCACACCCAGCCGCTGTCGCAAAAGATGAGCCCACTGATTACCTCTCCCGCCCTTCCCCCCCAATCTTCATCCAGTGCATTTACTGGGACAAGCAATCAGCCTTCTGGAAGAAAATTCGCCCAGGGGCTTAGCCGTGGTGGGGGTGTTCACTCCGAGCAAACTACCGGTACCGTACTCGAGCCGCGCGAAGTGCGAACACCGAAATATGAGCGCACCGGGTCGCAACTCCCGACCCTATCGCCTTCGCGTATTCCACGCCTTCCATCGCGCGCGATGCCCCCCAGGCGCCAGTCGTCCCTCACCGCGCTACGCCCCCCATCTGCCTCCAAGGGGCTTAAGTCAAATGAGCCGCCGTCTCCTGCCCAGATCATGGGTCGGCCTGAGCCTCAGGATTGGTTGACTGGACCGGAAGATGATCCAATGAGTGGTTCCCCCACCAAAGCCGTGCTCAAAGAATCGCCTGGGAAGCGGGCCTCGGTGATTGTGGAGCGAGGCCCTCACATTCCAAGCCCGCAGGAAGCCGTTGCCATTTCCGAAAGGCGAGCATCGCCGCCACCGTCGCCAACACCCGCACCGAGAGCGACGTCATCTTGGATCATGGCCATGAAGCAAGCTAATGTGGACACGGGTGGCGGCTGGCCGCCTGTACAACCGAAACCTCGGGTAGACTCGTCGGAACCGCGTGTCTCTGCGCCGCCCCCCGCTGACAGCTGGTTGCCAACGCACAAGCGACGAGACACGACGTCGACGACTAGCAGTGAGGATGGGCCGGAAGAAGCGACGGGTTTCGGACCCCCACGGCTCGCTGCCACACGCATGCCTATGCTGGTTGAAGCCAAACAAACCGGTGGTACTGACCGTCGCCGAAAGAGTAGGTCGAAGAGCCGGCAGAGTTCTGTGCATGAATTAGTCGACCTATGGGGAGGGAAAGAAGGACCCACGAAGCCTTCTGGTGGGGGAAAGGGGACACCTACAGTATCGAAGCCAATGTCACAAGAGCCAGAAGATATCAGCAGCTCGAGCAAGCCCCTGTTGTTCCCACCTACAGGCCAATCATCAAAGCCCCGCTCGGCTCCGCCATCCCCGCTCATCTCGCCATCAATATCCAACGACTCTACAAGACCCGACTTGTCAACTTCTACGCGAAGCCCGTCAAGGCACCGCAAGCGGTCTACGAATGGCCGTGATGCGGGCCCGCCACCTTCTGTATCTACCGGGAGCGCCACCGCTCGCCCGCGTCCTCAATCGATGTTCCTCAACTCCCCGACCACCGCCGCTCTGAAGTTCCCCGCGACATCTCCCGTCGATAGCAGCAGCACCAGTTTGGAAGTGCCTTCATCAGATCCCCGGCCGCAGCGCACGCGTCGCACGTCGATCTCAAACATGGTCCAGCGCTACGAGGCGATAAGCAGCGGGAGCGCGGCCCCGAGCCCCGTCTCTCGGCAACCTAATAGCCCCGCACAGCCGGGAGTGACCCTCGCCCGGTCCGCAACGACGCACGTCTCGCCGTCGCCGCGGCGCGGCCACCTCGGTGCCGTGGGTCTACCCGGACTGGCGACAGACATGCCAAAGAAGCTGCCGACGGGTCTCGGTATGTTGGATAAGCCTCGCGCAGAACACGCTTCCCCTGTCGGTCTCCCTGGCCTCGCGATGGAGAGGAAACCGTCTGCGTCGTATGGCAGCGGGCGTCGCTCGCCAGTAAAGCCCGACGCTACTACCGGCGGCGGCGGTGGGCTCGATATTCCTGTGAGGCCAGTCCCGATGCGCTCTGTCTCTCCCGTCAACGCCCCTGCGGGTGAGGAGGCGTCTGCGACGACGGCCGAGAAGCCGTATCATGGTGTGGGACGCCTGATTGATGAGTGGCAGCGCAAGACTGCGGATGCGGATGCACCGCGGAGTCCCGTGTCGCGACGGAGAGGTGGCGGAGGTGTAGGAGGTGCAGGAACGGGGGCGACTGCGTCCCCACGACGCGCAGGCGTGATCGCGGGACGTGGTGCACAAGACTAGGTACATCATCTCCTTTGGATTTCTTTCTTTCTTCATGTTGAGGACCTCAGACAGCGACGTGCATGGCTTAAATATGGTTTGGACAAGTGGTCTCTGGTTTTGCTTTTTAGATCGAGGATTTACTTTATACGTGCAGACAGATGTGTACATGACAATGACCAGCACTATAGATATAAAACAAAACAAATAGAGGATTTGTGCTAAAGTGCGAACTGGATGGGCTAGCCGTCACTTTCGCTGTCGCTCTCTCCGACTTGGAACAGCTTTTGCTCAGAGTCTGATCTCGAATGTTGGCGTAAGTTCGTGCGTGCTTGCTGGGAGCCTCCGAAGAGAGCACGCGCAGTCTCGCGGCCGTGGTCTTGGACCCATCCCAATGCGCTGTCGTCACTATCGCTGGACGTCCGCGGCGCTTGTGGGCGCTCCGCGCGCCGCCCGAGCTCTACGGCCACGGCGTCTGCGCGAGCGATGTTCGAGTGATTTGGGTGGATGAAAAGCCCTGGGGGCTTGGTCTTGCGCATTCGAGGAGGCGATGAGGAAAGGGAAAGCCGGTGGTATGCACTATATATCACGGTCAACGGTTTTTTGGTTAGCACATTGGTGTGTGTTACGATGGGTTGGTAGGGAGATGTAGAGA
>Ga0307510_10011562_pt1 | contig 10476 bp, 12 predicted proteins | sample 12_EM_MG_FD_207224 | JGI IMG/M metagenome (GOLD analysis project Ga0307510, IMG submission 207224) | Populus trichocarpa ectomycorrhiza microbial communities from riparian zone in the Pacific Northwest, United States - 12_EM | ecosystem: Host-associated > Plants > Roots > Unclassified | place...
CAAAGGCTTCAAGGTATCGACTTTAAAAGCATCGAGTATGTAATTCCGTAGCGCGAGTGCTGGCGCGCCACTTCTGAAGAGGGGATTTTGTATCGACAAGGTCTCAATGGATGCTTCGATAGGCTCCGGATGGGCAATGTAGTCAATCCCTGTTGCGACTGCCCAACAGATGAAGGCCGCCGCAACTCCCCCGATCGCGTTATCCATTCTGGACTGCCAAGGCGAAGTCATGCATTCCCCCAAGTACAACAAGCGCCCCGCTTAGGAGCGCGGTCGTTAATCGCGCTGGCGGCAAAGCTAACGTCCAAATAAATCTGGCGGCACTTTCGACCTGACCGCCATTAGACACGATTTCCTTGTCTCAGCCTATTCCGTGCGGCAACCTGTGCAATTAGAAAAATGCATCATCGTGCATAGATTGCTGGAATTATGGTGTCAGTGCAGTCCACGCTAATTACCGCAAAAGAAATCTAGAGCAGACCCGGCACACCATACTTCCAAACCAGGCTGCCCGCCGTCCCCACAAGAGCCAGGACGGCAGCCCACCATGGCGGCGATTTCCGACGGGCCGCCCTCATCGTCAGCCAGTACAAAATGGCTCCGCGCCATGGCCCATAGTGCTGGCTAAACTCTCCGTTCCGCTTCACCACCTCGATGAAGTTCGGATTCCTCAGATCCTGCTCAGACACAGCCGCTCTCCATCTCCGGGGAACATTTCCCCGCAGCTTCAGATTCGTCGATGCGCCGCCGCGTTAAGTGAGGGCTTCGGACTGCAAGAACTCACTCATCGCGTTCAAGCTCTAATGCACAGTCCGCCGAGTTAAGTGAGGGCAGACGGGAGCCGCAACGCACTTTCCTTACCTACACCGCCAAAAGTGGTATCAGCGGGGTAGAAACCAGCAACACACCGCAGCTCCGAGTCATACTAATATTTCGTTTGATTTAGGTTGCGCGCATTATTTCCATAGCATTATCAGTGCCTTAGATCTCGGCGACGTCAGTTTTCCCCAATCTACTATAGACACTACACACCCAGTTAAGCCGCCGAAGCAAGAAAATTTCGGATTATAATAAATCGTTGCGCTCAAATTTTCGAACGAAAATGATCCGTCAGTTTTGAGCCGCCAGCCAACACAAGCGTTTTTCCTAGTAAGCTCGATTACAGTGCACAAATTGAAAAGCATTGTATCGCAACCTGCCAACCTACCTCGCCGCGAACTGCTGAGCGGCCGGGATCGCCGTGCGGGCCTAGTGTCTGATGCGGAGCCAAAACCTCTAGCAGGATGGGCAGTCAAGTGTACGGTAATTGTAATTGGCGTAGGTGTAATCGTGCTGTAGATGCAGTTGCCTAGCGTCGCAATTTCTTCAGCACCATCTCTGCGTCGCCGCGCACCATAGTTGCGCGAATCTCGAAGGGCGAGCCGAACGCCTGTTGATGAACTAGCGAGACGAACTCGCCTAAGTCTTTCCAAAACTGGTCCCAATTCGACCAACTCGCCGCACCGAGTGGCTTGCCAGCTCTTACGGTTTCACGATCTGCATGTGCAGTAAGTTTGTGTCGGGCTGGTTCGAGACGAACACGATGCTTTGCCATGCTGTCTCGGAGATCGGACAGATGATCGTGAAGCGGCTTGATCCTCGCGAAAGCAGCCACGAAAAGTCCAATCACGAAATTCTCGCGGCGGCCGTCGATCCACGGATCGGTGACACGACAAACCGCCAAGACGGAAAACTCTGCGAAAACGGAAGCCAGGTCTTCGAAGAAATGCGGAGCCACAGTTGTCATCGCTTCTCGTTCAGCGTCCGTGCTCTCCGCGAAGAGACGGCGCGCATATTCGTAGACCGACCGTATGTAGACGCAGTGTTCGGCAAAATTTCGCACCTCGTCGGTCGACACGAACGCGGGTTGGACACGCTCAGTGTCCTTTCCAACGATTTCCATCTTTAGATAGCCGACGAACAGGATGGCGACGTTGTAGTTCGTGAAAATAAAATAGTGCCACTCGTCGGACTCCGGCTTCCACCAAAAGAAGCAACCGTATCTCTTCGCCAAGGATGACGCCTGCGAACGAGCCTTCTCAAAATTGCTCCCGAGCGACCGAATTAGAATAGGGTAATCGGCAATCACGGTAGCCCCCGCTAGATATCGAATGTTCTATCATTGAGCGAAAGACTTCCTTTTTAGCGCAGACCATGCGCCCGACAAAATTACAATGACAGTGCATCTGATTATGCGCCATCCGCCAGTCGCTTGGACTTCATATGTGCCCCCTGCCCCTCCTCCCACTTTCCTGCTATCTCCTACCCTCGCCGTCCCGGCCCGAAACCAAAAACCCTCCATCCATCCAAGGGAGCAACAACCATGCGATACCTTCACACCATGCTGCGCGTGCGCAATCTCGATGTCGCGCTGAAGTTTTACCAGGATGCGCTGGGGCTGAAGGAGGTGCGGCGGATCGAGAACGACAAGGGGCGGTTCACGCTCGTCTTCCTGTGCTCGTCGGACGATCTCGAGGCGCTGAAGAAGCAGCCGCAGTCGCGCGGCGCGCCGCTGGTCGAGCTCACCTACAATTGGGACGAGGAGACCTATGGCGAGGACCGCTTCTTCGGCCATCTCGCCTATGAGGTCGACGACATCTACGCCACCTGCGCGCAACTGATGAAGGCCGGTGTCACCATCAACCGTCCCCCGCGCGACGGCAACATGGCCTTCGTCCGCTCGCCCGATCTGCACTCGATCGAGCTGCTGCAGAAGGGCGAGCCGAAGGCGCCGCAGGAGCCGTGGTCGTCGATGCCGAATACCGGTCATTGGTAACGCGCGCACCATTGGAACAAGCCTTGGGCCCCTGCGTTCTCTCTTCGACAATGCAATTGGAGGAGGAAGCCATGGGACGAGGACTATTGTTGTGGATGGTGGGCGTGCCGATTCCGGTGATCATTCTGCTGTGGCTCTTCTTCGGCCACTGATCACCGATCAAGCCTTTTCATTGAAGCGCTCCGCTGCATTGAAGGGCTCCGCTGCAATGAAAGCTCCGCCTCGGGCGGAGCTTTTTGCATGAGGGCTCGCTGCAATCGCGGCTCGCTCGCATCGGCGAATTCCGCTATCACCCGCGCAACTGACAACGCCGCGGGAGGAAGACACGTGCCGGACAGCAAGCTGACGATCTGGGGCCGCGCCAATTCGGTCAACGTGCAGAAGGTGCTGTGGTGCCTCACCGAGCTTGGCCTGCCCTACGAGCGGATCGACGCCGGCATGGCGTTCGGCAAGACCCGCGAGGCCGACTATCTCGCGATGAACCCCAACGCGCGGATCCCGACGCTGGTCGAGGGCGACTTCGTGCTGTGGGAGTCGAACTCGATCATGCGCTATCTCTGCCTCGCGCACGGGCGCGGCACGCCGCTCTATCCGGAAGCCGCGAAGCTGCGCACCAGCGTCGACCGCTGGCTCGACTGGACGCTGTCGGCGGTGCAGCCGGTCGACCGCCCGGTGTTCTGGGGCATCGTGCGCACGGCGCCCGCCGAGCGCGACATGATCCAGGTGCAGAAGGATGCCGATGCCGCCGCCGAGGTCTGGGCCATCGCCGACCGCCTGCTCTCATCGCGCCGCTTCATCGACGGCGACCAGTTCACGCTCGCCGATATCGCGGTTGGATCCTATGCGCGGCGCTGGCTCGGTGTCGAGGGCATCACGCGACCTTCGCAGCCGCACCTGACCCGCTGGCTCGCCGAGCTCGGCCAACGGAGAGGATTTGCACAGTTTGTCGCACCGCCGATGTCGTGAGCCGCTGGCGCGGCTTAAGCTGCGATGACGTCGCGATGAATCGCCGTTCTGGCGCGAGCTTTTTGCGTCGCGGCCGCACTTGACGGCTACTGTGCATGGGGTTGTTTTTCACTTTTTTTGTTGTGGCACCTAGCGCCAGCCGCGCTCGACCAGCAGCACGCAGATGATCAGCACCAGCGTCACGGCCGCGGTGGCCAGCTTTGCCGTCCAGCTCAGGCCGCGCCCGACCCACCACAGCAGCGCGCAGTACATCACGAAGGGGACGATGATGTCGGGCCGCATCAGATCCGGCGGCATTTTGGCTCAGCGCCTGACCGTGGTCTCGACGCTGACCGAGCCGCCGATCTTCACGCAGGTCCCGGTCGCCTCGACCATATGGAAGCCGCGGCCATAGGCGGCGCAGGAGCCCGCCTTCGCGGTCCCGGCCGTCCCCTTCAGCGGCAGCGTCTTGCCCGCCTGCGGCGGCTCGGCAGCGGGAAGGCGCAGGCTCTCGGCCGCGGTCGCGGATGTGGCCAGCAACGAGATGAGGATGAGAAGCGGAGCGCGCATGCTGGGGTTTTAGCCCGGACAGGGACCGCGCGCCATCAGGGCGCGCCGCCCGCTCTCAGATGAACTTGATGCCGGCCGATTTGCCGCGGCGCCAGACCACCTGGCAGCTCCGCCCGGTGCGGGCATCGCGTGCGAAGGCCATGCGGATGGTGCCCGGCAGCTGGCTGGCGTCCTCGTCCATCGTGATCTTGGCGCCCGTGTCCGAGATGTCCTGGACCAGGCAATGCCGCGCCGCGAACCCGCCCGCGAGCGTGATCCAGGCGTGCTGCGACAGCAGCTTGCGGGCTGCGCGCTTCTTGGGCTGTGGCATTGGCTCAAAATCTCCCTCTCCAGCGCTATCCCGGGGAACCTAAGAAACCGTTGAAATCGCCCCGGAATGATCCCGGGGGAAGCTATCCACCGGGGGTGAAAAGACCGGTCCCGAACGGCTTGCCCACGGCCCCAAAGGCCACTATACGTTCGCCCGCTGCAGCCGCTGGGCTCGACTCGGGTGGCCAGCGGGCTTGCCGTGAAATGCGGCGGGGCCCTGCGTTTGCTCCCTTCGTCTATCGGTTAGGACGCCACCCTTTCACGGTGGAGAGAGCGGTTCGATTCCGCTAGGGAGCGCCACCATCCGGGCGATTGGATGGCGCGGCGAAAACTGCCGTCCCCACATGAACCTCCCTGCCCCTCGTCGCCGACCAATGTCCTGTTGGAACCGGTAGAAGCCCATGGCGCAGCAAAAATCCCCCTCGGAAGGCCAGTCCGGCGTCGCCTCGCCAGCGCCGCCGCCCTGGATCCGCCGTACGACGCCATATGCCCCGGACCGGCGCGCCAAAATGCTGGAGCACATGGCCCGCGCCAGATCGCTGCCGCAGCCCCAGGCCGCCACCGCGCCGGAGCGATCGGCCAAGAACGGCATGGACATTCTCGCCGATGCCTTCGGCTACGCGGTCCTGTTCGGCATCGTCGCCCTGCTCTTCCAGTCGCGCATTCCGCTCTATCTCGGCGCGTTCCTCTTCTTCACCGACGGCGAGCGCATCGAATCCGCGCTTCGAGCGATCGGCATCCGGCTCGAGCCCAACACAATCGGGCCCGACCTCATCAAGGGTTTTGCGTCCCTGTTCGGATGGTTCGCGCTGCTGGCGTCGTTGCGAGCGTCCGTCCCGACCTGGCTCGCGGCGTGGATGCCCACGGACACATCCTGGTCCGCCATTGCCGGCATCGCCATCGTGTTCGCGACCGTCGAAGCGTGCGCGGCGCTGGCGATGCGGCGCGCATTGCCTGCGTTCGGATTTCAGATCAGGCCGGACAGCCTGACCGCGACAGCGATCAAGCTCCTCATTGCCGTCGGCCTGCTCGCTTTGCTGATCCTGCTCGGCGATCTCTGATCTTGCGCGCAATGACGATGTCGTGAGACGGCGAAACCATTTACCGGAAATTTACCCCTGCTCATGAGCGACGGTATCATTTGCTTAGAATTTGAACGCTACCGTGAATCTACGGAAACATTCCGAAACACGATTGGCGCCCAATGTCCGTCGCAGAGTTCCTCAGGCAGCGTGCAGTGGAAGTCACCGTGAGCGGCAGCTACTCGCTGCCGCGCTGGTACGATTGCGAGGGCAAGCTGCGCACCTTCGCCTGCCGGACCAAGCGCGTCTCGCCTTTCCGCATGATCGTGGACGTGCCCGTCGTCGGCAAGATCGGCGAGCGCGTGACCTCCTATTTCCAGGATTTCGGCGAATTCCAGTGCACCATCAGCGCGACGCTGAAGGCGGGCTTCCTGATGGAACTCGACATGACGCGGGCGCGGCGCGCCTGGATGTCGGAAAAGCTGACCTGGCTGGAGAAAAAGCAGAAGGACGCCAGTGTCCAGGAGCTGCGGAATGACGCGCGCTTCGTCCCGCAGGTCTCGCACACCTTCCTGACGCTCGCCGACGGCAGCATCCATCCCTGCTTCATCATCGACGTCTCCACGGCCGGCGTCGCGATATCCTGCGAGTACGATCCGCCGGTCGGAACCGCGCTTGCGGTCGGCGCCTGCGTCGGGCGCGTCATCCGCAAATTCGACAACGGCTTTGCGGTCAAATTCGCCGAAAAACAGCAGCGCGACGACCTCGTCCGCCTGATCGTGCGCTCGCCCTTGCTGCAGTCGGCCTGAGCCGACATCGGCGGATTTTAACTCTTCCTTAACTAAATACTGGAGGTGGCGGCCCCTGCGCGATAGGGTGTGACCCAGCATGTCCGCAATCATTGCGGGCCCCGATACTGGAAGTTCCGGAATGTCTATCGCTGAGTTCGCCCCGGCCGAGATCGCCCAAAGCACCACCACCGCCACCAAGCCGCAGCTTCCGCCCGGCGTCGTCACCGAAGGCCCGCTCGTTCAGGCCAAGCTGCGCGAGAGCTATCTCCTCCTCGGCATTCTCTACGTCGGCGCTGTCGCGGGCATCATCTGGGCGATCACGCAGGGCCTCGGCAAGGTGGAGCTGTTTACGTTCGTCTGGATGTTCGCGCTGACCACGTTCGGCATCGGCGCCGGCATGCACCGCCTGTTCGTCCATCGCAGCTTCCGCACCGGTCCGATCATGCGCGTGTTCTTCTGCGCCATCGCCCAGATGGCGGTGCAGGGCTCGATCGCCAAATGGGTCGCCAACCACCGCCGCCACCATCTCTATGCCGATGACGTCGGCGATCCCCACAGCCCGCAATTCGACGGCTTCGGCAATCGCTATGTCAGCGCGCTCAAGGGATTCCTGCACGCCCAGGGCAGCTGGGTGTTCGACCAGGCGACCACCGAAAACGAATACTACGCCAAGGACATTCTCGCCGATCCGATCGCGATGTTCTTCGTGCGCACGCGCTGGGTCTGGTACGGGATGTCGGCCGTCTTCATCCCCGGCGTGGTCGGCTACACTTTCGGCGGCGTGCACACCATGATCGGCTGTGTGCTGTTCTCCGGCCTGCTCCGCGCCTATCTGCTGATCTTCGTCAGCCAGTTCACCGGCTCGATCTGCCACGCCTACGGCTATCGCCGCTTCGAGGTCGACGACGCTTCGACCAACGAGTTCGTGACCACGATCCTCACCTTCGGCGAGGGTCTGCACAACAACCATCACCGCTTCCCGCGGGACGCCTATATCTCGCACGCCTGGTGGGAGATCGATCTCAACGGCCTGATCATTCTGGGCATGGAGAAGATCGGTCTCGTCCACGACGTCTTCCACGCCTCGCACCGTCAGCTCGAGCTGGCGTCCGAAGCGGAGGCGCAGGCGGCCACGACGGCGCGCTAAGGCGGCAGCCGTCCTCCGGCCGCCTTGCCTCCGCATCGCTGCCCTATCGCGGCCCCATTGCGGGATCAGCTTTTGAAGGTCTGTGCCTCGTGCCGGACCTCATTTGCAGACTTGCGATCGGGGGACCGAATGGCAGTCAACAAGATCACGGTCGATAAGATTACGTGGGACAAGGTCGGCCGGGTCGCCGAGCCCGGACGCTACATGTACACGTTCGGCTGGCTCACCATCACCGCCGGCGATCTCGATATCTGGAAGCAGTATCCGCAGGCCGCATTCACCCTGCTCACGCAGCATCCGCCGCCGGACCAGGCGACCGGCGAGGAATACCATCTCGGCGCTTTTGACGTGGCGCCCGAGCCGCGGCCGCCGTTCACGACGCACTGAGGGCCGGGACGCGGCCGCTCCGGTCCTTCACCGATTCGAGCTGCCACAACGGTCATTTCGCGTAAGGGGCGATTGCGCAAACCGCGGGCCGCACCGGGAACGCGTGGCATGCGCGTTGCTTAATCAACGGCATGACCCATATCACCCCCGTCGACCAAGCCTTCCTGCTGCTGCTGATCGTGTTGTGCCTGGGCTCGTGCCTGATACGCGCGTTCTGGGAGCTGGAGCAGGCACGGGCCCGCCGGATCGCGTCACCGCCCCGCGGGCGCGCAACGAAGCGTGACTAGGCCGATCTGCCCGGCCGCGCGTTGTCCTGACGGAAGCCATCCCGCCTCTGGACTCGCTGCGGACATACGTGCATTTTGAATCGAAGAAATCTACGTATTGCCTTGATCTAGCTTGCCAATCGCAGTCCGATGCGGGAGACGCGCGCGTTCCCGTTGATGACGAACACGTCCCGTCATGCAATTGATTGCGCGCGTATTCCGAACGTAGCGGCCCCGATGAACGCCAGCTGTCGCGCTTGTTAAGCGACGAGACAGCCGGCGCATGACACATGGTCGCATCGGTGGACGTAGATAAGCAGACCAAGGGAACCTATTTTCGGCGCCGATGTACCTGATTGAAGCGTTACCCACCGTCATCGGAACGGCCGCCATCGCCCCGGCGCTGCTGATGCTGTGGCTCGTCATTGCGGCCGAGGAGCGCCCGGGGCCGCCGGCCCAGGTCTGGACCGCGTTCCTGCTCGGCGCGGCCAGCATCTCGCTGCTGGGCCTCGCCCGCGCCCCCTTCGCCAAGATGGTCGCCGCACCCGACAACCCCTGGGCAGCGCTGGCCATGCACTCGATTTTCGGCGTCGCCCTGCCCGAGGAGGCGGTCAAGGTGATCGCCATCGTTCTGATCTCCTCGACCAAGCGGCGGACCTTTGCCAATCCGATGGACACCGTGGTCTATGGCGCTGCCGTCGGCCTCGGCTTCGCCGCCTACGAGAACCTCGCCTACCTCGTGCAACATGCCGAGATGTGGCGCTCGCTGGCGGCGCTGCGCAGCGTGCTGACGGTGCCGTTCCATGGCGCCCTTGGCATCATCGCCGGCGCTTACCTGACGATCGCGCGCGCCGGCACGGCGCTGGGGGCGAACCGCCACCACCGCGACTGGGCCCGCCTGTCCAGCCGCCTGCTGATCTTCGCAGGTCCGCTGGCGCTGCATTCGGCCTTCGACTTCCCGCTGCTGACCTTGCAGAGAATGCCGGATCTCGATCCCAGCTTGCGGATGTGGCTGGGCGGCGCGAGCCTGCTGATTGGCTTCAGCTCGATCGCCTTCGCCATTCGCCTGGTCCGCCGCGTCGCGCGCCATCATGCGCCGCGGACCGAAATCGCACGCGAGCGGCTCAGCCAGTTGCGCCGGATGTGGGCGCTGCTGCTCGCCGGCGGCGGCGTCGGCTTTCTCGGCCTCGCCTTCGTGCTGACCTCGATCCATCATTGGCTGATCAATCCCGAGCGCAACCTGACGCTGGCCCTGATCCCGATCGGCTTCGTGTCGATCCTGCTCGGCCTCGCCCTTCTGATCGTCACGATTGCGATCTACATTCTCGGCCGTAACCGCGTTCGCACCAGTGGCGAAGGTTTTTCGTCAGCGCACGGCGGCGGTTGAGCCGTGGGATGGCAAGTGCGCTGTGCGCGCACTAGATTGAGCACAGGCCACTCGACCTGGAGCTTAGCGATGACATCGCCCGAGGATCTTTCACGGCTGCAATCCGCCATGAGCCAGACGGTGAAAGCGCATTGGAAGGCCTTCCTGTTCGAAGGCATCCTGCTCGCCGTGCTCGGCATTGCCGCGCTGATCCTGCCGCCACTTGCTAGCCTCGCGATCGCGATCTTTCTCGGCTGGATGTTCCTGATCAGCGGCATCGGCGGGCTGATCGTGACCTACTGGGCGCGCAGTACGCCGGGATTCTGGTGGTCGCTGATCTCGGCAGCGCTCGCCGTGCTCGCCGGCATGCTGCTGCTGGCCCGGCCGATGCAGGCCGTGCTGACGTTGACCATCGTGCTCGGTGCCTATTTCCTCGCCGAGGGCGTCGCCACCATCATGTACGCACTGGAGCACCGCCGCGAGCTGAACGGCCGCTGGTCCTGGCTGCTGATCTCGGGCCTCGTCGACATCGCGATCTCGTTCATGGTGATCACGGGACTGCCGAGCTCGGCTGAATGGGCGATCGGCGTCCTCGTCGGTATCAATTTGCTGTTCGGCGGCGCCACCCTGATCGGCGTGGCGCTGGCGGCGCGCAACAGCAACAGTTGAGGTGCCTGGTGGCCCCTCACGCCGATTGGGGGGTGACAACCCGCCAATCGCGCGCTATATGGCGGGCCATGATCACCCTCGTCACCAGCTATTTTTGGTACTTTAGCTACGACAGCTCGCTGGCGGCAGGAGGATCGCGCTCAATCTGAAATATTGAAGCAAACGTCCGAACAGCCGCCAGACCTGGCG
>Ga0307510_10011563_pt1 | contig 10474 bp, 6 predicted proteins | sample 12_EM_MG_FD_207224 | JGI IMG/M metagenome (GOLD analysis project Ga0307510, IMG submission 207224) | Populus trichocarpa ectomycorrhiza microbial communities from riparian zone in the Pacific Northwest, United States - 12_EM | ecosystem: Host-associated > Plants > Roots > Unclassified | place...
TTAACTAGCTTAGAAATGATGTTCATGCCAATATGACCTAGTCTTCCATGTTAAACTTGGGTTAACTCGAGTTTATTTTTAATAGATTTTTTTTTCAATTTCATCTTTTAACATTAGTTTGATTGAGCTTCGTAATTTATTTTAATTTGCTTTTTATTGGGTTATTTGATCACATAATCCGGGTTACGGGTTTAACAGGCTAACCCGGGTTGACTCGAGTTATTTTTTTATTCTTTTATTTTAATTGATTTTTTTTTAATTTCATCTTTCAACATTGATTTAATTGAAAATTAAGTTTTATAAATTATTTAGAATAACTTTACATTGAGTTATTATAGTCTCATGACCTGACATGTAGATTGGTAGGTTAATTAGAGTTGATTTAATATATTTTATCTCATTATTTATAAAAAAATATCTCATATTTATTTTAAATCAAACTATATTTTTACCGATCATCTAGATTATCTTTAGATCTATAAAGTCGAACGGGTCATATAAAATTAATTCACACATGATTTTTTTTTTCACTAGAAAAAATTACTAGCAACACACATGTATTTTTTTTTATGTTAAAAAAAATGATCTGATCTTAATCTAACCCGCATGCTAAAAATCTAATCTCTAGACTAAAGTTTGAAGGTGTTATTGATGCCGAAAGCTAGAGCCTAGTTTTTCTGCTGTCCACGAGTCACTGGAAGTGAAAGGAAGAAAAAAATGGAGGAAATTGTTTCCGAGTCTATTAAATAATAAAATTATTTCAGTGAGTTATAGTGTAATTAAATTTTTCTTTTTTATTTTTTTTTATCCATATCTCTCTTTTAAATCCATAGAATAATTAATTGATCCTTAGTATCTAACTGCTAAAAAGGTTTTGTTTTTCGTCTAACAAATTAATGTTAATTAAGCTCTGTTTTTTTTAAGTATTACTTTTATCATCATCTTGGCCTGTTAAGTATGCAATTTATCGAATTTATTAAATTTAAGTTTTTTATGTTCTTACCTTTTTTTCCCATTTTTTTTTAATTTATGTTTTATATATATATATATATATACGCAAATCTCTAATGTTTCTCTACAAGAAATGTGGAATTGAAGTTTTTTAAGTATGCAATTTACCGAATCGTGTTAATTTTTTTATTTTTTTTATTGAATTTAATTTTTTATGTTCTTATATTTTCTTTATTTTTCTCATTATTTTTTAATTACGTTGTATAAAAATATTATAATTCACGGTTCCATACAAGAAATGTGGAATTGGGGTTTTTTGAATGAGGATGTTAATATGAAATACTATAATAATCAAAATGAAACTATTTAAACGTGGCTACAGAAAAATAGATAATTTTTGGAGGCGCAATTGGATTATTTTTTTTGTTAATTAATATTTTCAATTTAATTTGCATGTTTAAACTTTTTAAGCTGTTAAACGCGTGGTGTGGGACTAATTAATAAAAATTACACTTTAGTCCCACACACACCAATGGTTTCAATTGGATCCTCAAATTGAAAAGTAAGCACTGTTTTTCTGAAATTATTATTATTTTTTAATATTGCTGTATCTAGTATACATTTCTATTAAGAAATAGCATTAAAAAAAAACTGCTCACAATTAATGATAAAACATGTTCCATTATTTATTTATTTATTTTTAAAAAAGATGAAATATGCTCATATTAAGTATATGTGCTTAAAATATAATAAACATGCGATCTCAATACTTGCATCTCAACTGTTCTAGAGATGCTTTCAGATATAGTATTTATTGATACTGCCATATTTTCATGCCACAGTCTTGTTCTTGGAACATAGCTTTAGATCTTGCCAGATGAGCTAAAAATGCTATAGAAATGTGCTCCAACTGCCATAATTATTGAAACTGCCACAAAAATATTCACTATCAGTTGATTCTCATCATTCTTCATGTCCTCGTCCTTGTTAGCAGAAGCTCTTGCATTCTCTGCATCCTTAGAAATATCCTTGTTAGACTTCTCTTTATCATCACCAGCAGCTGTCTCATTCTTCTCCTCCTCCTCCTCCTTCTTCAGGACAACACTCTCAGCTGTCTTTGGTTCCTCACTTTTCCCATCCTTTTCCTCTTCCTTTGCCAATGGCTTTTCAACAACTTTCTCAGCTATCTTTGGTTCCTCACCTTTCTCATCCTTTTCCTCTCCTTTCACCGAAGGCTTTTCAACAACTTTCTCAGCTATCTTTGGTTCCTCACTTTTCTCCTCTTCTTTCGAAGGCTTTTCAGCAACTTTCTCGGGCTTTTCCTCTTCAACAGGCTTCCCGTTTGCTTCATTCTTTTCTTTCTTTTCGGTGACAATTTGATGAGCCTTTTCACCATCTAACCCTGCACTCTTCTCCTCTATTTGTTTTGTGGTATTAACCAATAAATCAGCTTTTTGAGGAGCTTCATCTTGACCCTTTTGAGATACCTCTTCGCTGGCTGCCTTTTGGGGGCTTAGAGCTTTAACATCTTTCCCTTCTGTTTCTTTGGCAAAGGTGGTTGAGGTTCTCCCTGAAGGAGTCTCTTCTCCATTCTTCTCAGACTTTGGTTTTCCTGTGGAGTCTTGAAGCCCAGGATCCTCTTGGCTAGCTGTGGCCTCCAATTCTCCAGTATCAGTACTTTTTACAGCAGGAATGTTTTTCGGAATCCTGATGGTTAGGATCCCACCAGCAAACTCCAATTTCATTTGGCTCAGGTCACAATTTTTGGGAACGGTGTGAGCTGTATTAAAGCGACTGCGCATGTTATTTGTGAGTATACGCTCTCCATAAACTCTGATATTACTTTGCAGTTCGTCTGCTGCAACACTTACTTGCTCTTTCAAGAAACCTGCATAATTAACCACACTTTTAATTCAAGAAAATACAAGGTTGAACCATGAAGATTTAAAGCTGAATTTTAGGCAATTAGATAATCAGAAAGTTACCAGGAAGATATACAAGTAAAACTAGAGCTGCATCTTCTTCCTTCCATTCTGTATTTGGCTGAAAACTGGTTGGAAGATTTTGAGAGGTGCTGCGGAGATTATATCTTCTGGGCCGAAAACCAGTGTATCCACCTCTTGGATTCATCATGATTTTTATCCTTCTATCTCTTTTGGTATTAATTTTTAATAACACGAAGTGGAATTTTTCGCTCTTAATTAATCTGTTGGCTACAATTTTCTGGTTTGTATTTATATTAGAAATTTTCGGATTGTAAGTTGGTTTTGAGTTTTCTTAACAGAATGAACATTTGGTTGCTTTGCTTTTGTAAATTGGTTCGATGATCCCTTGGGCATTATAAGGCACAACTTCCTTCACAAATAAAGGAAGGTTTCTTTCTTTGGCATGTAGTCTTTCCAATGCATGACATAACAATTACAACGGATGATGATTTAAGAACCATCAGCAATGTACTCCAAAAAATATTCCACTGCTGTACAATGAGAACTGAAGCAAAAGCCAAAATTTTGTTGCCTTGGATATCGAATTTATTATCCAGCAAGAAATGCGATTCTTTGGCATTGGCCATCAGTAGGGCAATAGAACTTAAGTGACTTTGCGATGAAGTCTTTTGAGTGAATAGCCTGCTCTAGTATTAATATATTCATGTTTCCTAATCACCTTCCGGTCCAACCATTGATGAGGTGACTTGAGACCCTGGATGGGTTGAGGTTCAGGCCGAGTTTAACAAATAACGGTCTGATGATACCACATGACACTTAGGCTTTGTTGGATCTGTCTTATCCCATTGATGGGTGCAGATCCTTAATATATAGTGAAAACAAAGGAATTCTCTGATCTGTAGGTTACGTTTGAAAGGATGTCTCCATGGTATTGTCTTATGTTAAAAAGGGTTTTTCTAGGTCAATTAGCGTGCTAAACATTGACTGAGAAGTTAAAAGCGATTATCCTGAGGCCAGGGAAGCGATCCAGGTCTCTATTTTTGAGAAATTTGAGAAGTCATTCATGACCTCCTTCTTCACCATTGCTTGGAGGGAGTGGAGCCCTTTCAGTAGTTGGGGTTTCTTCTTCAGGACCAGGTTGTCTGGTGGTTGCTTTTGGAACTTTAATGATGAAAGAAAAATCCAGCCTGAAACCTAGTCTTCATTTTATTCACCTTAAAATTTTCCGGAGCAGAAAAATCTTGATTGAAAACTACTATTATAAGCAAGGGGTCACTCTGCAAGAACTTGAATGGCATGGAAGGAAGGCGAAGAAAGCACTAGTCCCTGCTTTTCTTATTAAGTTATACGTTGTACGTCGTAATGACTTCTCTTACACCTTTGAGAGAATGCAACATAAACCATTCCTTACTTTCCAAATTGTCTGTTTATAGTATCAATTTCCAGGACATTATATGTTTAAAGCTTTGAGAAGTTAAAAATCGTGATCCTGATGCCAATTGATGCATGTGGTCTAGGAGTCTAGCTCATTGTTTATTCATAGATAAGAAATTTGTAGCCATAGTTTGTCTCATCTATGTTAAGAATTGGAAGAATAAAGTATTGTAATTATTTTTTCTTTTTCCTTGAATTGATTAAACTACAGATGAAACCTGCTTCGAATACAGTGTAAATAGCTGCTTCATTGATGCCACCAAGCTAGTCATGGGGCATGCTCATGTACAAGCTAGAAATACATGTGGTGTACATATAGAAGTTAGATGTATATATCAAACTAACTTTTGCTAGTCTTGATCATCTCTATATTCATTCTGCCTTCTTTATAGATTGGCCATAGATGGTATAGAATACATAAGCTCCAATTGCCAGGATCAAAGAGAGTATGGTGAATTTATCTACTATATATAGCCTTTCAGTCACCACCCTTGTTACATTGTGATTCACAGACGTTCCAGAAGAAGAACTTGCATTCTCCATATCCTTTACCTCCCCTTCCTTCTCTTGATTAACACTTTCACCACTCTTCTCCTCTTCCTTTTGATCACCAACCTGTCCTATAGTGCTTTGATCATCTACTTGCAGCTTTCTGGTAAATGCTAATGGGAAATTAGCTTTTGAAGGAATTTGATCTTGACCCTTTTGAGACATCCATTCGCTCATGCTTTTTCCACCTTCAACACCTTTGGTTTCTATAATTTCTTTATCCACAGGTTGTTGTCTTGCAGTACCATCTCCACTCATTTCAGGCCCTAACCTGCTTGTATTACTTTCTTGTAGGCTTGGAGCTTCCTGTCTTGTTGGGGCCTCTAATGCACCAGTACTAGCTTGAGCAGGAATTACTTTTGGAACTCTGATGGTTAGAGTTCCATCATCAAATTTGGTTTTTGCTTCATAGAGGTTAAATTTTTCAGGAATATCCTCGAAAAGTGTATCGAAGTGCCAGTTTTTAAGTGCGGGATTACTACAGACTCTGATATAATGTGATGGTGCAACTATCCTACAATCTATATGCTTCTCAGCAAAACCTGCAGAGTGCATAATTTACCAACAAATAAGGTTACAAAATATACATGACATGATCAAAGCTAGTTTAACAAAAATATTTTCAACGTACCAGGTAGATGAACATGCAACGTAAGAGCTTCATCTTCCTCTATCCGTTCCGTTTTCGGTAAAAAAAGCGATCGCGATTGGGTAGGTTTACCTTGGTCCATAACAGTTCATCAACTAATTCATCTACTCATAGACCTTTTTGATTTTGATATCCCTCAATGTGCCAATGTTTTAGGGTTTTTTTTTTTTAATGAATATGCTGACAGTTGATATTTATGGGAGGATTGCAAGGTAGTTTGGTTTTGAGTTCTCTTGACAGGGAGTCTATTCTTTCTTTGTTGCTTAGGTTTCCTTAAAATGAGGTTTTAGCTTTTGTCCCTCTATTTCCAGTGTACAAATTAAGGACAGGGATTCTCTACTTGTCCTGCAGGTCTTTTCCAAGGCTTCCGTACAGTTTTTTGAACATCAGGCCTTTCATAAGTGTTAAATTGTAAGAAATACCCCCCAACTATACGCAATCCTCAATTAAGCCTCCAAAGTTTAAAGTTAATAAATTTTACCCTTAAATTGTCGAGCATTACCCAATATCACCATCATATTTTGGTGCAAAAATCAGAGGGTAATAGAACGTGGCAAGTGGCAACAAATAAACTCATCTGTGTTAAACTGATTTTGGAAGAATCACTTGTCATGAAAAATGAAAAAAAACAAAAACAAAAACCATTATTGAAATTGGAGTTAGTGTGAAATAAGTGATTTAATTTTTTTTAATTATATTTTTCCTTCAAAGGCTGCATATAGTTTAACCAAAGTTATTAAATCATGTAGGATCCATGACCTCCTCTAAGTCCTAGATATTACAGGTTGAATGGGTTTCAAATGCTTTTATTTTAAATTAATTTTTTTAAAAAAATAAGTTAAAATAAAGTTATTTTAATTTTTTTAAAAAAACATCAAATTAAGGCTTATCTTGGTTTTAAACCGGATTAACTTTTCTTTGACTTAGGCCAGGTCAAACCTGTCATGCTGGAAAAAAGAATGAACAAAAAGTTAACTGAAATATAAGACTAGCTTTGTAAAATCAAATGTTCTTCGTTTCTTTTACTTTACAAATAAAGGAGGAATTCTCTCCTTGGCCTGCAAACCTTACACTATACCTTGTTTGCGTAATATTGATATTTGTGAATGTCCTACCAGTCTTTGGCAGGGTAAAAATATTCTCAGATTTATAATTAGAGGATTTGAAAGAGCAAATAAATAGTTATTGGAGGTGAGGAATTTAATGATACAAGTATTTGAGGCCTGGATTTTATTGTAGAAATTTACACAATGGGTTTAAGTAGTTGACAAATACAAGTTAATGCATGATATTGTAAGAATTAGTCTTTGGAAGTTCCAGATGATCGATAGCTGTAGACCATGTAAGCTCCAAGTGCTACAATCACGAGGACTGCCACACCCATATTCACCATTGATTGCCCTTCTTCACTTAGATCCAAGGTGCTAAGTCCTTTCATTGTCTTCTTTGCAGCAGTTGCAGCTACATTCTTCACTTCCTTGACTTTGCCAGCAACATTGAAATCCTGCTTTGTCTTTTCTTCAGTACCAGCACTAGCAAATCTAACATTCTTTTCTTTGTCTAATTTGTCCAAAGCTCTAAGAGAAGAGGTTTCACCAGCGAACATTGATTCTTTTCCTTTCTTGCTACTTTCATCACCTTCTGTTACCAGAGATTCTTTTCTTTTCTTGATGCTTTCCTCTTCTTCAAACAAAGTCTTCTCCTTTACTTCATCTGTGCTTTCTTTCTTTACAACTATGGGCTTTTGGTCAACTGTTTTAGCACTAGAGACCTGATCAGTCTTTTCATCTTTCTGCTTCATTGTATCAGTAGTCGAAACAACTTTGGATGGGGCTTCAGCTGGACCCTTTTGAGACTTTTGATCTTTCAAGGCTTCTTGAGGGCTTAGAGCTCCCACCTTCTGGCCATCTGTTTGTTTTGGGCTAGAAAAGCCTGCAGCACCCTCCATACCCTTCTGTGCCTTTGTCTCCATTTTAGGTTTCTGAGAGACTTGAGAAGTCGTAGTCTTCTCTGGTAGGGCATCTTTTGAAGGCAGCAAAGCCTCTTTGGTTCCCTTTGCTTCTTCTTTGCGGTGAGATTGTTTGATGGTAGCTTTAGGCATTGTAATGGAAAGAATTCCATCATGAAACTTGCCTTGAATTTTATTCACCTCACAGTTTTGTGGAACAGGAAAAGTTTGATTGAATCGACTCCATTTATTATAAGAAAGTGGTCGTTCTCCGGTAACTCGAACAATTCGGGAGGAATGAACATAAGTGATCTTCAGCTGCTCCTTTAGAAAGTCTGCAAAATCAGGAAAAATATTATAAGAAAACTGATGTCTCTTTAACACCATCCTCAAAACTTCCACTCATCCTAATTCTGAACCATTTAAGACATTGCGAAGTTAAACCACGAACAATCGTTCGGCACAAGTTATAAAGCCTAAAAATAAATGGTAAAGCTCACCAGGAAGATGAATGCGCAGAACATTTTCCCCCTCTTCTTCCTTCCATTCAGACTTGGGTTGACAATCCTCATACTGGATAGCAGCATATCCTCCAATGCGTGTCTTCATGGCCATTTCTATTCCTCTCTTCTCTTCGGTTTTCGTAATTTAGTAGAATGTGTTTGGTGAAGTCATGGTTAAGCCTGTGTTTTTTATATAGGCCTGAAACAATGGAGGATCGCTAAAAGTTGTCCTTTTAGACTTTCTTAATCAGGAAACTATTCTTTCTTGATTGATTTAGTTTCTGAAAGTTTCATGAGATTTAAAGTATCCCATGATCATGTATGAGGTATAACCTGCTTAAGAAATAAAGCTGAAGTTCTTTGTTTGCCCTGTACTCATTAGGTTATCCATCCTCATTTCTCAACTCATCTGAAACAAAATTTCTTAATCATAAAATACACAAAACATGTTTTACATGCAGGAGAAATACTTCAGATGGAATTAATAAAAAATATTGTAGCAAATTTGGAATTGCTTTGGCATGAAGCATATGCATCCTGTCAAAATCTTTTAATTTCAGAAAAGTTAGCTGAATTCCTTGAGCTCAGAGACATCTCTGCTCAAAGGCTTTCTTTGACAAGGAATTCTGTTTCTGCCGCACCTTTTGACCCTTGATGAGAAAAGGATACCTGGCATTTGATTTCTCTGCAGGTTACGGTGCATGAGCTTGACAGAAAGCATATGATTCTTCCATAACCATTTACCAGCATCCAGAGAGACATCTCTGACAACCCAAGAGACAGGTTCAGGAAAGAAATGGAAGGGGGAGGCAAAGAAATGCATGCACGAAAACAAAAGCTAGAACTTAATTATCTGAAAAAAGAAAAGAAAGGTAACTTTATGGCCTAGGAATATTGATGCTTACTTTTACAGAATTTTCTTCTAAAGAATCTTCCTGAAAGGGTTGAATCCTGAAAAGAGAACTAGCAGCTAAAGAAGAATGGCTCTGCTGAATATTCTGACAGATACAAATAGAAACTTAGACAATGAGTAAGTCAGCACCATAAACAAAATGGGCTTCAACTAAAGGAGTGTTAGTAAAAGAATTGGCACCTGAAGAACAGAAAGCGCTCACTAGGCTGTATCCAGCTGCCTTTATCTGCATGAGCTTGCAGTAGGGAATCCTTCCTGTGAGAAGAATTCCATAACCTTTCCTACAAGGATAGCTAATGTTCAGCACAGTTAGCTGACCCGACCTTCGTGTGTGGGTTTGCCGGGACCCAAAACGAGGTCGTTTTGTGCCAATTTTTCCAAGAAAAACTAAAATGATGATGTTTTGGACAAAAATTTTAAAAAAAATTCTCTAGAGTTGACCCGATCATGTCTCACCTGCCAGATTTGACCACGTCCCAAATTAGATTGAAATGAAACCTCGCCCTCTCAAGCTAAGCTAGGTTTAATAATTATGTGTTCAAGCACTCAATAATTCTCTGGAACTCGCATACGCTTCAGAATCTGTCTGAGAAGTGGCCTGAAACAGCATACAGCATAGAATCGAATGCATTAACACCACTCCATAAATCAAATCTAACTGGCAGAAAATAATTAATATGTCCATTGAGAAACAAAATTTCCAAATATATGGTTTCTTATAAATTAAATTTAAGGGGAAAGGAACATATTTGTCCCCCAACTATAACATGATTCTCAAACGGATCCCCAAAATAATAAATTCTCACATCTTAAATTTATGATAGAAACGGTATTGTCCTTTTATGATTTCAAATGAAGAAATTTTAACGCAGCCAAGAACAAAGGATAATTCGACTTGTTAGAAATCATAATTTAGAATACAATAACTATGGAAAAACATCTAAAATGTTCTATTTTTATGGTCTTTTATATAGAAAATACTAAAATATCCTAGTATTACTAAGTAGAAAAAATAAAATAAAAAACCATTCCCTTCAAATAGAAAAAACTAGAAAAGCATAATAATTTAGAATATAAAAAGAAAAATAGGAAAAAAATTAAATTCCTAAAAAGAAGATAAAAATAACCAAGGAAAATATTTTTTTTTTTCAGAAAATCATCACATTTTTAATATGATGGTGAATTGGGTAGTGTCCAATAGATGATGGACTTAATTGGGAATTATTTTTGTTCGAGGATCCAATTGATAATTGGATGATAGTTAATACACATATCTGTCCTTCCCCAATTTACAATCCCTTTCATGTTAAATTGTTTATGCTGAACTGACATTTTGAAAGCTGTGGCCAATCAAAAATTATAGAGGTTGGATTTGCAAGATTTTTTCCCATAAATAATAATATAATGAAGACTCGATAATGAAAAAAATCACTACTGATATGCGAAAACTAGCTCAATTACACCCTTATTAAAAATATAGATCCCAGGGCTCGATAATGAAAAAAATTAGTATTTCTAAAAAAATCTTGCAATTCTCACTCCCATTTAATTATTTCTCTGCTGATTGTAATGTGTAAAATC
>Ga0307510_10011564_pt1 | contig 10473 bp, 12 predicted proteins | sample 12_EM_MG_FD_207224 | JGI IMG/M metagenome (GOLD analysis project Ga0307510, IMG submission 207224) | Populus trichocarpa ectomycorrhiza microbial communities from riparian zone in the Pacific Northwest, United States - 12_EM | ecosystem: Host-associated > Plants > Roots > Unclassified | place...
CCATACAAAGCACCTTTCCAGCCATTCGGTTCGTGGTTCGCTTTGATTTCGACAGGAATTATCACCATTTTCAAAGGTGAGTACCTGTTTACCTCGTCCCTGATGTCGTTCAAGGAGTACTCTTAATGTTTTTTAGGATTCGATACGTTTATTCCTTTCACAAAGGATACGTTCGTGACGTCCTACATCGGACTACCTATCTTTGTGATATCCTGGGGTGGTTACAAGCTGTACTATCGAACGTCGTTGATTCCCGCACATGAAGTGGACCTTATCACGGGGAAGCGAGAAATTGATGAGGAAGAGGAGCAGTTCCTTGCGGAGGAAGAGGCGAAGGGTCCGCGCAACTTCTTACAACGGATGTGGGATAGTTTGTAGTTCATGGATGACCTATCTGTCAGATTCAAAAAAAAAATTAAAAATTAAAACCAGGCCGCGAGTCACCGTCCTGAAGTGGGTCGAGCTGAGATATCTGAACGTGAATGCTCGCGCACAGACTGCAGGCGCGAGGCAGGAGACTTGATGGGCGCAGAAGGGGGGTGCCTCGCAAAACGGAGGAGAGGGAGGCTACTGAAGAGATAGCCAGTGTCAAGGAGGACAGGGTTCCTCACGTCGAGCCAGAGCCCGAAGTCAGCTACTCAGCTACTTTGCCACCAAAGAGGACATCAAGTGCCTGACCTATTTGGCATCGTCAACCATTACCGAGGTTGCTGGGACGCAGTGTTTTCCGGCCGTTAACATAGGGATGCTGGCAATCCCAGTACCAGACGGCGATGCGGACTCGAAGCCACCAACTGAGGCCGCGGAACCCCCTGCGCCTGCGCACCATCCGCCTGGGCCCCCACTGATGTGGAAGGGCCGCCACCGAGCGGCGCACCATCGAAGATCCCCGTCTTGGACCCTTGAAGTCACTCAGTCCACATGCAGAAGACCTGGAAACACCGGGAGAGGTGTTGTCAGCATCGGGAGACACACCTGTCTTTTCCGCAGACCCCGAGCACCGTGAGCTTGAGGGCGCGGACGCGAAACGGATGCCGAGACGGGGGCGCGCGAACTAGGGGAAGCGCTGCTAGCTATGAGCACCACACATGTCCCCGCCGAGAGCACTGCTGGCATCGAACTCGCTAGCACGACTGAGAAAGTCGCTGCCGCAAAGGTCGAAGCGTTGGGGCCTCAGGAGGAAGGCGAGGCTGGGCATGGGCATGGGCGCAGGATGCTGCTACGAAAAGGAGAGCGCAGGCCTGATTCACTGTGAGTGGAAAGGGCGAAGTCGATGCGCTGCGGCAAGGGGATCCACTGGCAGGCGAGGGCAATACGGCCGTTTGAAAGAGCGCCACTCCTGGACACCTTGATGAGGATCTGCCTTGTGATCCTGGAGGGAAGACGGCTGGGGAGGAGATCTTCGAATTGAAATGGCCCGTTGAGGCCAATAAACGACACGGCAGGCATCGTCGCCCGGAACAAGAAAAACCTAGTTGCACAAAAGTCACATCGGTCAAGCGGTACTAGCCAACAGAGATAACCACGCACCTATGCCCAGACCTCCGTCACCTCGTCCCGTCCCAGCAGAGGGATGGAGATGTGGACATGATAACTGTTAGACACCAAATTTGATACCGGCTGTGCGATCACAGTTTCACAGTGCGCCAATGATGCCATCCTCGTCCGTGCAGTTCTTATAGAAACTCGCTTGGGTGCTGATAGACGACGCTGGTGGGCTATCCAGCCCTCATGTCTGTTTTGGATTTGCAAACAAGCTGCAGACTAAGATGATATGCCACCATCTTTCGCATTTGTGTAATAACACATGCCACCACCATATACATTTTCGTCATCATATCCCCGTCGATAAGAGTCAAAGATGCGTAGGAGGACATCATCAGAAAGCTTGTCAATTGTCAAATGGCCTAAATTCACAACGGTCAGCTGCCGTAGCAGACACCGCACACGACCTCGATATTCACCTGAATTCCCCTGGTCATTTGAGGAAGTGTTGACGTCTGAGGCTGGATGGCGGCAAGTAAACTTCTGGGCACGGCTGTGTGAGACTTGGTCAGTCAATTTGGGGCCAGTGCGTTTCGGAGAACGCACCAGTGAGAGACCATGAGGGAGGTTGGCGAGGATTCAACAGGAGGTTCAACTGTTGTGGTCGCAAGATGTGACGAATAGGGAAACAGGGGAGAGAAGTTCCTGTGACCCGTACCGGCCAACACTAATACTAAGGGTTCTGGGAATGGGGAGACAGACGATTGTCGAACAATACCAAGCTACGGTCAAACTCGGGGTCCGTCCACCGGATTTGAAGAGATTGATGTCGCCAATTGTGATGAGCGCTCTGATACCCTCATTTGTGTGCCCAGTGCCGCTATGTGTCGGCTCCTGCAGGCTGCAAAGAAAAAGAGTGTAAGTTCTGCAAGTTGAAAAAAAAAAAAAGGAAAAGGAAACCAAAGTGAATGAAACATGGTAAGGATGGGGACGATGTGTAGAGCTACGCACTGTGCTTGTCCTCCTTCGTCCTTCCTCTTCACCTCCGTACAACATTGGACCACGGGCTTCATCAAGGGGGGAAGGGTGTCCACACTATGTCGCATGCTCCTTCTATAGCCCGAACTCTTCATTTGCCGTGAGCTCGCATAGTTCAACGCTTCGTACAGGCTCGTGGTCTTTCTGTCGTGTTTCCGTCAGAGGGATGGTCAGAGATGGTTTAAGAGGGCGGTGGTAACGGACCTTATCGTGCAATGTTCTGAGACCAACAAGTCGATGAATCACGCGAGGCCTGGAATGGATTGCATTTTAATACTGTACCCTACCACTATAGGGAACGACCGTGACAGTCGCTGACACGGAAACGGAGGCCGTTGGCGGGGCGGAGACTTTGCGGTGCAAACAACCTCAAATTATAAATGACCAGCTGCTGACCAAGATGCTCTACTCTACAGTCCCGGGCCTGTGGCTATTTGAGAGGGCCTACGGTGGTCCTTTATCGCCATCGTTGTCTTCATCGACGTGTAATCGTCGTATGTGTCTGGCCGCTGTACCAAGTCACCCCCACTGTTCATATGCTAATTTGTCTCCCTCCTTCGCCATTCTCTCATACTAGTAATAGCAGATGAAGCCCGAGGGTCTGATGGTGTGACACTTATCGTTATCGGGGTAACTTTCACTGTCAGGTTTTCCCTGGGAGATGTGTTTTTAATCCGGAATCCTCGTTGTCTTCATTGAGTGTCCGACCGCTATGCCGAGGCATCCCCACTATTCGTGTACTGACTTGTCTCACTCTCTCGCGATTCACTCGTGATCGCTGATGAGGCCTCGATGAGGCCCGGGGTATGATGGTCTGACTTATCATTTTCAGGATAAACCTGGATGACTCTCATTGTCAGGTTTTCCCGGGAGCTGTGTTACGAAAGGCTTAGATTCATTCGGATCGTGATTCGATGGCCTCACCGTGCGGGGGTAATACATTGCCGACTGTTCCAACATCAAACCTCCGGGCCAATTTGCCGTTGCCATCATCACTGATGGCTGTAATAAGTACTTCGAGAACTACCCGCTAGGTGTTGTTGCGAAAAGCAACTCGCTCGGGAATTAACCATTGTGCGATTCGCCGTTGGCATGCCCCGAATCTCATCGATCTCATCAGCCGACCGGTACCATGATTAGGCGTCTGCATCAGCAACCATGCGTCTCCTGTCACCCATTTGATGCCAACTTCAGAAGGTTCAAATGCAAAGGAATGTGTTGCCCAGGAGTTGAGGGCCGAAGGGGGTGAGCGTGGGGGTTGAGATCAACGTTGAGAGGCAACGATTAGTGTCTCTCAGCCCTTTTTACCTAGAAAGCGCGTATTCATGTACAAAAAGGTCGAGCATTTCGTCCGTAACTGCAGCCCACCTAGTGAGGACGCCTCGCATTGACCCGGCACAAACTTTTCCGGGTGCTTTCTAAATTGGCTAGAGCTGTCACGCGTCCCAGTTTCGAAGCCTCGATCGTCCTTCCTCTTCTATCTCACGTATCGTTCCTCTCTTCCTGCTTATCGTCGAGCTGTGTCCCTGCCAATGGCGCTGCTCCCATCCCTATCATTCAGTTTCTTTCCGTCTTCATCTCTCATCTTTTCCTTCCTCCTGACTTTGCTAGCGCCGTGCTATCACAGCTATGTTGGCAAAAAACAATAAACAGTTTCAGATCGGGATGTCAATTTAAGGTTGACGCTGCGCGCCATGTGTTGAATTTCAAACATTATTGCATTATTGGCCAAGCGACCTTGGAACGCAAAAAGTACTTCATCATGTGCAGTCAAAATTTTGTTTTATTACAGTAGTAATGGAGGAATACGACTTTACATAGATGGCCGCCAGACTACTATTACTGGAGCGTGAGTGGGAAGGGAAACGAAGTGGGATCGCGGATGGGCGCAAGGACCGCAAGGTGCGCCGGCCTGCAACCAGACTCTGTTACCAGAGGGCGTTGTTTGGGGCTTGTCAGCTGATGTTTAGATGTTTGGACTGTTTATATTATAACACAAGGTCCCAGCAAAATCCAACATCTGATCCTCACCTTCGCCAGTTTTTTCTTTCTACAACACTTTGGTACTATGGCTACACATCATGATCTCCCCCGACTCCCAAATGTCAAGTTCAGAGTGCTTATTATTGGAAGAGCGAACGCAGGGAAGACATCCATTTTACAGAGGGTTTGCGATACGACCGAGAGTCCGGAGATCTACAGGCTCAGTCCAGGGGGAACTCGCTATCAGGTATGTCCTTGTTCCCGATAAGACTTTCGAACTCATCGTCTAGCCAGGTTAAACTCAACCCCACCACAGAGGTTTGACGGGCTTATTACTGTTGGTGATGGCCGATCATGATATTCCTCCTCGCAGCGTGGCCAACACGACATCAACGACGAACTCATCTTCACGAACCACGATGGCTATATTTTCCATGACTCCCGGGGATTTGAGGCAGGCAGTGAAGACGAGCTGAAGACTGTACAAGAATTTGTCAAACGCAAGTCGCAAGAGAAACGATTGAAAGATAGATTGCATGCGATCTGGTTTGTTCTTTCATGTACCCACAGTTGTAAATTCACAAGGTCACGGTTACTTTTCAGGTATTGCATTCCGATGGATAACCATCGGCCATCGCTAGATTTAAAGTATTTTGAAGCAATTCACCCAGACAACAACGGTGTGTCCATGTTGAAATGCGACTCTATGGATAATGGATAGGGATTGACATCACGATGTGGGATTTTCGAGTTCCTATAATAGCTGTTTTTACCAAGTACGATCAATTCAAGCGCAACATCAGAATGGAGTTAGAAGATGAAGGTCGTAATCGAGATGTGGATCTCAACGCTGAGGTGGAAAACAAATTCAAACAGCGTTATCTGGCGGGCCTTAACGCATCTCGCCCGTTTATTCGTTTAGAGAGTGAGGATCGTGTGTTAACCGATGAACACATACTGTATTAATATCCACCCTGCAGAGATGCAAAAGCATGGAGAACGATGTGCTGGTCTCATTGAAATGACTGCCAATGCACTCAGTGGCGGCGCAGTTGCCCTCATGCTTGTGGCTGTACAGAGGGACAACCTAGAGATCAGTGTAAAGCAGGCCATCAGATGGTGAGTTCTCATGCATAGCAGGACAAGGACGAGATGAGTGTAGTCCCATTCCAGGACCGATCATGATTTCGAACAAAGAAAAGGGAGTACAGAAGCAGTAATAAAGACTTGTATAGTGGCCTTTCCATCGCTCTGGGTGGGTTGTAATACCATCGTCTGAATTGTCACTTTGTGCTGAAAGACTGTTAATACTAGTATTCGGTCAGTCCTTCCTCCATTAGCCCCTCTTGTGTGATTTCTTACGCTTTTCCTCTTATGTCCTGATTTGTCCCTCCCTCGGAGTCCCTCTGCCGTCCCCAGTTGGTGAGTGCCACTTGCCCGGCCGCTTTCTTCCCGTGTGCTGACTTGTCCCTCCCTGCTGTCCCCAGGATGTGAGTGGCTCTCACTTGGTCTCTTTATTTCTGTATCCTGACTTGTCCCTCCCTCTGTCGTATCCAGGAAGTAAGTGCCCCTCACTTGGTCCCTTTTTTTCTATATCCTGAGTCCTGACCCGTTCCTCCCTCTGCTGTATCCAGGAAGTGAGTGCCATTCGCTTGGTCGCTTTCTTTCCGTGTCCCAACTTGTCCCTCCATCTGCTGTCTCCAGAGAGTGAGTGCTCCTTGCTCAGTCGCTTTCTTTCTGTGTTCTGAATTTTCCATTTCTCTGCTGTCTCAAGGATGTGAGTGCCCCTTGCTCAGTTGCTTTCTTGATGTGTCCTGACCCATCCCCCTCTGCCATCTCCAGGATGTGAGTGCCTCTCACTTGGTCACTCTCTTTCCATGTCCTGACTTGTCCCCCCCTCTGCCATCTCCAGGATGTGAGTGCCCCCCACTCTTTCTTTCCATATCCTGACTCGTCCCTCCCTCTGCCATCTCCAGGATGTGAACACCCCTTGCTCGGTTGGTTTCTTTCCATGTCCTGAGTACCCCTCACTTGGTTGGTTTCTTTCTGTGTCCTGACTTGTCCCCCTATCTGCCGTCTCCAGGGAGTGAGTGCCCCTCACTCAGTCATTTTCTTTCTGTATTCTGACTTATCTATCCCTCTGCTGTCTTCAGGAAGTGAGTGCCCCTTGCTTGTTCACTTTCTTTCTATGTCCTGACTTGTCCCACCCTCTGCTATCTCCAGCCTGTGAGTGCCTTTCACTCAGCCACTTTCTTTCTATGTCCTGACTTGTCCTTCCCTCTGCCATGTCTAGGAAGTGAGTGCCCCTTTCTTGGCCGCTTTATTTCTATTTCCTGAGTCTTGACTGGTTCCTCCCTCTCCCATCTCCAGGGAGTGAGTGCCCCTCACTCAGTCTATTTCTTTCTGTGTCCTAACTGGCCCCTCCCTCTATCACCTCCAGGAAGTGAGTGTCCCTTGCTCAGTCCCTTACTTTCAGTGTCCTGATTTGTCCCTCCCTCTGTGGTCTCCAGTTGGTGAGTGCCTCTTGCTTGGTTGCTTTCTTTCTATGTGCTGACTTGTCCCCTTCTCTACTGTCTCCAGAGAGTGAGTGCCCCTAGATTGGTCACTTTCATTCCATGTCCTGACTTGTCTGTCCCTCTGCCATCTATAGAGAGTAAGTACCCCTCACTCAGTCACTTTCTTTCCATGTCATGACTTGTTCCTCCCTTTGCCATCCCAAGGAAGTGAGTGCCCCTTGCTTGGTTGCCTTCTTTCCATGTCCTGACTTGTCCCTCCCTCTGCCATCTCCAGTTTGTCAGTGCCCCCCACTTGATTGCTTCCTTCCTGTGTCTTCAGGCTGACTTGTCCACCCCTCTACCAACTCCAGGAAGTGAGTGCCCCTTGCTCAGTCGCCTTATCTCCATATCCTGACTTGTCCCTTCCTCTGTCATCTCCAGAGAGTGAGTGCCCCTTGCTCAGCCAGTTTCTTTCTGTGTTCTTACTTGTTCCCCCATATGTCATCTCCAGTTGGTGAGAGCCCCTGACTCAGTCAGTTTCCTTTGATGTCCTGACTTGTCCCTCCCTCTATGGTCTCCAGGAAGTGAGTGCCACTTGTTTGGTCACTTTTTTTTGGTGTCCTGACTTAACCCTCCTTCTGCTGTCTCCAGTTTGTGAGTGCCCCTCCATTGGTTGCTTTCTTTTCATGTCCTGACTTGTCACTCCCTCTGCCATCCTCAGGAAGTGAGTACCCCTTGCTTGGTTGCTTTCTTTCTGTGTCCTGACCTGTCCCTTCCTCTGCCATCTCCAGGGAGTGAGTGCCCCTTGCTTGGTTGCTTCCTTTCAGTGTCCTTAGTTGTCCCTCGCTCTGCTGTCTCCAGTTAGTGAGTACCCCTTGCTCAGTCACTTTCTTTCATCATCCTGACTTGTCCGTCCCTCTGTGGTCTCCAGTTCGTGAGTGCCCCTTGCTTGGTTGCTTTCTTTTTGTGTCCTGATCTGTCCCTCCCTCTCCCATCTCCAGTTCGTGAGTGATCCTCGATCCTCACTTCATTGCTTTCTTTCCGTGCCCTGACTTGCCTATCCCTCTTCCGTCTCCAGGGAGTGAGTACCCCTTGCCCAACCGCTTTCTTTCCGTGTCCTGACTTGTCCTTTCCTCTACCATCTCTAGTTGGTGAGTGCCCCTTGCTCAGTTGCTTTCTCTCTGTGTTTTGACTTGTCCCTCCCTCTGCCCTCTCCAGTTGGTCAGTGTCCTCGCTTGGTCGTTTTTGTTCCGTGTTTTGACCTGACCTTCCCTCCGTCGTCTCCAGGATGTGAGCACCCCTCGGTCGGTCGATTTCCTTCCGTATCCTGAGCTTTTCCCTCCTTCTGCCTTCTCCAGGGCGTAAGGACCCCTTCAATTTGCTCGTCTATTCTCGGTGTACTAACGCGCTCCTTCTTCTCTGCATTTTTCAGAAGGTGGATCTTACATTTGTATCTGCATGCTCCCTGCGTTCTCACGTCCTTGCTTCTCTGACTGCAGCTGTTAATATCTAAACTTCGATCATATAACTCCGATGTACGGTTCTTATTCTTTCCGATTTCATCTTGGTTTTACCAATGCACTTTCAGCCGTCTCTCTGTATATCTAGTGATGACACACATCACGCCATGATCGGTACATTTCCGCATTTTGCTTTTGTATCTTCTAACATCCAAAATAGTGACAATCCTCATTCTGGACCATGCCTCCCTTTTGTATGCCTCCCCATCCCATCCGACTCTCGAGGATGCTTTGGACCAAGCATTTTCCCACTACAAATCTTCCGATATTCATAATGCAGTCAAAGAGCAGTTTTTACTACCTCCCAAAGCATATTCTACTTCGCAATTCACAGAATTTGTGCTTAGTCAGCGTCTCCGATAATTACTTCTTACTTTCTGCTATTCATCATTTCGTCAGATTCGTGCGGCCTGGTTCTCACGTCTGTAAACAGAAGCGAAGTCCTCATAATAAATTCAGACACACTACTGTAGGGTGTGGACTCGCGCTGGCCTCAGATTCGGCCCTTCGCGACCACGTGACAGCCTCTGCGCCTGTGCTCGACATGTCAGTGTTCCCTTTGCAAGCTTGCCTCGTCCCCTCGGCTCTTCCTCCACCTCCATCGCCTTGCAATCGACGCCAAGTCCCTTGTCCTTTCCACATTCCGACACATCTTACCTCAAATCTCGCTACCGACGACACTCGGATCGCTCAGAGCTGCCAGCACAATGTCGCGCGCCGCCTCGAGGACGGGGAATTAGGCCCAAGCACCACGGCCTTGTCGGATAAGGATCATTGTCTATAGGTTTCCACGCTCCTTCGTACGTTTATCGCTTGTTTTTCTTATCGGAACATCCGCTCACTTTCTCCCTTGCATTAGCACTCCCTTATTCGACCTCGTGCCCGCCTTTTCCCCTTGGATATCAAACGTCGCCGTGTGGGTCTGTCGCCGGCAAGACCTATCCTTTAACTTTCCTTTTTCTCCTCGTTTGCTACTCACTCGTTAGTAGCGTACTTGTTCCTAATCGCGTCAGCCCAAACCTATAAATACCCGTGCGCCCGCCTCGCTGTAAAGCAGGCAACTGTGGCCCAAGATTCCCCCTCGGTCGTGTGTGTGCTAGGCGGCCGTCGCCCTTCCTCTCCTTTCCTTTTCGCTTGAACGCAACTGCTAGCAGACGTACGATCGCTACTCGCCGTCCATCCCGACTTGTTCCTCGGATTCTCGTGAACGCGACCGGGATCCTATTTTATCTATTCCTCCACCCTCTCTTTCTTGAACTCACGCGCGGACACGACATCTGCCATCCACTACTTAAATTGATTTGATGGTTTGCGCCACTTCCGGATTGCACGCTGAATAGCACCAGAAGAAGGACAAAATGTAACGAACCCGTAGTTTACACCGTCAGTTTAAGCTGATTTCGGGCACAAATCGCTCAGCCGTTGGACCAACTACCCGAGTGCAATTGCAGCCGCCACTGTGTACTGTATTAAGCTCTCGCTCTGCTCTCAACCTAACAGGACATCCCTGGCAGGACAAATTCCCCAGTCATCGTCACCAATCCCGCAGACTCGATTAACGAGGAAGCTCTCGGGTCACTGGATACTGGCAATCTACCATGTTTTATCCCTTCCAAACTTGGGGGTCAGGTTCAAACGGAAGACTCGGGAGGATCCTAAATGACGTCCTCCGTTACCGGTCTCGTGCGCTCTTTCTGTTCACTAACTTGTCTACGGTCTATCTGTCAGATTTGGAATCCCCCTACGGCCCACCCCCAAATTACACGTATATACTCACTGAGGAAATTCCCTGGCTGCCTTGACAACGGGCTGCCCGCCGACATGGCATCAGGGAAAACCTCAGTGGTTAATCCGCGTTAGCGAGCGTTAATTTAACTTCGCTAACAAAGATTATCAAAATTAACAGGATTAACAAGAATTTGCATACCCCCCATTAATTTAAATATAATTTG
>Ga0307510_10011565_pt1 | contig 10472 bp, 2 predicted proteins | sample 12_EM_MG_FD_207224 | JGI IMG/M metagenome (GOLD analysis project Ga0307510, IMG submission 207224) | Populus trichocarpa ectomycorrhiza microbial communities from riparian zone in the Pacific Northwest, United States - 12_EM | ecosystem: Host-associated > Plants > Roots > Unclassified | place...
GAATATAAATTTTTTTTTTTTTTTGCTATGGGCCTTCAGCTTTTTTTAGGGCTTCACATTACTATTTTTTTCACGTAATATTTTATTAACAATCCAACCACAGTTATCATTTTTTTTTTATGTTAATAAATCATTCTTTTTTTTATCCAACAAAGAATTAAAAAGGAAAAACCTAGTAACTTCATGTCGTTAGTTATTCAACTTTCTGTATTACATATATAATTAAGTATCCACATCCCTAATGATAAGAAAATCACAAAAACCAATGCCTCATCACCATTTTGTCATCATTGCTGTAGCCATCGTCATCTTTCATCGTTTTTCTATGAACTGTTCATCCATGTCAGATGACATTTGCAGAATTGTCTGAACAATCTCCATAATTAAGTATCCACACGCAATTAATGGATGGAAATGAGTTACTGTAATGGTTTTTCTCGTAAGGTGCTAGAAGAGGCGTCTGATTTACATCAAGTTATGATGGAGCTGTAGAATAAATATGTATTAAAAATGGATTCTTGTCAGTATTTCTGATAAGCAATAAAACTTACATTGATTCACATTTCTTTAACAAGAGTTCCATGCATATTATGAAAAGCGAAAACAAATCAGTATAGACTTAATTAAATTAACACAATCCTTGCTAAAAGTGATCATGCATGGCTGCTCGCTCCATGACTAGCAGGGCACGAAACATCAGCAATTACAAACCATAAAAGCAAAGCACAGACCATGCAATTTCAAAGCATGCTTTCTCCAAGCACTTAACAAGCCAAGTAAAATGAGAGGAACGATCGATGTATCAGACAAAATGCCCCTCCAAGCAGGGGCGGAACCAGGGAAGGCAAGCAGGGGCGGCCTCTGCAAAATATTTTAGATTTTCTTATTATTTAGTGTTTAAATATAGGATAATATAATATTTTTTATTTTAAATAAATAAGTTTTATAATAATAAATTATATTTTGAATTTTGGCTCTTTCTATTAAATAATTCCAGTTCCGCCCCTGCCTCCAAGCACCTCCGGTGTTCTCTTTTTGTTGGTACGATGTGTTTTTATATTGGTGGAGTTATTGTTGGCAATGAGATTTTTTTTCCTTAAAAATTACAGTTTAACTATTTTATTATTAGTATTTTAACTTTAAAACTTTTTTTTATTTTTTATTTTTGTTCTTAATTTTTTTTAAAATATATGTCTTTGATTTCATTATTCAATCCTAATTTATATTTTTTTTCAATTTGATCCTTATTTTTTTGATTTTTAATTTTTTTTCTTGGTCATTTTGTAAAAATTTTATTGGTTTTCAATTTCATCATTCAATACAAATTTATGGTATATTATGTTTTTCAATTTGGTCCTCATTCTTTTATTTTTTTTAATCTTTTTGTTAAAGATTTTTTTTCTTTTCAATTCCATCCTCCAATCAAAAATTTATAGTTGTCTTCTAATTTGTTTATTTTGATTTTTTATCCTCATTCTTTTAAAAACAATTATTTTATTTTATTTTAGATCCTTTTGTGTGATTACTTTTTTCCCTGATTTCACCCTTCAACGTTTGCTTTGCTAGGGATTAGGCTTTGCAGTTTTTTTCATGTATAATACTTATGATCTAATGATTTGAGTCATGAGTTTGAAAAGTTAACGAGGGTTGATATCATTTGGTTTCTTTTTTTTCAAATTCATTGTTAGAAATTACTTTTTTTAAATAAATTGGTTTTGTGTTTTTTTTGTCGGATTATTCTGACCTCATGATCTGAGACGCATGTTTGACAGGTTAACCCAGACTCTTTATTATCCAGGTTACATGTCTATCATGCTAATTCAGGTTTTTCATCCTTCCATATTAATTGACTAAAAATTGAACCATTGTTTTTCAGCTCTTGGAAAAAGATCTTTTTCCCAAGTTATTGTTATCATTTTTTTGTTTGTTTTTTTAATCTGATTAAAATAAAACAAGTTTATTTGACTAGTCAGGCTATAACGCGAGCCGTATAATTTTCATCTTTTTTTTTAAAATGCACTTACTACACCTGAATATTGTTTTTTATGAAAAAAAAGATTTATAGTGTAACGTAGACTATCATAATGTCTTAAAGAATTACATTTTACATTCTAAATTTTGTTACATAACTATCATATTGTTTAATTTAGGATATAAACTATAATTTTTTTAAAAATAAAAGGTAAATATAAAAGCAAAAAATTATAGGATCATCAATGCAATTTCCCCTTAATATCAATAATTAAGATGGTGGCTTATAAACCCCGAGAGGTGTAGTTCAATTAGTTAGACTCTGGATTTGCTTATTAGAGGTCACCAGTTTGAGTCTCACAAACCTCAAGGTTACTGAAGGCTTGCATGGTCATTAACTTCAGGGCCTGTAGGATTAGTCGAGGTGCGAGCAAACTGGTCCGGACATCCATTTTGATAAAAAAAAAAAAAGAAAAGAGATGGCTGCTTATGTAGGTTTGGATTGGAGCCACACGACAAAATAGACTCACATGAGTTGCTGCAAGTGGTCTCATGCCTGCACGAGTAAATAATTGAAGATGTAAAATCGTCAATGAAACCTTGCATCTGAAATTAAATTACATCCCACTCTAGATATTAGAGACAGCTGGCAACAATTACATACAAATCCATAAAATTCACGTTTCCAAGTTGACCACTCTTCCCCACGCAACAATCTTTACATTTCAGTCTCATATTTTTATTTTAATTATGAATAAAGTTAAAATTAGTTAAGAAATAATATTTAGATTTATATTTCTATTGGGAGTTGGGGCCTCAGACAACAATGCCTAATATGATTGTGAATATTAAAACCTATATTTTTATTAAAAAAAATCCACAATTTCATAATATATATATTTTTTAATTGAGTTTTCTTATGTTTTCATGCTTGTTCTATCAAGTACGTATATGCCGTAGCGGTCTATATAATGTTCTAATTAAGAAGGCCGGTATTTTGGAAACATATACAATTGATTAATATATTTTTTTAAATAAAGAAAATCAAATAAGAAAGTCAAAGCATAGAAACTTAAATAACATTTAAAAAAGACACAAACACCAAAATTAATATTATTAGAAAATGAATACGTCCAAAATGGCAACACCACATACAGATTAGCCAGAATAGATGAATGCATTGGACAGAAAAGTTCCTCGGTCCACCCTCTTAGTTTTCAGCACTGCGATTTCTTAATTATGTTGTTCTTGGATTATAATTTATTTTTTAATTAAATTGATTTTTATTTACTTCTAGATAATTCACTACAAATTATGCTGAAAATGAATATATATATATATATATATATATATATATATATATATATATATTATGAAGATGAGAGCAAACATTTTGCTGAAAAAGAATAATGTGAGAAAGGCAAGAGTTATGAGATTCATTCAATTTAATAACATGAAACAAGAGAAGGAAATCACGTTGAAAGTCACATGACATCACGTGGATTGCATCTCTCATGATGTCGTTTTCTATTACATACAGCCACCGTTTTATTGTCCTCTCTCTCCTTGATCTCCAACATGGCAACATGCAAACTGCGACGATTGGCCAAGCTTTTTCAGGCCTGACATGAGAATTAATTTTGATATATTTTCCTCGCTGGTCAGCATTGGCTGGATGCAATTATTGCCAGGTTGTACTGTAGCCACGTGCCTCTATCTTGCACTTCCTACTTCTCTTCATAATCTTCACCTACTCATCTCCTCTTTAATTATTATATTATATTAGTATATACTATAAACTAATTCTGGTCTTCCTTTTACTTTTCACAGCCACTTCGAAGACTATTTATTTTAATAATTTATTTCAATTTTATTTTTTAATATTTAATTTATTGAATTTTCAACTTCATAATTTTTTGTAATTTACTTTATACGTGGTTAACTCATATCACGAGTTTGGTAGGTTAAATTGGTTGACTCAATATTTTTAATTGATTTTTTTTTTAATTTCATCATTTAATAGTGAATTGATTGATTGATAATTAGACTTCATGATTTATTTTGGGTTGCTTTCTATGAAATTATCTCGTTTTATTATAGGTCGCGAGTTTGGCAGTTAACTCAGTTGAATCGAGTTTTTTTAAATCTTTTTAGTTGATATTTTTTTCAATTTCATCCTTTAGCAAGGAGTTGATTATGAATTAGGATTCATGATTTAGTTTAGTTTGCTTTCTATGATATCATCTTGATCTTATGACCAAGGTTACGTGTTTTACGAGTTAACCCGAATATACTTAGATCGTTTTATAGTGCCCTGTTTATAGATTGTTTTTTTTTTTTCAATTTCAACCTTTAACAATGGGTTTATTGAAAATTGAACTTCATAATTTGTTTTGATTTATTTTCTATGGCGTTATCACAGTCTCATGACCCAAGTCACGGGTTTGACAAATTAACTCGGGTTGACTCATGTCATTGTTTTTTATTTACTTTTTATGAGGTTATCCTTATCTCATTACCCGAGTCACGAGCTTGACAGGTTAAACTAAGGTCAATTATTTTTTTTCTTATTTTTTAATTAATTTTTTTCAATTCCATTCTTTCAATATTAGATTGATTGAGAATTGAGTTTTATAATTTGTTTTGATGTTTTTTATATGGGGTTATCATGGTCTCATGATTCAGGGCGTGGATTTAACATGTTAACTCAGGCTAGTCTGAATCAATTCAATATGTTGCCGTTGTAATATTTTTTTTAAAAATATTATCTTGATTTTTTATAAATCAAATTATGTTTTTACCGATTATCTAGATTGTCTTTAATCGTATAAGTCATTCATTAAAAAAAAAAAAATCTGACCTGCAATATCTAAGATCTTCTCTTCATTAAAAATTGTTGAAAAGAGCCCCTCTGTGCACCATTTTTAATCTATGAATATCATTGGAAAGAAGAGTATAAGCTAGCTTAACTTTACCACTACTGAATTCCTGTCTAGGACTTGAACCCACTATATTAATTAATCCGTCTCTATAACAGAGTTAAAAAGGAATAAACCCCCATTTGTTAAATCCCGACAAGTTGATAGGAAATGACAAATAAATAAAATAAATAAAGGACTTTAATTGTAAAAAAACAATGGCATTGACAATTGCGGAAAGCATGAGTTAGCCCGTAGCTAACCCTAAAAAAAACACATGATTGTACACCAGCAATGGGATATGGTGGTGTTAGCCAGTAGCTAACACTCAAATCCCAGCTAGAATTAAGTCAACAAATTTAAGCACACTTTTATTTCTCAAATGGACCGATCGGTCAACTAGGTGTTGGCCAACAATCCCCCCCGTTTTTTTTTCCCCGACCAATATTCTAAATGCATTTCTAGCACTCAATGCATGCTAGCATTGCCAACGATCATTGACTGCTGCAAAACTCCAAGAATCCCATAAACTCATGATTGCGTATCATTGTTATGCTCGTGTCAATACCAACACCTCCTGCGAAAGATTTCATCAAGTTAACTACAATGTTGCTGATGAATTATTAGCCTTGTAGTCAAGGCGACTCGTAAAAACGATGGTATAGAAACAGGAGTTCATTGTGGTTCTTACCCATTGTGAGAGCACTAACGAAGATGACACCAGAGAGGATGAATACAATGAGCGAAGCTCTTCCTAGAATTTTAACGAGTTTTCTTACAAAAAACTGTCCCCAGAAGCCAGCCAAAACAGACACTCCCATGAGATACAATGCTGCAACAACAAATTATACATAGATATGAAATAATAAATCAGTAGATGGAGCACAGAACACAGTCTGCGCACTAAACTGATATCTGATAAAGTTGAAGGAGGAGAGATTAAGAATATTGATGGCTACGTACCGAAAGGTATTGGGAACCTCTTAAGGAGATAAAACTCCACCACAGACAGGGATGATGAGAACATCATAACGAATGTACTTGTTGCACTGGCAACCTGTTAAATGCAACAACGGGATTATTCCTTCAGCGCTCAAATTTCTTAAGAAAGAAGCATGGTCATTTGCAGAAAGTAACTTGAAAGAGAGTATGAAGAGTATATGAAGCTCAAGAATTCTTGGTTGCGTGGGCAACTTGAAAGAGAGATCATGCATGGCTGCTTGTTAAAACTAACAAGTAATAGATATTAAAAAAAGAGAAGAAAAAATCATCATACATGGGGGCTGACACCGATCTCGAGGAGCAGAGGTCCCAGAACGAATCCACCGCCTGATCCAAGAAGACCCCCAACGGTGCCTCCTATGATGCCACAGAGTGCGCAGAATAAAATGTGCATGGGAGTCCATTCAATAGAAGCCTCACAAATTGTTTCTGTGTTTCCTGTGCTAATCCTCTTCTTGTTTTCTCTGTATAATTTGACTGCTTCATATCCGAATACCCCAAATGCTATAGGAAACTACAGGAGAACAGAACGCACCCATTAGGACCATCACGAGTAAAACCTACCAATGATCGATGAAAGAAAAGAAGCCACAAGAATACATGTAAAGAGCAATATTGTTGCTTGTTATGAATACCTGTAGGCAGAAGAGGACCCAGTACCATGTACTGCAAACAGCTACATCATTCTGCAAAATCAATGACAATATAAGAACATGAAAATATATGAAAATATTCGGGACAGAGAGAGGGGAAGAGTAGGCTTGCCTTGATAACTTGAAGAAGGAGGAAAGAAGTCCAAACAAGGAACAGAATCAAAAGCCTTTTCCATTTCAGGTTGAAGCACAATATTTGCTACAAGATTAAGACAAAGTGGATTCAGAGACTGTTAAGTTAGAGGGTGGTAATTGCACAAAGATTATATGAAGGTGGAATTTGTTTACCATTTTTGATTTCTCTTCTCTAGGGATCAGTGGCTCATACTCTGTATCAATCAGAACTGCATGCCAAATAAATCACAAGAAATCAATGTTCAAAACTCAATAGGCAGTAGAATGTAATGATTTGCAAAATTTATGGGCAGATAAAAAAGAGAATCGATCAGTGTTAGTCTTACGTTCGCCACGGGAGTTAACTATAGTTTCTTGTTGGATGACCATTTCTTTCTGCAAAAATTAACATCACTTGATAACAATAAAGGAAATGCCTCGAATTATACATCTTGATAAAAGAAACTCTGTAAATTGTACCTTCAAAATTGTCTCTTCCTTCCACATTTCAATTCCCTTGAAGAAAGACCTAGAAGAGGTCCCTGGCCATAAAAAGAAATGAATCAAAACAATGAAAGAGAAATCAGTATCAACATGCATAGAAACAATGAGATTAAGTGTGATTCATTACAAACAAAAAGGTCACAAGAGTATACCTATGAAGAGTATGATGATGAGGACAGTAATTAACCAGTAAGGAAAAACAACACTCAAGGAAACACCAAGGGTGATGCCAAGCAAAAGCATGGGCTGGAAGAGGAGAGCCAAGTCATAGTCTATGATGGGCACTTCTCTTGTTGGGTGGGGCACTCTTAGATTGTACCAAACAGATGATGCTGATGCCGCCATGATCATACCTGCACCAATTCCACAAAACCATTTTTTTTCAACATAAGATTAAAGACAAAAAGGAACTCAAAAGCTACTTTATCTTTTTCCACACAGAGCGACACTTTCTATGTCAATTCAAAACATATTCTCATAGAGCATAAGCTCACTTTGCTATTGCGTCGTGGCCGTATTTTTTAAAAAATATGATTTTTTTTTTCATTTTTTTGATGCATTTAAGAAAATAAAAATAATATTTTTTTAATATATTTACAAATAAAAAAAAGCTTTTAAAGCAGCCGCAACTAATACTACCATAGTGATAGAGGGTCGACGTCAAATTTTATACTACAAGAAAAAAAATTCACTCTTGAACTTTAGAGATCTCCTTTCACCTATCAAAAGGCGAATTTCTTAATTTAATACTGTTACCATACATTACTCTATCATATATTAGAGAAAGCCATTCATATAGATGCTATTGCCATCCACGCGCGCGCACACACACACAACACACACAAGAAGAATGAAAGTCAATTTTTTTTATTATAAAATAAAAATAAAATTGAAGATGTAAGAAGAAGAAGAAGAAGAAGAAGTAGACATATATATGAAGCATGTGAATTGAGGAAGTATGTACATACATTTAGAAAGAGCAGCAGCAGACTTGGTATCAAATCCAACAATCAAAGTAAGCATGGGGACGAAAATGCCACCCCCTCCAACTCCACCAACCGTACCGCACGCCGATCCTAGAAGTCCTATCACTGTGGCCAGCACTGTTCTCCAACTAAACTCTAATTTCTGCACAAGAGATTATCAATTAAGAAAACAAAACCAAACACCCCTATGGCATCAAGATTCAATACAATTAACTCAGAGAGACTCACAGGCCAAACTTTGTCTGTGGTGGATAGGTAGGGGGAGGCGAAGATATCAGAATTAGGATTCGGTGAGGCTTTCTCATTTGGATGGGAGAGGAAGAACACAGAAAGGATAGCCACAGAGAAACCTGATAACAGATAAAGCACCAATCCTCTAGTGGCCATATATGTATAATATATATACAGTCTTGAATACACCTGCTCGCAGAGAATTAAGAAAGAAGAAGAAGCTGTTTGTAGTCCTTGGTTCAAGGATACAAGAGCACCCCCTCCCAGATGATGGCTGCGGCTAGCGTCACTCGATAATTTTCTGCGCAAGGAGATAGCAAAGGAAGGAAGGAATGAATGGATATAAAGGAGAGGAGAGAAGAAAGGAATGATTTATAAAACTTGCACAAGTAGACGTCAGAGAGAGAGAGAGAGTTTGGTCTGAACAATCATTAAGAGGAGATGACGAGAATCTCGTCGTTTAAGGAGATAGATCATACATTAGCTGGGCAAGTGGCGACCTCATTGCCACAACAGACGGGCTCCTCCTAAATTACGTTTACACGTGTAACTATCCTAGTGGATCTATCAATATTAATTACCGGAAAAGGACATTATTTTCCCCAAGGAGCAAACCTTTCTCCTTTGATTTGATTTGATTTATTGGCGTCCATAAATACACTGCTCCAACGTAAAATCATAATACAAATTAAAATATCGAAAAATAAAATATTGCTTCCGAATTCCGATGAGAGGTTCGTGGATGATTGGTGCCGGGCTAGAAGCTGTACGACAAGTGGAGGCCTGATAGGTGGAATGGAATCCATACTGTTTGGAGTTATATTTGTGGCCTTGGACCTGACCTGTATCTGTTCGCGTTTCAAATCGGACACGTCTCTCCTGATGTCGTAAGTAAACCACGATAATCAATCTAACTAAATTAATTCCTCCATAAATTAAATATTATAAATATTAATTAATTTTTTTGGTGTTAAAATATATAATGTGAATAATTTTGGCCAAACAACACTATTTTTTTTTTTAAATAAAGGATATTATGAAGTAAGTCGCTGGATTGAGATTTTGTTCGTCTTTTATTTGTTTTTATTCAAATCTCACTATGCGTACTTGCAACTTTATATCAAATTTAAAATGGTCCAATATTTTGTTCAGTGCAAATAAATTCTAATTTTATTTATATTTTTTAAATAGATAAAACAATTTATATTGGAAAGAGTTATATATGCTGTAAATATTTTATAATAATAAAATATTATTCTCTTTTTTTATATATAGCTATAGGACATCATAATATTAATTATAAGAGATTGTAATCTTCAATTTTTTTCGCTAAAAAACACCAATATCCTTTTATATAAATAGCCTCTAATAGAAAGAAAAAAAATAAAAAAAGAATTTTCTTGAATCACTAGATATTAACACGTGTACAAGCACTCATTGGAAGGCATGAAACAACAACGCATGAAGAAGTGAAATGATAAGACTGACAACTCGAAAGACTCTATCCCAATCAGCCCTCATCTATTCAAAAAAATCTCGATCTGTTTTCTGTAATTTCTACTTAAATTTTGGCTAAAATGTTCCGGCTGAATAAATTTTTTTAAAATATCTTAAATATACTGATCAGTCTAAAATTTTATGGGAAGTCTCTTGTTATATGATTAAATTTTCAGGATAATTAGAGTTTAGAAAGGTCTTATAAAGTTATTGATAATATTTTTATAATTATATTAAAATTTGTAATTTTTTTTTCCAAAGATTTTTTTTTGTGTTTTTTTTATTAAATTTCATTTTTTCCTAATAGATTTATCGAGAATTGAGTTTCATAATCTGTTGTGTTTTATTTTATTTGGTATTATTATGGTCTCATGATCCGGATTACGAATTTAAAAGGTTGATCCGAGTTGATCTAATATATTATCGTCTTAATATTTTCTTAAATAATATAACATCTAATTTTTTTTAAATCAAATTATAATTTTTTTAATAATTTAAATTATTTTATTTGGTATTATTATGTTCTCATGACCCGAGTTATGAATTTAAAAAATTAACTCGGATTAATCTAATATATTATCGTTTCAGTAATTTTT
>Ga0307510_10011566_pt1 | contig 10472 bp, 8 predicted proteins | sample 12_EM_MG_FD_207224 | JGI IMG/M metagenome (GOLD analysis project Ga0307510, IMG submission 207224) | Populus trichocarpa ectomycorrhiza microbial communities from riparian zone in the Pacific Northwest, United States - 12_EM | ecosystem: Host-associated > Plants > Roots > Unclassified | place...
ATTTTATCGTAAAATCGATTATGCAATTGAGTTCAATTAGAAAAAAAAAAAAAAAAGTACCCCGCTAAACCCGCAAATAGGGGCAACTAGGATTATCTCGTCAAACTCGCAAACTGGGTTATTAACTCCACAACATTTAATAACCTAATTTTTTAAAATTATTTTTTATTTAACTAAATTTGTTTAGAAAATAGACCATACCGCAATACTAGGATATTTTTCTGATACTATGTCGATGTTGAGATATTTTTTTTATACTACAATAACCATATAAAGGTAAATTAAAATAAATTATCTACTCTAAATCCCTATAAACACATTATATAATGACTAAATTAAAAAACATCAATAACCAAATAAAAAAAAGGGAGTCAAATGCAAAAAAAAAAAAAAAACATTGTGGATTACTATTATAATTCATTGTGTTAATTCGGTGTGGGGACTATATGATTAAAACAAATAGACAATCACATAATTGAGTTCAATTAGAAAAAAAAAAAAAAAATACCCGGCTAAACCAGCAAACATGGACAACTAGGGTTATTTTGCCAAACTTTTAAACCGGATTATTGACTTCACAAAGTTTAATAACCTAGTTTTTTTAAAAATTATTTTTTATTCAACGAAATGTTTTTGAAAAATAGACCATACCGTGATATTGAGATATTTTTCTAATACTAACATGATGATAGGATATTTTTTTGATATTGCAGTAACCATATAAAGGCAAATTAAAATAAATTATCTAATCTAAATCCCAATAAACACATCATATAAGGACTAAATAAAAAAAAAATCAATAACCAAATAAAAAAAGGGAGTCAAATGCAAAAAAAAAAAAAAACATTGTGGATTACTATTATAAACCATGGTATTAATTCAGTGCGAGGACTATATAATTAAAAGAAAAATAGACAATCATATAATCGAGTTCGATTAGAAAAAAAAAGAAGAAAACGTACCAAGCTAAATCTGTAAACAGGGGCAATCAGGGTTATCTCATCAAACTCGTAAACCGGGTTATTGACTCTACAAAGTTTAATAACCTAGTTTTTTTAAAAAAATTATTTTTTATTTAACTAAATGGTTTTTTAAAATAGACTATACCGCGATGGTGGGATATTTTTCTAATACCAACACGATGCTAGGATATTTTTTTGATACTGCAATACCCATATAAAGACAAATGAAATAAATTATCTACTCTAAATCCCCATAAATACATCATATAAGGACTAAATTAAAAAAAAATCAATAACCAAATAAAAAAGGGAGTCAAAATGCAAAAAAAAATAAAAATTAACACTATGGATTACTATTGTAATCCACAATGCTAACGAGTGTGGGGACTATATGATAAAAATAAAAATAGACGATTACATAATCGAGTTTAATTAAAAAAAAAAGTACCATGCTAAACCCGCAAACAGGGGCAATTATGGTTATCTCATCAAACTCACAAACCGGGTTATTGACTTCACAAAGTTTAATAACCTAATTTTTATTTATTTTTTTATTTATTTAACTAATGAAAAAAACTGGCAAAACCCAGTCGACCCGGTCGAACCCATGCGAGACCCGGCATATATATAGTAACTTTACTAACAACAAAAGGAAAGAACCATTATTCTGCCATAATTTCTTTCTTCGAAGCTTGAAAAACCAAGAGATCTGGTATCTGTAATCCAAGTAGATGAAGCTATTGCTTTCCTAAAATTTCCAAGCCAAGGTATGAATCATGTATTCTTTTAATTTTAAATGTTGTCTTCGGGTTATTTAAATCTTTTGATTTTGCAAAGAGGTTGGTTTCTTCACAGAATAGCTTTTGAGTTTGTGAAAATAATGGTAAACACATCCCAATCATACTAGCAAGAGTAGCAACCAAGATTGAAAAGATGACAATTAGTTTGCCTCATCTGCAATTAGCTTGCCTCATAACATATTTTTCTAATTTGGCTTATAGATCTCTTAGAATCCCTGCACTATTCAACTGCATTAATATAATTAATTAGTTTTTAGCAATTTATGTTGTGTGTTTTAGAGAATTGTTATTCATAAATACGTGTAGTACAAAGCTTGTTATTCTTCTTCTGAAAAAAATAATAATGATAATGATAATAATAATAATAATAATAATAGTGTAAACAATTTTTTGGCTTGAATATAAATTATTTATAGCTTCTGTGTTCCTAATTTTCTTTTTTTCTTTTTTCCTCCAAGCTGTAAAGTTTTGATGATTTATGGCAAGTTTTTTTGTTTCTAGAAGTTTTGAGAGTTCTTGTCAAAAAAAATTAATTGAATATTCCGAGTCCACATATTCATTAGTAACCATTTTTTGTATGTTTGTGCGCGTGTAGGAAGGGAGTTGGAGAAAAGACATGCAACATGTAACTGACATTTCCATCTTTTGAAGAGCTTTCCTTCAATTAATTCCTGTCTATGAATTGCATGGATACAGATGGGAATGATTTGGAGAGAAGCTGGATATAGATTTTGCATTAATTTTTTTAATTTTTTCGGGTTGACCCGGGTCAACCCGTGTAACCCGGGACCCGGCTTCTTAGCGGGGTCAACCTCCAAGTCGGGTCTTATAACTATGATTCTTATAGATACATCATATAAAAACAAAACAAAACAAAATCAATAAAGAAAAAGGAGTTAAAATGTAAAAAAAAAAAACTAAAACTGTGAATTATTATTATAATTCAAAGTTCTAATGAATATAGAAAAACAGTATTTTTTTTCCCTTATATTTTAACTTTATTTATAATTTATAATAAACTTGATTTGGTTTTGCTGCATTAGGTTTTGAAAAAAAAACCCTTAATTAAGACAAAAACCGAACCAAACAAACAAACGTCCGTGCCACCCTAAACTGAACTCCAATATGGCATCCAACCACAAACGACACGTACACTCCCTCACCACCCCAAAAAAAAAAAAAGTTGAAGGCAGGAAGGCTCGCAAGGAATTCCTAAAATAATCAACCCCAAATAACATAAAGAACCCATGGCGTCTTCAGCGTCAGCAGTACTGTCCAAAATCACTCCTTCTTTTCCGAAAATCCCATCAACCAATTCGCCACAATCCCTAACCATAAAACAACGCACACTTCTCCCTGGAACGGGAAGGAGGATCTTCCACAAAACTGCCATCAAAGCGACGGCGCCCACTGGTTCCTCATCTCCCGGACTCTACTCAGCGCAGCAATTCGAGCTCAACCCTCAAAACGTGGACCTTGTTCTAGAAGAGGTTCGGCCTTACTTGATTGCTGATGGTGGAAACGTCGATGTTGTGTCTGTTGAAGATGGTGTCATCTCTCTCAAACTCCAAGGTCATTTCTTTCTAACTTAATCCAATTTTTCTTGATTTTTTCTTTATATATAATTATTGTTGTTGATGGGCTTGCTTGCCAAGTAATGAATAACAGGAGCATGCGGGGACTGTCCTAGCTCAACAACCACCATGAAAATGGGAATTGAAAGAGTTCTAAAAGAAAAATTTGGAGATGCTATTAAAGATATTCGCCAAGTATCCGACGAAGAATCGAAGGAGACAACTGTTGAGGTATAACCTTTATTTGTTTTTGGTTTTTTGGTGTTGGATTTGTTTGGTTATTGTAATAATTTAATTCTGGCTGTTGTGGAAATGTAGAGAGTAAATGGTCATTTGGATATACTAAGACCAGCTATTACAAACTTTGGCGGAAGTGTGGAAGTGCTGTCTGTTGAGAATGGGGAATGCCGTGTTCAGTATACAGGACCAGAGTCTATTGCTTCAGGAATCAAAGCAGCAATTAAGGAGAAGTTCCCAGACATTGTGGATGTTGTTTTTGTTGCCTAGGTCAGGAAAGATTTATATCAGAAATTTAGTTTGCTGATTATCCATAAAGAAATAAATGGGAGGCTGCTGCACTTTGATTTTTTAAGCTGATTTATAGTTAAGCTCAGATGCAGCCCGTCAAAGTCACGGCAGCTTGTTTTGTTTTTCCTCCCTTTTCCATTTCTTCTATCATCCTTCGTAAACGAACATGATCAGTGTCTAATTTTGATAACGGAGCATAAAAAAATTATACATTGCATATATAAAAAAATTGGCAGCATGTCTAATTTTGAAATATTTCCTCATAATTTTATTATTATATAGAATAGAAAGATGGATTATCGATTACCAACTCTTAACCGACAAGAATATATGAAGGCCTACAATTTGAGTTTAACATGGTGTCATTAATCTAAAATTGAAGCTGAATTCTGCTGAACTTGTAATGATTCTTAACATAAATTATTAGTGGCTTGCTGTTTATTTTACTATATTTGTCTCTCACGTACAATAACTGCGAGATCTAAGAACTACGGACCAATGACTGTATATTGTCGGTTCTCCCTACGAAGTTAAAACGTCTTGATCTTGCAAGAAGGACGATAAAGGCGGCGAAGATGATTTTTCGGGCTTTTTTAAAAAAAATTTCATCCTCAACAGCAAATAGCTATCATGAGCTTTTTCTTCTTTTTTCCCTACTTTCAGCTGCAGCTGGCATAACAAGGTATAGTTTGGAGATATGGATGATGCTTTTAGCAAGCATCCTTTAGGCACATGCTTCATAGTAAACCTCTGCCCAGTATTGTCTAATTGAGTAAGCTGTTGTCATCATCTGTTAGAAGGGAACATTATGAGACTGTGGTTGCTTCGTCCAGAGAAATAGAATTTCTAGGAGTCAAACATGATATACATAGTTTAAGCATCTTGATTAATTGCTTCTGCCATTTACAGCGTGTGGATTTTGGGTTCTCTGTATTGAGCAAAATCCTCAAGCTTGGGTTGGAACCTAGAATGGCGACCTTTACTACCTTATTGAATGGGCTTTGTAAGGAGGAAAAATGGATCAAGTTACGATGTTGTATGATGATATGGTTGTGAAATGTTGAGAGAAAAGGTCTAGTTCCTGATATAGTTACTTACTACCATGTAAGTGGCTTGTGTCAAGCAGGGAGACCATTGGCTGCACAACGATTTTTCAGGTACATCCGTGACTTATGAAGTGTTGCTTGATGACTCGTGCAAACATGGGAGTCTTGAAGAGGCGTTGGCTCTGTTTCAAGGGATGCAAAGGAGCACTGTGAGTCTGTGAAGCCTAACTTGGTAATCTATACCATCCTTGTTGATAGTTTGTGCAAGTGTGGGAAGCTTAAAGATGGAAAGGAGCTGTTTTATGGACACATTGACGAAGGGTTTCAGCCTAATGTTTATACACACGCCGGATTGATTGCTGAACTTTGCAAAGGATTAGTGCGTGTAATTGAAGCACACGGGACTTTAAGACAAATGCCAGCTGCGCACCTGACAAATGTGCCTTAATAATTGAAGCACACGGGACTTTAAGACAAATGCCAGCTGCGCACCTGACAAATGTGCCTATAATGTCATTATCCATCAATGGCAAGGCAACTTGTTGAAATGGTCAATCGGGAATGTTCTGCAGCTGCTGCCACCATAGCCTTGCTGAATAATGTGCCCACTAACAAGGAGATTCCTGCTCTAAAAAATTGATGGGGCTTTGTGAAGATTATTGAGGTGTAAATCTGAAAAAGCTTTGAATATTTATGTAGAAACAAAAAAATTTTACCAATCAAATTTTACCGTGTATTATTTTCATTTTATTTTTTACATAAAAGAATAAAATAAAATTGAAATAAATGACATGAAAAATAAATGAATCTCCACATATTTCTTGGCTAATGAAAGGTTGACACTTAAGATGAGATATTCAAGATATCTTATCATAAATGCAAGATCTTGTTATTAAACATCAACTAATAAAATCATGTCATGTGGCATTGGAAAAGGATCTAAGAGCCCCAACAAATCTCTATAAATAGAGAGTCTCATCCTATATATATAAAAAAAGAGGAATTCTTGAAGATATAATTTTTTTTCAAGACAAACTCTTCAAGCAAGAAAGTTCTCTCTTCAATCAAGAAAGTTCTCTCAAAAGTTCTCAAGCCTATTTCATCTATGCTTGAAATCTACAAAGAACGAAGCTATATTAGATCAAGCCTAAATGACCCATAAGATTTCTTCAACAATACTTTGAAGACAAATCAAAGATACTCTTTAAATCATCAAATCACCAAATCTCGTTTCACAATACACGTCTAAATTCGTGTTCTTGCAAAGCACAAATCTTGGCTTGATTTCTCGAATAAATCAAGTCATCATATATCAAATCCAAGGGAAGAGTTAGAGAATTGTCTTATTCTTTTGAAAGAATATTTTATATAGAGATTGTACTCAGTCATATATTTAATAAAATAATATATTTGTACATATGTGCTTGTTTAATTTCAGATGTTCAAAATTATGTCTACAATTTGATTTTTCTTTGATTGATGTGGAAAATTAAAAGTAGATTCTACTATCATTGCACCTTTTATACATTTGATTTAACATTGATGACATTTCCAGTGTTGGCACGAACAAGAAATTTTTGTTATATAGAGTTACATGTACATCATTTCTCTTGCGTGTGTGCATATCAAGAGTTTGAATTTGAAGAAGAGGGAAACCGAGAGAATTACTGTTTTTACTTTTTTTTATAACACGTACTGTCTACAACTTGGTAAATGAAGAGAGTTATTTTAGTTTACATTTTTAATAACACACACCGTTTTTAGCTTTAGGAAACACAATGTTTCACTTGCAACACATTATTTTGTGTAGCTGTTTTAGTAATAAAAATTCCATGTGTCATGAAAGAGAAGGAACCTAGCTTTCTTTCTAGAATGCTTTAGCTATTGTATTTGTATGCAAAACCTATAGCAAAATGAAATATGACAACATGAAAGAATGATGAATTAATTTTGCAGATATTTTCTCTTTTTCTCTCTCTTCTTCATCTTTATTTTCCTTTTTCTTCTCTAGTTCTAGTATATTCACCACTCCAGGAATCTAGCTTTGTATTGCAAATACTCTTAGAATACTTTCAAATTGGTTCTATCATAATATTGCTTGCAATAAGTGATATCAGAGCTACTAATCTTCGGATGCAAGCTATAGCTCTAGACACCAAGTCACAAGATCTCAGAAGGTTGGAAGAATCATTTGAGTCTGCAAGCAAGGAAAAATCACAGAAATATGAGCAAGTTATGGAATCACCAGAAGGATATGACCAACAACTAGAAGTTACTAAGTATGTTCATGAAGCTAAGTTTGGAGAGCTCATTAATGAGTTATCTTACTAGCAAAACTTTCTTTTATAGAAGTTGCACCATACTTATGGTGAGATCAATACCTAAAATGACTATTAAACATTTACTAGGAGGATCATGCTGCAAGATCATATTGGATCTATGAAGGTAGTTACTCTACTTACAGGTACATAAACCGAAACAAGACTTCCCTAATTTTGATGGTGATGATGTGCATAAATGGTTATACAAATGCAATCAATACTTTGATATAGAGGAGATTGCTAAAACTGAGAAGCTTAAGTTGGCTTCCTACTATTTAAAGGGAATGACCTTATATTGGCACCAGAACTTTATGAAAAGCAAAGGTGGCCAAGTAGTAACTTGAAGTGAATATATAGAAGCAATATGCTATAGGTTTGATGGTCAAAAGGATCCACTAGAGGAGCTTAAGGATCTTAAGCACATGGAAGATTTAAAGGTTTACACTAGGGACTTTGACATACTATGAAACATGATAGAAATCAGTGAGAAACAAGCTTTGATGTTTTTCTTAGAGGGATTGGAAGTGGAAATAAAAAAACATGGTTAAGATGTTCGAGCTTAAAGTCTTAAATCAGGCCTATAATTTGGCACGTTTACAAGACAAAACTCTAGCCAATAGAAGATCCCACCAAAACTACCCCAAATCTGCTTCACTAAACACCAACCAAATAGTTCAATCTAGACCTAGCAATAATCAAACACCTTATAAAATTTCACCCATATTAACCACTATCAATATAAAACAACCACAAAACATCACATTACCTACTCCTAACCCACATTTCTAATACAAACCTATCATGAAACTCATTAAATCTGTGAGAAATTAGGAGTTAGATGAGAGGAGGGCCAAAAGATTGTGTTTTTAGTGTGATGAAAAGTTTGTGCCAGGCCATAAATGTAAAAATAGAAAATTATACTAGTGTAAAGTTGATGATGAAGGTGAGGATGTATAGAATAGTAACAATGTTGATGAAGAAGAACCTAACCTTGAACAAGTGACTCATCACATAACAATCAATACATTGGAAGGAGTTTATGGCTTCCATACTCCCAGGGTAATTGGAAAAGTGGATAAACACCAACTTTTTATTGTGGTGGACTCAAGCACTATAATTCCATTAACTCTAATTTAGCTATTAAGTTACAATGTGACGTCGACCGAGACTTTTCAATATTGAGGGAAAATATATATATCAAGAAAAATTAGAAGTTGTTACTTAGTAATTAAAAAAAAATTAAGAATCCTAAAAATCAGCACTAGTTCCGGGGTTAGTTATGCCTCAAGAAATAACAACCTCACCCTTACCATGTTCTTATGAAAAGTTACCTTTATTATGTGTTTTTCTCCCAAATTCATCTTTTTATTGCCTTTAATTATCCTAATTGTTTTTAACTTATTTTTTATTTAATTTCTAATCATTTTGTGAAAAAATTAATGCCGATCATGTTTAAAAGTAGACTTGTTGTTTTAGTTATTCATTAAAAAACTATCACTAGTCCTAAAAAAATAAGACTTGTCTTTTGTAAGATTTTGACATCGGTCCCTGTAAAACAAACTTGTCATTTTGGTTATTTGTAATTCTTTTGACATTGATCCTAGTAAAAAAGACATGTCAATTAAGTCATTTTTTAAAATGGATATTGGACCTATAAGAAAGATAAAATTTGGATTGGGTTTTTAAGTTTATTGGGTATGTCGGCCCAATGAACCTTTTAATTTTGGTCAAGTCTTAATGGACTTAACAAATTTGTTATTAAACCCAAATATGCATGAATATGAAAAACATTTTGTTTTTTTTTAATGGACTTTGCAAATTTGTTATTAAGCCCATATATGCATGAATATGAAAAACATTTTTTTTCTTTTTTTTAAAACAAAAAAACTAGAAAGACAAATATTTTTTTGTATATGGATAGAATATGCAATCATGATTTTTTGGAAAGAATTGGTCATGAAGTTTCTTTAAATAAATAAATATATCCCCAAATCATAACAAGAACAATGCATAATATGTTCGAGTCCCACAAACCTCAGGGCCACTGGAGACTTACATGGTCGTTAATTTCAGAGTCCGTAGGATTAGTCGAGGTGCGCGTAAGCTGACTTGGACACCTACGTTAATCTAAAAAAAATAATGCAGAATATGAATGCATTTCTTATATAAAGAAATATGAATTAAATAAAAACCATGCGAAGGGGAGGCTAGACTAAGAATATGAATATAAAAAAGCTAACTAATAGCCTTAACTGAAGACTTAAATGTGCTTGCATAACTTTGGTTAGAAAGTGATCTTACACATGCTTATTTTTCTGATATCCCTATGATTTTACTCTTGAATAAGGAGGCACATTTAACACTAACAAACTTGATTCCTGTGTTCCTAGTGTTTGTGTTTCTTTGTTATAGAAATTTAAATATGTATTTTCTTATGAAATTTCAAGTGGATTGTCACCTAAAAGAGATATAGAGCATCGGATTGACCTAGTACCAAGTTCAACTATTCTTAATAGACCAACATATAGAAGCTTCAAAGGCAAATGGAGGAGTTAATGTTGAAATGGTATATTTGAGAAAGCATGGGTCTATGTGCTATTCCTGTACTTTTAGTACCTAAGAAAGATGGTACTTGAAGAATGTTAATTGATTGTAAAGCAATCAATAACATAACGGTAAAGTATAGACATCATATTTCTAGATTGGATTATATGCTTGATGAATTTCATGGATCTTATTGTTTTCTAAAATTGATCTTAAAAATGGATATCATCAAATTAGAATAAAAGAAGGCGATGAATGAAAAACTATTTTTAAAGCTAAATATGATTTGTATGAGTGGTTAGTCATGTTTTTTGGACTTACTAATGCGCCTAATACTTTTAAAAGATTGATAAACCATATATTGTTTGCATTCATAAGTAGGTTCATAGTTGTTTACAATAATGATTAGATGAATGTATAGATCATTTAAGACATGTACTTGATGTTCTTAGAAAAGAAAAGTTTGTATCTTAATCTAAAGAAGTGTGACTTTTGTATTGAAAAGATTGTTCTTGGATATGTTGTTAGTGAAAAAGATATTGAGATGGATGAGGCTAATGTTAAGGCTATAAAAGAGTGGCCTACACCTAAGATGGTAAGTGAGATAAGAAGTTTTCATCGATTGACTAGTTTTTATAAAAGATTTTGAAAGATTTTAGTACAATAATTGCTCTATTAACTAAAATTGTAATATATA
>Ga0307510_10011567_pt1 | contig 10472 bp, 10 predicted proteins | sample 12_EM_MG_FD_207224 | JGI IMG/M metagenome (GOLD analysis project Ga0307510, IMG submission 207224) | Populus trichocarpa ectomycorrhiza microbial communities from riparian zone in the Pacific Northwest, United States - 12_EM | ecosystem: Host-associated > Plants > Roots > Unclassified | place...
GATCGCGACGCCTCGACCGCGCGGAATTACGGTCACCTCACCGCGGCGGAGGCGGCCATGTTCGCGGCGGCGAACAATGTGGGACAGCTCGTGCTGAACCATATGTCGGGACGTTACGAGGACGAAGAGATCCTGGCCGAGGCGAGCAGCGTCTTTCCGAACACGCGGATCGCCGCCGACTTCGATCACATCGTTGTCTAGTGATCGTGACGGGGGTTACAGGCCGGCCGTAACACCGAGGCGGCCGATGCCGGGCAGCTTGAGGGCGGGACGCCTGATGTCGAGGCCAAGCACGGCACCGAAGACGTTGACCTCGAGACCTTCGACCCAGCCAAGGGTGAGGCCGAGATAGCCGGAGAGCGAGGCATAGAAGCCGGTGCGAGAGGCGGTCAGCCCGATCCATTGTCCGGAATAGGGATAGTCCTTGCCGATGGCGGTCGGAGGCAGAACCGCGTGAAGTTCCGGCACGGCATTGAGGGCGGCCTGGACGAAGGTGTTCGAATTCGGTCCCGGCCAGGCGCTGTAATCGCCGTAGGTCCGAAACTTGTAGGTTTCGATGACAGACCGAATCCTGGGAATGAAGAGTTCGGCCTGTGGCCCGTCGACCGCCACGACGGTTTCCGGCAGGGCGCCAAACCACCTTCCATCGGGAGCGAACCCGTTGCTCCGGATCGGCTCGCCCCACGCCGTGTAGTCGTATCGGCTGTAGCTGGTCGCGTCCTTTTCCTTGACGACGATCCATGTGTGGACGGCGAATATGCTGCGCCACCGCACCGTTCGCGCAGCGTAGATCCGGATCAGGGCATCGGGATGGGAGGACGCCGAAGGCAGCAGGCCTGCGCTGGAGCGGTCCGCCGTCTGCCAGTTGCCGCGACCGTCTCCAACCCAAAGATATCGTGCCGTCGACACCCCGATCGGCACGAATACCAACAGCAGAAATGTGAGCACGGCTTTTCTCAAGAGAAGATCGAGAGTGGGAGGGCGAACCAACGAGATATAGTTCGATCGAGCTCTCACGCCAGCCCAGCCGGCAGGAATGCCCTCAGCTCGACAATCCCGACTTGATCGCGAGATCCTGCACCTGGGCGGTCACCTGCATCAGCCGCGGCAGCGCCTGGTCGCGAAAGGCCGGCATGTCCATGCGCATCGCATCGACGGTGACGCTCAATCCACCGATCACGAGACCCTGATTGTCGAAGATGGGCGCCGCCAGCGTGCGCAGGCCATAGGCGTTCTCGCCGTCGGAGACGGCATGACCTTTCTTCCTTACCTGATCGAGCCGGGCAAGCAGGGCATCGAGATCGGTCAGCGTTCGCTCCGACAGCTTGACACGGGGCCGCAACTCAAGCCGCGCGATCTGCTCGTCGCGCGCCAGATGCGCCAGCATGACATGGCCGAGTGCGGCGCTGTAGGCGGGAATGCGCGTGCCCGGCCGTCGATCCATCTTGTGGCGGTCGAGACCGGCGCCGATACGCGCGAGATAGATCACATCGCCGCCGTCGAGGATGCCGAGCGAGGCGGCATCGCCGACATCAGGTACGAGGTCGCGCAGCAGCGGCTCGACGATTGGCCGCAACGATCCATGCGACAGCGCGGTGTAGCCGAGGTCGAGACAGGCGAGGCCAAGGCGGAACCGGCGGCTCTGCGGCACCGCCTGGAGATAGCCGAGCTCGATCAGGGTCTGGATCAGCCGAAACGCGGTTCCGCGATCGAGATCGGCGCGTGCGGCAATCTCACTCAGGGTGAGCTCGAAGGTTTCGCTGCTGAAACTCTTGAGCACGGCAAAGGCCTTGCCGACGGAGGCGACATAATTCTTGGGATTCTTTGGGCTAACATCGGGTTTGCGCTTTGCGGCCTTCTTTTGGACCTTGGCCATGTTCGAATGTCCGCCATGACAGCTATCGCCCTTGACGCGGGGACGCGCTGATTTTACGACTGGACCAGCAAATAACAAATGTTCGCATTCCGAACAACATCGTTCTGGCGATCGGAGGAAGTTTTGTCGACATCATCGCTGCACCCTCATGGCGTGTTCTCCGCGGCGTTGACGCCGCTCGACGCCGAGCTCGCGCCCGATCACGTGCGTTTCGTGGAGCATTGCCGCTACCTCCTGGGCGAAGGCTGCGACGGTATCGCGATGCTTGGCACGACGGGCGAGGCGAACTCCTTCTCGGTGACTGAGCGCACGGCGCTGCTCGACGCGGTGGTGACCGCGGGCATTGCGCCGCAACGGCTTCTGCCCGGCACTGGCGTCGCCGCGCTCAGCGACACCATCACGCTCACGCGCCATGCGCTTTCCGTCGGTGTCGACACCGTGGTGATGCTGCCGCCGTTCTACTACAAGAACGTCACCGATGACGGCGTCTACGCCTCCTATAGCGAAGTGGTGCAGCGGATCGGCGATGCACGCCTGAAAGTCGTCCTCTATCACTACCCGCAGATGTCGGCGCAGCCGATCTCGCATGCGCTGATCGAGCGGCTGCGCAACGCATATCCGGCCACGTTCACCGGCATCAAGGATTCCTCCGGCGACTTCGCCAACATGACCGCGATGGTCGAGCGCTTCCCGGGTTTCGCGGTCCTGGGCGGCGCCGATCCGTTGATGCTGCCGCTGCTGCGCAAGGGCGGCGCGGGCTGCATCACCGCGACCTCCAATGTCGTCGCGCGCAGTCTTGCCTATGTCTACAAGCACTTTGGCGACCGCGACGACGATCCGGCGCTCAAGGCGGCGCAGGCGCGCATCGTGAAGGCGCGCGAGCTGGTCTCGCGCTTCCCGCAGATGGCCTCGCTGAAGGCGCTGGCGGCCGACCGCACCAGGCATGCAGGATGGCAGCGCTTGCGGCCGCCGCTGGAGTCCTTGCAGCCGGACCAGCTGAAAGAGCTGCTCGCGAATGCCGCGGCATTCGCAGCCTCCGCCTAGGTTTGGTACGGACGACGAGGCGATCTGATGTCCGACTCCTTCCAGGATGCATTGGCCGGGCTTGCCGCAATCGTCGGCGACAAGCACGTCATTGCGTCCGGGGCTGACCAGGAGCCTTATGTGGTGGACTGGCGCGGGCGCTACCACGGCTGCGCGGTCGCGGTGGTGAAGCCCGGCTCGACCGCCGAAGTCGCCGCCGTCGTGAAATTCTGCGCCGGCAAGCGGCTCGCGATCGTGCCGCAGGGCGGCAACACCGGCATGTGCGGGGCAGCGACGCCCGACGATCGCACGGGCAATGTCGTGATCCGGCTCGATCGCATGCGGGCCGTGCGTGACGTGAGCCCGCTCGCCAATACGATCACGGTCGAAGCCGGCTGCATTCTCGCCGAGGTGCAGAATGCCGCCCATGCTGTGGATCGCTACTTCCCCCTGAGCCTCGGTGCCGAGGGCTCCTGCCAGATCGGTGGCAACATCTCGACCAATGCCGGCGGCACGGCGGTGCTGCGCTACGGTCCGACGCGAGATCTCGTGCTCGGGCTGGAGGTCGTGCTGTCCGACGGTCGTGTCTTCAACGGTCTGCGCGCGCTGCGCAAGGACAACACCGGCTACGCGCTCAAGCAGCTCTTCATCGGCGCGGAGGGCACGCTCGGCATTGTCACCGCGGCAGTGTTGAAACTGTTCGCGCCGCCGCGCAGCTCGGCCTTGGCGCTGTTGAAGCTGCAAGGCGTCGAGCAGGCGCTTGAGATCATGCAGCGGCTGCGCGGCGCGGTCGGTGATCGGCTCGGCAGCCTCGAGATCATGTCGCGCTCGCAGATCGAGGCGATCGCCGCGACTGTGCCGCATGTCACCGTGCCCTTCGAGCTGACGACGCCGTGGTATCTGATCGTCGAGCTGACCGACACGCTTCCAGGCATCGACCTGAATGAGCCGCTGGCCGCAGTGCTCGCGGAGGCGATGGAAGCCGGGCTCGCCGAGGACGCCATACTGGCGTCAAACCTCGCGCAGGCGAAGGCGATCTGGGCCGTGCGGCACAGCGTGTCCGAAGGCAACAAGCGCAGCGGTTACGTCGTGTCGCATGACAGCGTGGTGCCGCTGGAGCGGCAGGCGGCCTTCGTCGACAATGTCGAAGCCCGGATCAAGGCCGCCGTCCCGCATGCGAACGTCGTGATGCACGGCCATATCGGCGACGGCAACATCCATGTCGTGGCCTTGATCGATCGCGTGCATTGCCAGGATCCGGACGCGACGGCCAGACTGGTGGCTGCGATCAACGAAATCGTCGACGACGAGACCGCGGCACAGGGCGGGGCGATCAGTGCCGAGCACGGCATCGGCATCACCAATCGCGGCCGGCTCGCCCGCGTCGCCAATCCTCTCGACATCGAGCTGATGCGCGGCATCAAGCAGTTGCTTGATCCGCACGGTCTGATGAATCCGGGCAAGATTTTTGCGGGAGGCGCGCAACGATGACGAGCGTCCGCCTGCTCGCTGATGATCTCACCGGTGCACTCGACACCGCGGCGGAGTTCGTCGGCCTGTGCGGACCGTTCGGTGTGACCTGGCCGGAAGCGCCCGGGACGCAGGGCGCACGGAGCCTCGCGATCGACAGCGGCACCCGCGAGCGCTCGAAGGCCGAGAGTGTCGAGATCGTCGGGCGATTGGCGCCGCAGCTCCAGGGGGCGACGATTGCCTACAAGAAGGTCGATAGCCTCCTGCGTGGCGCATGGGCGGCCGAGCTCGACGCCTGCCTGCGCAGTGGCCATTGGGCATCTTGCGTCGTTGCCCCCGCCTTCGACTATCAAGGGCGCCGCACCGCAGGCGGCCAGCAATTCGCGCGCACCGTGCAAGGCGAGTGGCATCGTGTTGGAGACAATCTCCTGGCGCAATTGCAGTATGAGGGCATCGAGGCGCGGCAGGGGCAGGCTGATACGCTGTCGCAGGCCGGCGTTCAGGTCTTCGATGCCGAGAGCGACATCGACCTTGATCGTGTCGTGGAGATGGGGCGGCGCATGCCGGGGCCCGTGCTGTGGTGTGGAAGCGGCGGATTGGCCGGCGCACTTGCACGCAGCCACCGTGCCGATGCGCCTGATCGGTTGAAGTTGCCGGTGCTGGGGCTGTTTGGCTCTGACCAGCCCGCCACCGCGTCGCAGTTGGCCGCATGCGGCGAGGCGACCATCGCGCTTGCGGAAGGCGAGGGCGCATCAGGCGTCCAGCACAAGCTTGCCAACGAATCCGTGGCGCTCGTCAAATTCTCTCTCGCCGAAGGCCTCACGCGCACTGAAGCGGCGCGGCGGATCGCGCGCGAGATGACGGCGCTGATCGCGGCGCTCGATCCGCCCGGAACCCTGATCGTCGCTGGCGGCGAGACCCTGAAGGCCGTATGCGTTGCGCTCGGCGCGCATGCACTCGAAGTCACAGGGCGTATCGTTCCCGGATTGCCGCGCTCGGTGCTGCAAGGCGGGCGCTGGGCCGGAATCGATGTTATCTCAAAATCCGGTGCATTCGGTCCCAGCGAGCTGTGGCGCGACCTGCTCCGGGACAATCATCTGCTCAGAATGGAGAGTCCGATATGACCTCTCGTCATCTTGCCATCACCATGGGCGATCCCGCCGGGATCGGGCCGGAGATCATCGTCAAGGCCTGTATCGGGCTGAAGGACCGGATCGCGAGCGGCGATCTGCGTCTGCTGGTCATCGGCAGCGGTGCGGCGTTGGACGGCGCGAAGGCCGCGCTCGGTTCTGCCGTTGTGATTCCGGAAGTGAAGGCCGATGATCGCGAATGGCCCAACCTCTGTTTCCTGCAAGCCGACACAGAGGGTGACCTGATCAAGCCCGGCGTGCTCAGCGCCGATGGCGGCCGCTTCGCCTACAAGGCGATCGAGCAGGGCGTGCGCCTGACACAGGCCGGCCGCACAGCAGCCATCGTCACGGCGCCGCTGAACAAGGAAGCGCTCAACAAGGCCGGCTATCATTTCCCAGGCCATACCGAGATGCTTGCGCATCTCACCGGCGTGCGCGGCTCGGTGATGCTGCTCGCCCACGGCAACATGCGCGTCAGCCACGTCTCGACCCATGTCGCGCTGGAGGACGTGCCGAAACGTCTGACGCCGGAGCGGCTGCGCATGGTGATCGACCTCACCAACGATGCCTTGTTGCGGCTCGGCATCGCCAAGCCGAAGATCGCGGTTGCCGCGCTCAATCCGCATGCCGGCGAGGGCGGCCTGTTCGGCCGGCAGGATATCGACGTGTCGGCGCCGACAATCGCCAAGGCGGTCGCCGACGGCCTCGATGTGGTCGGCCCGGTGCCGGGCGACACCATCTTCGTCAAGCTGCGCGCCGGTCAGTACGATGCCGCGGTCGCGATGTATCACGACCAGGGGCACATCCCGGTCAAACTGCTCGGCTTCCAGGTCGATCCCGCGACCGGCCGCTGGCAGGAGCTCTCCGGCGTCAACATCACCTTGGGTCTGCCGATCATCCGCACCTCCGTCGATCACGGCACTGCCTTCGACATCGCCGGCAAGGGCATCGCCAACGAGCACAGCCTGATCGAAGCCATCGACTATGCCGAACGGCTCGCCGCCGGCGCCTCGGCATCCAGATCATGAGATCGAACGCAGCGATGACCAACGCCTTCACGCCCATCGAAATCCAACGTCCCACCATCCTGGAGTTCGGCAACGGCACGATCATTGCTGCTGCGCGCTTTGCCGAGCGGATTGGCGCCAAACGGCCGCTGGTGATCTCTGATGCGTTCAACGCGCGCCGCGTCGACACGCTGGCGCTGCCGGGGGCCGTCAAAGTGTTCGGCGACGTCAAGCCCGAGCCGGACCTGCCCAATCTCGAGAAGGCGGTGGCGATGGCGCGCGAGGTGAAGCCCGACCTCGTCGTCGGCTTCGGCGGCGGCAGCGCGATGGATCTTGCCAAGCTCGTCGCGGTGCTCTGCACGAGTGACGTGGCCTTTGCGGACATCGTCGGCCCCGAGAAGGTCGCCGGCCGCAGCGTGGCGCTGATGCAGATCCCGACCACGTCGGGCACCGGCAGCGAAGCCGGCACCCGCGCGCTGGTCACCGATCCCGTCAGCCAGAACAAGCAGGCGGTGCAGAGCCGCTTCATGCTGGCCGATATTGCGATTGTCGATCCCGACCTCACCATGACCGTGCCGAAGGAGGTCACCGCGGCCACCGGCGTCGACGCGCTGGCGCATTGCGTCGAGGCCTATACCAGCCGCAAGGCGCATCCGGCGATCGATCTCTACGCGCTCGAGGGCGCGCGACTGGTCGGACGCTATCTCGCGCGCGCGGTGGCCGATGGTGGCGATCGCGAGGCGCGCGCCGGTCTTTCCCTGGCTTCGCTGTACGGCGGTTACTGCCTCGGGCCGGTGAACACCACCGCCGGCCATGCGGTGGCCTATCCGCTGGGGACACGCCATCATGTCGCGCACGGTCTTGCCTGCGCGGTGATCTTCCCGCACACGCTGGCCTTCAACATGCCGGCGGTGGAGGCGAAGACCGTCGCGGTGCTGGGCGCGCTGGGATTGCCGGAGCGCAACGACCCGAAGCTTGCGTTCGATGCCACCCACGAGTTCTGCAGGAATCTCGGCATCGAGATGCGGCTGTCCGCGCTCGGCGTGCCCCGGAATGATCTCGGTGTGATGGCCGATGAGGCGCACGCCATTCGCCGGCTGCTCGACAACAATCCGCGCGATCTTGGCCGGGATGCGATCCTGAACATGTACGAGGTCGCGTTCTAGCTCCCTGCCGCGCGCGGCAACCAATCAACAACACAATAACAGTAGAGGAAACTTCGATGAGATCGATGTGGCTTGGTCTTGTGTCGGCAGTGCTGCTGGCGACGTCGCCGGCGCAGGCGCAGGATGGTTATCCGTCCAAGCAGGTGACGGTGATCGTCCCCTTCGCCGCCGGCGGCACCGCGGACATTCTCGCGCGCATGGTGTCGAACCATCTGCAAGTGAAGCTGGGCAAGCCGTTCGTGGTGGAGAATGTCGGCGGCGCCGGCTCGATCCTCGGCGTGACGCGGCTGGCGAAATCGGCGCCTGATGGCATCACGCTCGGCGTTGCCAGCACCTCCGCGCTCGCGATCAACCCCACGCTCTACGGGCCGAAGCTCAGCTACCAGCCGGACAGGGATCTGGTGCCGGTCGCCCAGATCAGCGTCGTGCCCAACGTGCTCGTCGTCAACCCCAACAAGATCACGGCGCGCACCGTGCCGGAGCTGATCGCCTTTCTGAAGGCGAACCCGGACAAGGTCTCGTTCGGTTCGGCCGGCGTCGGCACCTCGCAGCATCTGGCCGGCGAGCTGTTTCAGCAGATGACAGGCACCAGGATGGTGCACGTGCCCTACAAGGGCTCGAGCCAGATGTTGACGGACCTCCTCAGCGGCCAGATCGATCTCGCCTTCGACAACGTGCCGCTGCTGCTGCCGCAGGTGAAGACCGGCCAGCTCGCGCTGCTGGCGACCGCAACGCCGAAGCGTGCGGACTTCGATCCGCAAGCGCCCGCTGTTGCCGAATTCCTGCCGGGCTTCGAGGCCGTGGCCTGGCACGGCTTCTTCGTGCCATCAGGCACGCCGAAGCCGATTGTCGAAAAGCTCTCCGCCGAAATCCGCGCCTACATGCAGCAGCCGGAGACGGTGCAGAAGATGGCCGAGCTCGGTGCGACCGCCGTCGCGGTGGATTCGGAGCCGTTCGCCGTCTACATCGCGGCGGAAACGGCGCGCTGGAAGAAGGTGATCGAGGCCGCCAACATCAAGCTGGAGTAGGGGGCGGCTGACGGGCAGGGCGAGCCGCGGGCGACGGCTCCCGGCCGGAATCGTGGGGTTGCAGGTCCGGCCGTGACCGCCACATTTCGCATACCCGCCGAAATTCACGCCCTATTCACGATCGGTTTCGCTTTGCCCGCCTATGTTCCGCCCGCGACCGAAGGATCGCGCGACTTGGCATAGGAGGCACGCATCATGACTGTCCTGCTGAGAGACACCTTCAAGGCCTGGATCGACCGCGCGCCGGGCGGGCCGCCCAAGCTGGTCATGGTCGGCGACGTGCGCGTGCCGACCGATGGCTGGCAGGCCCGGCTGACCAAGCGCTCGCCGCAAGGCATCAATCCGAAGATCCTGATCCTCGATGTGGCCGCCGAGCAACCGGCCGGCGCGGCGCAGGAGGAGATCACCACGATCCCGCTCCGCTACGAGGAGAGCCCGCCGCAGGACGAATACGGTCAGGTCATGATCGCAACTTGCAGGGGCGAGATCGTCGTCAGCATCGGCCGCACGCATTAGCTGACGTTCGCGCCGGTGGTGCCCCGCTCCCGCCGCGGGATGGTCGGACCCATCCACCGCAGCGCTTGCCAGCCCAGATGCGAGCGGGTAGAACGCTGCCACGCCTGAGCCGTGATTTGCGCCAAACGCGCTTCCGGCCACAGTCGGACAAGTCAGTAAGGCATTGAATTTGTTCGGCTATTCCGGTGGGGAATGGTGTAACGGTAGCACAACAGACTCTGACTCTGTTTGTCTTGGTTCGAATCCAGGTTCCCCAGCCAATTCCGGGCGCTTTCCTTAGGTGAATCAGCCGGTGAGTCGGGACCGATTAGCCCGGGTTGCTCCGAGCCCGCGTCTTCTTCGCCTTCTTGGCCGCGGCTTTTTTCTTTGCCGCCGTCTTTTTCTTCTTCTCCTCGATGGTGAAGGGGCGCGCGGCCATGAAAGCGGAATTGCTGGCGCCGACCAGCGACAGTTTGGGCGACTGGTCCGGCGGCATCTTGGTGCCGATGGCGGTGTGGAAGCGGCGGTAGGATCCCTTGAACGTCCCGCCGTTCCAGACGGTCTTGAGCGTTCCCGTGAACAGGCCGTTGAACGTGCCGTCCTGCGAGAGCTGGTTGTCCTGGCAGCCGGAGATCAGCAGCACCGACGCCTTGAGCTTGCCGAGAGCCTCGGAGAGGTCGCGCCGCTTCAGGATCGGATCATATGTCTTCCTGTTGCTCTGGTAGACGCGCAGCGCCACCTCGTCGGGCATCGCGCGAAAGACGGTGCCGGGGATGGCGCGCGTCCTCGCCTGATAATGCAGCGCCTTGCTCACGCTGCCGCTATGGCAGCTGTCCGAGAGCAGCAGGATGCGCACCCCCGCCGCAAATGCCCCCCATGACGAATACAGTTCGTCATCGACGAGCTCGCCGTCGTAGAGACACCAGGTCTCGTCCTTGCCGTCCGGTTCGTCGCCGTTGAGGTCCGGCAGCTGACCGCCGTGCCCCGAATAGGTCACGAAGAACATGTCGCCCGATTTGAGGGTCTTGGCCGCGTGCTCGATGCCGTCAAGCACGGCTTTGCGCGTTGCCTTGCGGGTGAGGAGCTTGGTCGACGCGAAACCGGTCGTGTGGGCGAGGTCCGCCATGTCGTTGGCGTCGGCCTCGCAGGCGTTGAGGGGACCGCTCCAGCCTTCGTAATGCTGCGGATCGACCGAGTTCAATCCGATATGCAGGGAGATGCCTTTTGCCATGATCAATTCTCCAAAGCCTGATCGCTCGCGACTTGATGCCTGCTAT
>Ga0307510_10011568_pt1 | contig 10472 bp, 11 predicted proteins | sample 12_EM_MG_FD_207224 | JGI IMG/M metagenome (GOLD analysis project Ga0307510, IMG submission 207224) | Populus trichocarpa ectomycorrhiza microbial communities from riparian zone in the Pacific Northwest, United States - 12_EM | ecosystem: Host-associated > Plants > Roots > Unclassified | place...
AGTGTTATGCCACCTGCCGAGGGTAGTGTCAGTCACCGAGGGTGAGGATGGATGTTCGGCTCTTGCAGGTGTTTGTGTTTCATCGTTGGTGAATCGGTGTTTGGTGATGTCGCACCAGATATGCAGGGTCAGGGTGTTAGGTGTTAGGTGGTAAGAAGCTAATCGTGGTGGAACACTCGTGAAGCCATCATTCGTTTTAGGCTTATAGCTAATCGTAGTCGCGTTTCCCATCCAGTGGGAACGAGAGATATAGGGTGAGCAGCCTAAAGGGGTTAATTTCCAACACTTCGCGTGTTGGTTCTGCTAGTTCTACCCCTGCGTGTTGAAGATCTCCCTGGGGCCATGATGTCTTTGGCTTGAATGAGTGGTAGGCAATAAGGTGATATGGGCTTGGGTATGGGGTGGTTATTTGGCAGAAAAGGTAGAGGTAACAAGCAACGAAAAACGCGAGATTTGGGAAGCGAGGAAGCATGGTGGTCTGGTAGTGTCGCGAGCTCGGAGAGCTATATGTATTGGGGGTTCATGGACCCCGCGTGTGTGAGCTAGGACCCCGCGGTTGCCAAGCAGCCGGCGATACCTTTCTCCGCCGTCCTCTGGGTGCGATTCCATGCGCGTTGCCCAATCGGCAATGGGTTGTGCCAACCCAACATCTATACAGATACTTACGGTATCCAGGGAAAATCCCTAAGAGCAGGTTGGTACACAATAGTTCCGTTCTGTTGCCTCATATATCATACATTTCACTTTCCTTGCTCTTTGTGAAACTATTGTTTCTGCATGAAAATAGTCAGGAAAAAGGATGGCGGCCTCTCCCCTTGACTTCCCCAAACAAACTCTAAAGTTAAGAACCATCAAAATCCGCTCAACCGACATAAGGAAAGAGGGTTATCATATTGCGCACAACATCCACACTCTTGGCCCTGAAATACAAGATATGCATTCTACCCGAGCACCTACTCCTAAATCTATTCTATTATTAACAAAAAGGGTGAGATGTTACCATATCCGTGACGCCTCGAACCTGCCCCCAACATACAAGAAGAAAAGTTGGAAGCAGAAAACTGATATTCACAGAATGCAGGCACAAGAGTCATTCATTTTATTCTACTTGTACCGATAAAGAAAGATTTCCTTGAGGCAAGGTGGTTGACTCTGGGAAAACGAGGGGTGTCAGCTTACTGGATACCTCCTGAATGCCGGGCCTCTAGCAGTTCAGCGATAGTATAATAGCCGTCCTCGGCACCCTCTGGGGGGTATTTCGTTTGATTTACTTGGGCTATTTTTGGAGTTGATCCCCCACAGCAGTAGCCTTACTACCACTTCAGGCCCATTCTCGAGCACTCCACTTTGCTCATGACATCCTTCGTTTTTCGACCATTGTCTCATACTTGAGACAGGTCTCGTCCACCCGTAGATTGCAGGAGCAAAATGAATTTCTAGTATGACATCCCTCTGCCCCTCCCTACCACAACCAAACAGGCGTCTAAATTTCTCTACATCCAGAGCCTAATCCCCGGCATTGCCAGCCTGGTTCTACCTATGGCTCCAATGGAGACAACCGGCACCACGGTATTCCTGCCAGATTTTCCCTACCAGTGAAATCAGAGGAGGTACAATAGCTCTGAGCGTAATTGCATTCCTGGGAAATTTTCCTGCTCTACCCTGCCCTACTCGGGATGTTGTAGAGGATAGTGAATGGTATTTGGTGGAATAGGCGACTGGGTCTTTCCAACTATAGTGGTTGATACAATATCTGGGGCAGAGACATGACCTGTGCACCTCTGGTAGCTATCCCTGTGGATGCGTTCTGGCTAGCTTACCAAGGGTTGGCTGCCTGGCGACTTGAGGGCGCCCGGGCAACTTCGTCTGCAGTGTTCTCAACGGTCCGGGGCCCTGCAAGGTAAGACATTTTAGCGTGGGGGATGGCAGGGGACTGCGAGTGACTGTGGGTTACTGCCGGTGACTACAGGGGACTATGAATCCTATCAACAGCATTTCACGTCACCCTTCTCGATCAAGTACAGAAATTCATCTAATAAGATTGGAGGAAACCTGAGGCTATCTAGGAGAGATAAATAGGTGTAGAATATATCCCATAATATACCGCTAGGGCCGGGCATCGGGCATATGGCTTAATCCAGAAATCGTACCTACCCACCATTTTCTTATTGCAACGTTTCTTACTTCTCTTGCATCATTAAGCCCTGATCCAAGCTAGGAAAACATGTCGGATAAACACACGGAGCCTGCATCACAAGAAACCATCTAAGATTTATGAGACTAGGCGTAAGATGAGAAAGAGTTGTGTCTGTTCTGAAAATGGTTCGGAGTATACAACTTCTGACGGAAAAGCCTGGTGGCGTTGTGCTCGTTGTATGTCCCCTGCTTCTTTTTTTCTATCATATACTAGCACTCGGATTCCTGCTATAAGAATAATAAGAATATTCCCGCCTCCAAGCACTGAGGAAAGCTGGGATGACATAAGCAATCTTGCCCCGAGGCGAGATTTCTTACTAATTCGGGCGTGTTCCTTGGCATGAAACATGTTTCATGGTGGACGGCGAGGGACTGCGGGGCTTATAGTCCTTCGCACCGGGGCGCAGGGTAAGTTTTGAAAAAGACCGGACGGGACCGCTTAACGCCGTCTACCGCCGTCCGCCTTCAGGACGGACGGACTGCCCCGTTGAGAACACTGTTCGTCTGTAAAAGCTGAAGCCGAGGGCATTCTTGGGCTTAAACCACCGGATCTATTTAGATAAAGGATGCGGTGAGCTAAACCAATTGTGAAAGGGTGTGACTGAGTGTGCCGAGCAATCTGCAAGCATGTGATTGTTTACCGGGCAAAAAAGGCTGCACAAATGCAAAAAATTATAATACTCTATCAAATACAGTCGCAACCTGCTATAGCGAACGCTAAAAATTCGGGATTTTTTGTCTGTAATAGCGAGGTTACCCTAATCAGTGGTCCATTGTGGAGGGGTGGGTGCCACTGTACCCACAGCCTACACAGGTATTAGACAAGAGTGGACACGCTAACGCTTTCTTGCATTACTTCTTGGCATTTTAGGTTAGTTATCATACCTCAAGTTCCACAACATCCCTCTTCCCCATGTTCTCCCGACTCACTCCCCAACCCAATCCACAACTCAACTCAAATTCACCACTGAGGACGCGAACTGCTAAGATATACCATGTCTTCTTTGGCTCGTTCAGGCATCCGCAATATTCGCTTTTGTGATGCAACCAATCCAAATGTACCTCTGGGGGGCGTTTATCAGGGCGGTTCAATAACAGAAGCAAACTTTCTGTGTTTCCTCAAAATTCTAATTGTGACTGCGGGGAAGCCGGTGCGTGCCCAGGAAAGGGTCTCAGGCCATATCGTGACAGGAAGCAATATGCCCCTTACACTTGGTGATTACGATATCTATTGTGATAGTACGTATTCCACTCTGGGGTGGAAAAGGTCCCACGATATATTTGTGATGGGAAGCTCAATCACTAACCTTGTCAGATCCTATTCAAGTTAGTAATGAGCCTTGTGTTCAGTGGCTCACCTCCCACAGCCCCGCCACCATGGGGACCAGGGCCGAACATGAGATCCGCGCTCGTGATAGGAAATGTGTTGTCTCGGGCCGTTCAAACCCAGAGCTTCAAATTCAACATGAAATCTGGATCGGTTTTGACGCTACCTACATCGTCCCCCTTGAACATGAAGGCCTCTAGATCCAGTCTGACAATGACCAGTTGATAACAAATATGGACAATGTTACTGGATCCTCGAAGATTAGCTCAGCTCAAAACGGTTTCCTTCTTGATAGCTCTGCCCACGAAATGTTTAATCAGTACCTGCTTGCTGTTAACCCAGACGATGGGTACAAGGTAATTGTCTTTTGCGGCGATCCTTTTGGGTACGATGGGAAAATTCTTGATCCGGTATGCAGAAACCCGGCCGATCCCAGTTCTGTGTCCGACCAACTTCTTAGGTGGCATTTCCGCCAATCGATCCTTGCAAACATGAGAGGGGACGGACAGCCACTATACGAGCACGATTTCGCACCAGGAACCGATATGATGGATGAGATACTGGACGGTCCAAACGGCAAAGAGAGATTCGAGTTTATGATGGCTGCGCGATTAAGAGGGCTTGTCTAAAGATAACTATTTTGAGAATCGGCGGATGACTCAGTTACAACTAAAGTGTCACTAACTGGGTTAATGCCGGTATTTCGTGGTGGCCTAGGGTTGCTTCTGGGGGGATGGGAGTGGAGATGTATTGTGATAGAAAACGGGTAGAGATATGGTAATAAACTTGTGATTGGTTTGGGTTGTTTTTTCCCATTTCATTTACACTCTTCTGAAGGGTTTCATATGTCTGCTTTATGGGGGCTCCCTTTCTCCCTCTCATTCTATGTACCTCCGTTTATGCTACCCCAAAAAACCTGAATAGCAAAATTTGTTAGGGAGTCGAAGTTTCTCTTCTTAGGTGGGTGTGTCATAGGACGACGTCGTAAACTCAGGCTCCTGAGATAAAGCAAAAAGAATAAAACCCTCTGTCCCTCTGGAAGGAGGCCCTAATAGCTAGGGCTGTTGATTGAAGGCAAGCTGTATATATGAGAATCAAATTTGTCGACTCCACTTATCATCTCCATGGCGGTTGACGTCGTTCTGAGCCAGCAGCATCCTTCCGATCCCACCGCGCTCGCTCTTGGCAGCCCGCAAATGCTGCACCTCGGCTTACTGGTCAGCTTTGTCGGGGTTGACCTCCTTTATTTGCAGCACTGCTGTCACCATGTTCGCATTCCTTGCCGGTCCCGGAGTGACCTTACTGTACATTGTTGACGTTTTCACTGCTAGCATGGGTGGTAGAAGCTAGGGTAGGCTGAACACAAACTAGCTCAACAGGTGGGCATCCCCATCGAACTTTGTTTAGTAGCAACCACCCTTTTCAGAATACAGTAGGTCATGACGGACCTGATAACCATCCCTCAGGCGGCTAAAAAAATACCTCGAAATGCACGACATTATGATACAACTCACTCCCACCTAACCCATTCCCGCTCAACCTCCAATAATCATACCCTAAACTCATGGGACATTGTCTATTTCCCACGAGTGATATTCAGTGATCCCTTTTAATCGACTTTCCCCAGTGGGGCAACTTGTCTTCTAAAACCACTAGAAGGTTTCCCGAAGAGAGAGGTCTGCGTGCTGGGTATTACTATACAACGGGGAGCAAATCTCTGCTAAGATAGTTACTGATGCTATATTTTGTTCTGCTTTTTTTATCAAGATATCATTGCAGTCTAAGCCGCGATTGTTGAGTGTAGTAGGGTACGGGTAACCACCCTAGTTGTATTGTAGAGAAGATAGGACGGCATTGAGGGTAAACCACTAGTTGCGCACACATGTTTGTTAGTCCTATTTAGTTAGCAGCGGCGCGCATCTGAGAATAGAACAAGTTCTCTCACATCCACCCATCTAACAGCGATGCCATCTTGACAAAATAGTAGGTAAAGAGAGATGCGGTGCAGGGGAATCCGGGATGGTGAAAATCGTATTCACTGCCCGGTCGCTAAAGTAACTCAGAAGAGTATGGTTGTATCATTCCTGTTTGCGGGGTTTGGGTTTATAGGAATTTGGGGTTTTGCCTGCTGCGATCGCCTACTCGTTGTTTGGTGATGTGGCTTGATGTTCAACCAGGGTGGTCTAGGGTTTGCTGGAGGGATGGTGGTATTGCCTTAGGGTGGGTGGAGAGGTCGTGGGCTATGATTGAATACTGTAGATGCTAATCAGGGGCTTCCGGAGGTTAACTACACATCCTCTGGGGGCAACACTTCCGTTGTTATGGAGAAAGTCGACACTGGAGTACAATAATGTGCTGTGCACTCTCGAATACGCTGATATTTCCATCCAATGCCTCGGGTGATCTCTGTCATCTATTTCCGGAAACCGAAGATACTACATGATATCTTGCACCCTCCCAACACCAAACCTCTCCTATCTATTCTAACCCTATGCCGCAACCACAATCTTCGCTCCTTCCTCCTTAACATCTTCCACCCACGCCCCCTCCTCCTCGATCCCTTCCCTCTCTTTTTGCTCCTCCTTCTCCCACCTCTCCTTCCGCTCACTGAATCTATCTCCCCAACTCTCAAAATGCGGCCTCATAACCCAAGTATACTTTACCAACTCCTCCATGCAATCCACAAGTCTATCCCGGTTCCCACTAGCTGAAAGCCTCCCCTCATCGCTGAATTGAGTATAGGCTTTTGGTAAGCTCGATTGGTTTAGTATGGTGAACATGCGCATCCACCGGCCTAGAATTCGTAGCCAGTTTACTGTATTGAAGGATTGGCTACCGCCATTCACTTGGATTATTGAGAGGGTCCGGGATTGGGTTGGGCGAACGGAGCCGGTGGAAAGGGGTATCCAGTCTATCTGGTTTTTGAATACTGCTGTCTTGCAGGGCGTTAGTCTGCTAGTGGAGGTAAGAATGGGGGAGGGGAGGTGGACATACCACTGTACCATGCTGTTCAGGCGAACACCATACATGCCCGTCGCTCCAAGCGCTCAAACCTCGTAACTCCTGGACCTTTTCATGATCGATTGATACTTCGTCCTTCGTTGGTAGCTCCTTCGGGTCAAACACCCTCACGTCAACCCCTAAGCGATGTAATATCCGACAAGCTTCGTAAGCCATGAACCTCGAATACGACCTTTTCACTTCATTAGCACCCCCCCTCTCCACCACCCTCCTCACATATACAACGGAGAACAAACAAACCTCTCCCTCAACCACCCATAAAGCACCAGAATCTTCAAAGGTCCCTCCCCCCTCTGCAGATTCTCCTTCGAAATCCTCTCCACAGTATCAAGTTCTTGCTCTGAGATCCAATCCTTCTCCCCTTCCTCGTTGGGGAGCAAATAAGGCCTATATTTCCTGGTTAATTCCTCCCCGATTTCGGCAACTGGTACAGGAGTCATCGTAGCGTATCGCTTGATTCGGCTAGAGATTTTTAATTTTAAGGAAGAGCTCAAGCACAACCGCTGTGAAAGCGTTATCATGATTTCGAAGAAATACTCTCCTCTTGTAGGGCTGCCGGAATGATTATATGCCTTTTTTCACCCATAGGCAATAATATGGTAATGTCACTCGAGGGTTGTGATTGGCTGGGTGTGCCATCGAAGAATTTTTTCTTTTTTTCCTTTTCGATGTGACTGAGCCTTGCAGACTACTGTACTCGAGTAGAGTCGTTTAGGTGACGGGCTGATTGGGTGTGCTACGGGCCAGCGTTTATTTAGTGGGAGAAAAAGGCTGCACTAGAGTAAAAACTACTCTATCAAATACAATCGCAACCAACTATTGCGGACGCTAAGGGTTCGGGACTTTTTGTTCGTATGATAATAGTGAGGTTACCCTTATATGATAAGCGGTCCATTGTGGCGGGGTGCGACTGTACCCCCCTAACCTACCTGTACCCGTACTCGAGCACACAAGTATTAGACAGGAGTGGGCACGCTAACGCCTTCTGGCTTTGCTTCTTGGCATTCTAGTTACTTGTATCATACTTCAAGTTCCACAACATCCCCTACTATCATTCTCCTCCAAACTCGCTCCCCAGCCCAATCCACACCTCAGGTTAAAGTCGCCACTGTGCATGCGCTAACTACTAAGATATACCATGTCTTCTCCAACTCGTTCAGCCATCTACAACATTCGCTTTTGTGATGCGACCAATCCAAAGGTACCTCTCGGGGGAGTTTATCAGAGCGGTTCGATAACAGAAGCAAACTTTCTCTCTTTCCTCAAAATTCTAATTGTGACTGGGGGAAAGCCTGTGCGTGCCCAGGAAAGGGTGTCAGGCCATATCGTGACTGGGAGCAATATGCCCCTTACACTTGGTGATTACGATATCTATTGCGATAGTATGTACAGTACTCTACTCTGGGGCCGGGGAAAGTCCAGGGATAAATTACTGAGAGGAAGCTCAATCACTAACCTTGTCAGATCCCATTCAAGTTAACAATGAGCCTTGGGTTCAGCGGCTCACCGACCACAGCGCCGCCGCCATGGGGACTACGTTCGAATATGAGATCCGCGCTCGTGATAGGAAATGTGTTTTCTCGGACCTTCCAAACTCAGACCTTCAAATTCAACATGAAATCTGGGTTGGCCTTGACGCTACTTACATCGTCCCCCCTGAACACGAAGAGCTCTGGATTGAGTCTGACAATGACCGGTTGATAACAAACATGGATAATGTTACCGGGTCCTCGAAGATCAACTCCACTCAGAACGGTTTCCTTCTTGATAGCTCTGCCCACGAAATGTTTAATCAGTACCTGCTTGCTGTTAACCCAGACGATGGGTACAAGATAGTTTCCTTTTGCGGCAATTCTTTTGGGTACGATGGGAAAATTCTTGATCCGGTATGCCGAAACCCAGCCGATCCCAATTCCGTGTCCGACCAACTTCTTAGGTGGCATTTCCGCCAATCGATCCTTGCAAATATGAGAGGGGACGGGGAGCCAATCTTCGAGCACGATTTCCCACCGGGAACCGATATGATGGCTGAGATACTGGAGGGTCCAAATGGCAAAGAGAGATTTGAGTTCGTGATGGCTGCTCGATTAAGAGGGCTTGTCTAAAGGTAATTATTTTGAGAACCGGCGGGTCGCCTAGTTACAGCTACAGTGTCACTAACTGCGTTGCTGCTAGTATTTTGTGGTGGGCAAAGGGTGCTTATGGGGGTGGAGGTGGAGATGTATTGCGCCAGAAAATAGGTAGAGAGAGAGATATGGTAATAAGCCTGTGATTGGTTTGGGTTGTCTTTTCCATTTCATTTACACACCCTTTCATTGTGCCACGGGATATGAAATTAACGCGAACACTTGTACCTCCCGGGAAGGTTTGCCTTATTCCCCCTTGTATTGGTGGGGGGGCTGGAGGTCGTTTTTTAGCTGTGTTTTTCTTCAATTAATTGAGGGGGGGATGGAATTCCGGATGTCCTGGCGCGGTTTTAAGTTGTTCTGGCTGGGGTAGTATCTGGATGTTCCTGGCGTCCCGACTTCGCAGCGGGCAGATGAAGTGGGGGCGCCCGGTGGCCACTGACACAAGAAGATCTCGCGGCCGGGGTTTTCCTCGTGGCTGGTATTCGTCTATGATGAGAGGGACTTACCACGGCACAACTAGTCATTAGGCTACAGCATCAAATTGTGCCTGGACTACCTCGAGGCAAAAATACCTCCCAGCGTCTTTGTGTTTGTGTTTGTCGGTGAGTGCAATTGGGAATAGACCCCAATGAGGGTCATATAATAATCCGCTGTATCGCAAATGCGGGCCGCAGTTAACTTGGCATACATTGCACATTTGGGTCCAAACACTCATATTAATTGCAATGATTCGTATTAACACATGGGGGGTGGTTGGGGGAACTTTTAGTGGCGACTAAATTACGACACGGTATAAATAGGTATCAGTGATCACGATACCTCAGACCCGGGGATGCTCTGTCGGGAGGGTTCGGAGCTTGGGCTTCAGATTCAATCGGTAAACAATTCGGCGTCACACAATCAGACAACCCCCATCTCAAAACAAATGAAAGAAACCCACAAAGAAATATTGAGTGGAGTAAACAAGAAAGCACCCCCTCCCCACATTTCCCCTCCAAAGGTTACAACATCACCCCCTCCCCCTGTTTCACTACAACCTTCTCCCAATCCTTGTACGTACCAACGTGCGCCTAAAAAATCCGGATATCCCCTCGCCCCTTCGCAAACTCCACAATCTTCGAGATATTCTCCCAGATGCGGTCAGCGTCTTTCTGCATTCCAAACCCCATCCTGGCGCCATGCACCTACTTCTTCAAATGCGCAGTGGCAGCCATCTCCGCCAAGAAACAAGCGCCCCCCCTCGACTCGTGCGAGCGCGATAGTGTCCTGGCATGTGTCCAGGCGCATCAATGAGTAGAAAACTACCCTCGCCAAAGAAGTCGCAGATGGCGGCGTCCCAGGGTGGGAAGTCTTCGGTGGGCTTGAAATCGCCCTTAGTGAGTTCTAGTGTCCGCCTCTCCGGAAATAGGCTCTCCAGAGGGCGCGACTCGGGGTTGATGGGATATTCCGGCCTAAGGTGAGCCTGGGTCTCCGCACCATATACTATCTTCGCGTTGGGAAATTTCTCGGGATCACCGGTGTGGTCGAAGTGTGCGTGCGAGCAGAATAGGTAATGGATGGACTCGGGTGTCACGCCGTTTCTGGGGGGCCCTATTCGGGTGTCTTGGAGCATGCATGGGGTCCCAAAAAGGACTCGAAGAGGCTTACGTGGCGGGCTGGTACGCGGAGGTGTCATTGCGGATCGCGTCCCACAGCATGATCAGGTTTTTGCCCGGGTAGTAGAGGTGGAAGACGTGCGGGGAATTTGTCTGCCGTGTTGGCATCTGCCGGGGTTGTGTCGTTGAACTAGTGTCTTTTCG
>Ga0307510_10011569_pt1 | contig 10472 bp, 9 predicted proteins | sample 12_EM_MG_FD_207224 | JGI IMG/M metagenome (GOLD analysis project Ga0307510, IMG submission 207224) | Populus trichocarpa ectomycorrhiza microbial communities from riparian zone in the Pacific Northwest, United States - 12_EM | ecosystem: Host-associated > Plants > Roots > Unclassified | place...
TGGTGCGGCGGGGCTGCTCAAGGGCTATCGCGCGGCGACGCATTGGTCGTGGCGCGAGTATCTCGCGATGTTCGGCACCGAGATGGTGCCCGAGCGCGTGGTGGTCGATCGCAACCGGGTGACCGGCGGCGGGGTGACCGCGGGGATCGACTTCGCGCTGACCCTGATGGCCGCGGTGCGCAGCGCCGAATTCGCCAAGGCGGTGCAGCTCAGCCTGGAATACGACCCCGCACCGCCGTTCGACGCGGGATCGCCCGAGAAAGCCGGGCCTGACCTGGTCGCGACCTATCAGCGGCGGGTGACGCAGCTCGCCCCCGACCGCGAGGAAAAGTTCAGGGCTGCGGCGGCTCGACTGGGCTTTTCCTGACGCCGCGCAGGCGGTGCCAGAGGTAGAAGGCGACCGCGGCGACGAGCAGCGCCGCGATGACGACATCAGCCGAATGGAACGCCGCCTTGAGCCGCGGATCGCTGTCCCATGCCTTGCCAAGCTTCATCCCGATCCAGGCGAGCCCGAAGCACCACGGCCAGGAGCCGAGGAAGGTATAGACGTGGAACGGCACCAACCGCATCCGCGCGACACCCGCGGGGAAAGCGATGAACGAGCGGATCACCGGGAGCAGCCGCCCGATCAGCACCGCGATCGAGCCGTAGCGCGCGAAAAAACGGTCCGCGGCGTCGATCTCCCCCGGGCCGACCAGCACATATCGGCCCCATTTGAGCGCCAGCGGACGGCCGCCGCGCTTGCCGATCTCATAAGCGACGATCGAGCCGAGGTTGCAGCCGATCGCGCCCGCGGTCGCGGCGAGATAGAGGTCGAACCGCCCCGTCGAGACGAGATAGCCGGCGAACGGCATGATGATTTCGGACGGCAAGGGCACGCACGCGCTTTCGATCGCCATCAGCAGCACGATGCCCAGATAACCGCCGGTCGAGATCACGGCGATGATGATGCCGGCGAGCCAGCCCAGGATTTTCTCGATCATGGGGCTGTGCGATGCGCAGAATGGTCGTTGGGGTCAATCGGCAATCGGGATCGGCGCCTTTAGCCGGTGCGCGCGACCAGCTGGGCATGGACCGCGCGTGCTTCGACCAGCAGCTCGTTACTCGCCCCCTCGACCGCATGCACGACAGGCGGCCGGAGCCCGTCGCCCGCGCCGAGCGGCACGCCTGCAGCGTCAGCGATCCGCGCGACGCCGGCCGCCGGCGCCGCGCACAAGCCGTCATAATCGACGAACACTTGCCGCGCCCTCACCTCGCCCGGCTGGTCGAGCAACAAACGGTGCACCGCGCTCCAGATCGCCAGCCAATAGTCGATCCGGTCGGTCGGCTCGCTGGCGGCGGGCGCACCGGGGATCAGCGGCGGGCGGTGGCTGCGGCCGAATTCGTAATGGCCGAGCCAGCGCATGTAGCTTGCGCGGAACCGGTCGGCGCGGCCGAGATCGATCGCGCGACGATGCTGGTTGAGCAGCGATGCCGCCTGTTGCAGCGGGTCGCGGAATGGATGGATCAGCACTGCGTCGGGGAACGCCGCAACGATCCCGCCGAGCCGCAACGCATTGGCGTTGTTCTTCGACAGATAGCGCGGGCGATCATAGCGATGGCGCACCAACGCGACGAGATCGCGGAAAGAGTCGACAGTGTCGGGCAGCGGATCGTGCGGATGGACGTGGCTGCGCGTGATGTAACGCTTGCCCTCGGTCGTGCGCCAGAACACTTCCTCGATCGCTTCGGGGCTGTCGAGATCGTGCGCGATACCGTCGCCATGGCCGCGTTCCTGCGCCGCCAGGTCATGGCGCGACCGCTTGCTCATTTTCTGCCAGCTGTTGGGCGCGAGCGGGAACGGCATGTCGCGATAAGTGAGCGAGGCGAACTGGCCGCTGTCGTGGAGCAGGCGGAGCAGGATCGTCGTGCCGGCACGCGCCAGCCCGGTGACGAACAGCGGAGCCCCGCCGTCGCGCGCGCGGGCGACGGCGCCATAGCGCGCGCGTTCGAGATCGAACGAAAGATCGAGCACCGCCGGGTTCATCGCCAGGCGGTGAAGAAGACGGTCAGCGCGGCTGTAGCCGCCGCCGGCCAAGGCGCCATCGGGCGAAGACATAAATCAGGCTCATGGAAAGCAGCAGGCCCCGTGCCTGCCAGTCAAAAAAGGCGGCGCGCACGCCGAGCGGCAAGGTCCCGTCAACCAGCAGCAGCAGCACGACCGGCGCGATCACCAGCGCCAATATGCCGCCCGCGGTCAGCGACGACGCCATCATGCGGCCCGCCAGGATGCGCGTCGCGCGCTCCTTCAGATGATCCGACACGCCGCGCCGGGCAAGCACCGCGCCCGCACGCCGGCCAAGCATGGCAAGCGAGGCAAAGCGCGGGACGATCTGCAGCCGACGCGCGAGTTCGCCCGCCACGACGATCGCGGCGAGCAGCAGCAATACCGGCGCGATCGTGCCCGTCACGCCTTGCTGTCGCGCGGCCGGGGCGGCGGCGCCGGGCGCTGGCGCAGGCTGCGGATCAGGCGCTTGACCGGGTACCAGATCAGCGAGACGGTCATCAGGAAGACCGAGCCGACGATACCGAGCACGACGCCGATCGCGCCAAGCCCGACGCCGGGACCGCTATAGGCCTGGGCGATCGCCGGGATGATCGTCAGGAGGACCGCGCCGGTCAGCGCGGGGATGCGATGGGGGGTCATGTGCATTGCTCCCTGGTAGTGGCCGCCTTGACGGCAGAAAGGACCCCGGGATCCCTGGGGTCGAGATAGCGGCTCCAGCTCAGCCACAGACGGCGGCCGGAGGAATCGGCGGAGACGTAGCGCCAGCGCAGGCTGCCGTCGGGGGCGATGCGCATCAGCTGGCCGCGCTCGGTTTCCTCGACCATCACGTCGCCGTTCGGCAGTGGCGTGGCGCGTCCCTGGGTGGCGGTCAGGATGCCGCGGCGGGCGAAGGTGTTGGCGAGCGGCGAGGTCAGCTTGTCGGTGGCGAAATCATAGATCAGCAGCCGGCTGTTGCCGTCGACGCGGCGCCCGGCGGCACCCCAGCTGACGTGATTGTCGAACACCATGATGCGATGATTGTCGAGGATCGAGACGTCGTGCTGCGCCGACCACGGCCCCGCGCGGGTCCACAGGATACGCCCGGTCGAGGGGCGATAGAGCGCGAGCAGCGACATGTTGCGGAGCGACAGGATCAGATCGCCTTGCCGCCAATAGGGGCCCGAGGTCAGCACCGGCTCGATATCGTTGAGGTGGAACGGATCTTCCTCATAGGGGCGGCCGCGCCACAGCCCGCCGAGATCGTTGCGGTCGAGAATCCCGATCAGCCGCTCGACGCGGATCAACCGACCCTGCTCGTCGATCTGCGCCAGCGCTTCATCGGCGAATTTGGCGCCGACGCCGGGGACGTTGGACCGCGCCAGGCGATAGGGGATCCACAGGCTGCCGTCGGCGGCGCGTTCGAGCGAATGGTGGAAGATGCCGTCGATCACCCAGCGCGGCCGGCCGCAGCCGTCGATCCGCGACAAGGGCGTGTTGTCGTGGATCAGCAGATCGCCATTGCCGAGCAGCATCGGATGCATCGGCCGCATGCGGTCGACGCTCTTGTCGCGATAGAGGTCGACGATCGCGGAGTGCAAATGCGATCGCGCGTTGATCGCGGCGACGTCGGGCAGCCATTCCTTGAGCATCCGGCCGTCGGACAAGCGGATCAGCTGGATCGTCGCGCGGCCGCGCTTGGTGTCGTACGGCGTGATCAGCGCATAGCCGGGATCGACGAACGAGCGCGCGGCGTTGCGCTGGAAACCGGCGGGCAGTTTTTGGTAGGGCGGGGCGCTGAACGGGGCGGCGCCTTTCCACCAATCGCCGATCGTGTCGGGGATTTCGGCGATCTGCATCGCCGCGATCCCCAGCGCGCCATGTTTCTCCGCGCTGCGGGCAAGTGCTGCGACCGCCACGGTCAGGATCAGTCCGAGATTGGCGGCGAGCACGAGCGTCCACAGCGGAACGCGGCGCGCGAGTAGCGGGGTTTCCCGCCGCTCGGTCCCGGCGCTCTCGCTGCGGGCCATCAACATCGCGCCCGCTCCAAATTCCGGCCGCCGCCAGCCGTCATGTCGTCCCCTTCGTCGCACTGGGACCGGGCTAGGCCCGATTTGTCGCACAAGTTTGTCACTGGGACAGGTTGGTTGCCCCTTGTTGCGACGCTGTTTCCGCGACCCAATGCTGTCGTAACACGGCAGCAACGTTTCCGTTTCCTGGTGTCAGAGCCCCGCCGACAGGCCACGGTTCAGCCGTGGCGAAGGTGCGATCAGCCGCGGACCCGGTTCGCGGCCGCCTTCAGATCATGGACGAATTTGGCGAATTCCTCGCGCTTGGCCGCCTCGTCGGGCAGGCGCAGCAGATAGCTCGGATGGACGGTGATCCAGGCCTCGCCACCCTCGGGCAGATCGTGCGCGTGGCCGCGTTCGCGGCTGATCGTCATCGTCTTGCCGAACAGGGATCGTGCGGCGGTGGCGCCGAGCGCGACCGTTATTTTCGGCTTCACCAGCGCGAGTTCATGTTCGATCCACCAGCGACACGCGGTGATCTCGCCGGCATCCGGCTTGGAGTGGATGCGGCGCTTGCCGCGCTGCTCGAATTTGAAATGCTTGACCGCGTTGCTGACATAGACGCGCGCGCGGTCGATCCCGGCTTCGGCCAGCGCGCGGTCGAATATCTGGCCGGCCGGGCCGACGAACGGCTTGCCCGCCAGGTCTTCCTGATCACCCGGCTGTTCGCCGACGAAGAACAAGTCGGCATCGACCGGGCCTTCGCCGAACACCGTCTGCGTCGCGTGCTTGTAGAGATCGCAGCGGCGGCAACGCATCGCTTCGTCGCGCAGCGCCGCCCAGGCGGCCTCGACATTGTCTCCGGTCTTCGCGCGCGTCGGAGCCATGGCAGCCTCCCGAATCCTCCGGCGGCATCAACGCGGCGGCGGGCCGGTTCTTTCCAGCAGGCAGGATTCAGCCGCGCCGCGGCTCCATCTCGAGGATCCATTGGATGAGCAGCGCGATCGCCTCGTCATGCGTGGTGGCACGGCCGAGTTCGGGCATGGCGATGCCGGGATCGGTCGAGGCCATGCGGTAGAGGAGGATCGAATCCTCAGGTCTGCCCGGGTCGATATCGAAGTCGCGATCCCCGCTCCCGCGCCCCGCCGCGACCGGCCGCTTGGCGATGCCGCGCGTGACGGCATTGGGAACGTCCCAGCCAAGGAACAACCCCGAATTGGACGCCGCGCCCCGCGGGTTGTGGCAATGCGCGCAATTGGTGTCGAGATAGGCGCGGGCGCGGGCATCGATCGGTGCTGCCGGATCGTCCCAGCGTGCGAGGCGCGGCGCGTTGGCGGGTGCGCGGTCGAGCAGACCGGCACTCACCAAAGCGGCGAGCTGGCGCCCGTCGTTGAGGTTGCGTGCCTTCGGGCCGATCGGGGTGATCGCACCGGCGAGCGAGTGGCAATCCTTGCACTGGTTCTGGTTGGGCACCGAATAGCTGATCGTCCGCGGCTTCCCCGATGGATCGATGAAGGTCACCGGGATGCGCGTGCCGGCACGCTTAAGGACAGCGTCACTGCCATCGGCGTTCCACACATAGGGGATGGCGACCCACCCTTCGGCGCGATGAAGCAGCAGGCGCGTCTCGAGCGGCTTGAACGCGCCATTCTGTTCATAGCCGAAGGTCTTGATCAGCGCCGATCCGACCGGAAAATCGAACGCCGCCGACGGCGCATAGGTCGCCTTCTTGCCCGCCGGCACATAGAGAAAGCGCTGCTTCTCGGCATAGTCCGAGAAGAGCGGAGTGTTGAGGTGATAGGGCGTGACCCGCGTCGCGGGGGTCCGCGCCTTGAGGTCGGCGAAGAAGCCGTAGTCGCTGAGCGCGGGAGCATAGCCGTCCTGGAGGATCGCGGCATCGTTGACCAGTGACGCGGGGCGCGCAGCGACGCCCAGGATCATCACCAGGCACGCCGCCGATACCGCCAGTGACGCGCGCCGCATCCAGGCGATGGCAGGCGTCACCTGGCCGCCGCCTCCATCGATGTCGGCAGCACGACCGGGCCGCGCGTCGGCATCGCCGGGACCTTGGAGAGATCGGCCGGCGCCGGTTTGGCGCTCGACAATGGCGCACCCTGGGGAAGGTTGAGGCTGAGCACCGCGACACCATCGGCGACGCGGATGCCGTTCTCGCCCTTGACCGCGCCGTCCCACAATACCGGCGGCAGGCTGCCGCCGAACGCGGCCTTCAATTGGTCGGCGCCGGGCAATTGCGGATCGTATCCGGCCTTGCCCTGGCGGTTGCCCGACACATCGACCCGGCGCGGATAGGGGTTGTATTTGGTGTCGGTGAAAGCGTTGCGATAGGACGTGATCATCACATTGGCGGTGGCGTTGCCCGACAAATCGTTGTCGGTCACCCAGACCTGATCATTGGCCATCACCAGCACGCCGGTGCCGCGCGGGACGGTCGCGACGATATTGCCCTTGGGCGCGAAATTGGCCTGATCGTTGTCGATCGACTTGTTGCCCCAGACGCGAACATCCCCGCCACCGCCGCGCGGCAAATTGGGCAAATCGAACACCAGGATGCCGCCGGTATTGTGCGTGGCGGTGTTGCCGGTGACGTCGGCGTGGCGGCTGTTCTCGATCTCGATCCCGGCGACATTGCCCGAGGCGGTCGAGTTGCGGACGATGATGTCGCTGCTCTGCCCGACATAGATGCCGGCGTCGGACGCACCCTTCACCGTCACACCGTCGATCAGAATTTGGCTGCTTTCGACCGGATAGACGCCATAGGCGCCGTTGGTTTCCTTCGGGCCACCGGTCCATTCGACACGGATATTCTTGTAGACGATGCGGTCGGCGCCTTTCGACTTGATGCCGTCGCCCTTGGTGTTCTCGACCGCGAAGTCGCGCAGCACGACATCGTCCGAGGTGACCAGCAACCCCTCGCCCGCGCCCAATTGCCCCTTGAAGGCGAGCATTGTCTTGTCGGGGCCGGCGCCGCGTATGGTGACTTTCGCGACGTCGAGCGACAGGCCGTCGGTAAGGTCGAAGCGGCCCGCGCCGATCTCGACCACATCGCCAGGCTTGGCATCGAGCAAGGCGCCCTGAAGGCGTTCCTGCGCATTGTCCCCGGCGGTAACGATGATGGTCTTGGCGGCGGCGGGCGACGCCACCAGCGCGATCAGCGCGAGCGCGTATTTCATCGGACCTCTCCCCTGTCTTTTGCCCATGATGCGCGGAGGGGCGCCGACCTGCAACCCGCTGAAATCAGCCGAACAGCTCCATTCGCTTGGCCCTGGGCCGGCAGCGGATGGCCCGTCAGGAAGAGGGGCCGATGCTCCTGCAGGCGGAACTGCCGTTGCGGCAGACGTCGTGGAAATCGATCTGCGGCCGCGGCAAGCTGAACCCGATTTCGCGATTGACGAAATCCAGCTCGACCCGGCCGAACAACTTGAGCGAGCTCATCCCCAGGATCAGCGCCGGCTGGTCGCGCAGGCCGAAACGATCGAACGGCGGCACGTCAGCGAAGACCAGCCCGAAATTGTCGAACCGGATGGTATCGATCTTGACGTTGCTGATCGCGACGAAATCGGCCGTAAAGGTGCGCCCGGTCACCGAGGTGATCGCTACCGGCCCATAGGATCGCGGCGTTTTCTTCGCCAGCTTGAGCATGGCGGTGTTGCCGACGCTGAGCCAGGATCCGGTATCGATGATCACCGCGATCGGCTGATTGTTGAACCAGGCCTTGGTCACGATCAACTGGCCGGTGCGCGACTGGGCGCGGACGACGAAATCGCCCCAGGCATGGCGCCGCGCCGGTTGCAGCAGCATCCGCTTAGTGTTGAAATCGAGGATGACCTTCTGCCCCTGGAGCGCGTCGATGCCGAGCATGCCGGGGGCGCCGATATCGGCCAGCAGCAGCTGCGGCGCTTCCATCGCCGGCGTCCCGAGCTTGCCCGCGGTCAGCGAGGGTATTTTCACCGTCGTCACGTCAGCGGGCCCGGTGAAGTCGAACAGGCGCACATCGGTCCCCGGCGACAGCTTGAGATAGCCCGCGAGTTCGCGCGAGACGACCGAGCGTTCGGCCCCGGTATCGATGATGAACGGGAAGGGCCCGTGCGGGCCGATCGACACCGGCACCGTCATACGGTCGGTACGTTCACCGATGACGAGGACGTCCGGTGCGGGTACCGCGGCGGGCGTGGCGGCAATCGGCGGCTTGATCGAGGGCTGCGCCTGTTGCGCGGCAAGGGGCGGTCCGGCCAGCGTACCGATGCCAAGCGCCAACAAGGGAATAAACCCGCGCATGGCCGGATCATACGCCCGTTTCGGACGTGTACCAAGCGGATAGTACGCCTCCTAACGAACCGTCAGTCGAGCCGCATCGCCTCTTGCGCCAGCACCTCGGCCTCCATCAGCAGCGCGTCGTCGGCGAGCCCCTGCGCCACGCTTTCGCGCCCGATCAAGGTCAGCACCGGCACCGCCAGCGGCGAGATGCGGTCGAGCGTCACGTGCATCATCGTGTCGCCGGCGCGATCGAGCAAATCGGCGAGGCGCCCGACATCGGTCATCCGCGCACGGGCATCGGCCCAGGCGGCCTCGAGCAGCAAATGGCCGGGTTCGTATTTGCGCAGCACGTCGTAGATCAGGTCGGTCGAGAAGGTGACCTGCTTGCCCGATTTACGCTTGCCGGGATGCTGGCGTTCGACCAGGCCGCCGATCACCGCGACCTCCCGAAATGCCCGCTTGAGCAGATGCGATTGCTGCACCCAGTCGACGAATTCGTGTTCGAGGATATCGGGCGAGAACAGCGACGCCGGATCGGTCACCGGGTCGAGCGAATAACAAGCCAGCGCATAATCGTTGGCGACGAAGCCGAGCGGCTTGAGCCCCTGCGTCTCCATCCGCCGCGTCACCAACATGCCGAGCGACTGGTGCGCGTTCCAGCCTTCGAAACTGTACGCGACCATGTATTGGCGCCCTTCGCGCGGGAAGGTCTCGACCAGCAATTGCCCGGGCTCGGGGAGGCGCGAACGATAGGATTGCACTTCCAGCCATTCGCGCACGTCGTCGGGGAAGCGCGCCCATTCCGCCGGCTGTGCGAGGAAGCCGCGGACGCGGTCGGCGAGGTTGATCGACAGCGGCATACGCGCGCCACCATAGGTCGGGATACGCGCCGGCCGAGTCGAGGCGCGGACCAGCACGTCCTCGGTATCGATGCGCAGCACTTCGCAACTCATGCCCGCGAAGAAGAAAGTGTCGCCGTTCGACAGCGAGGCGGCAAACCCCTCCTCGACTTTGCCGAGCAGGCGGCCGTTCTTGAAGCGGACGTTGAGCATCGCCGCCTCGACGATGATCCCGGCATTGAGGCGATGCTGCTGGACGAAGCGGGGATGGCTGACGCGCCAGCTGCCGTCGGGTTCCTGCGTCAGCCGTTTGAAGCGGTCATAGGCCCGCAAGGCATAGCCGCCATCGCGGATGAAGCCGAGCACGCGCTCGAACGTCTCGCCATCGAGCGCCGAATAGGGCAGCGCGCTTTGCACCTCGGAGAGCATCTCATCGCTCCGGAACGGCGCGGCGCAGGCGCACGCCATGACATGCTGCGCCAGCACATCGAGCCCGCCCGCGCGGAACGGTTCGTTGTCGAGCTCGTTCGCCTCGACCGCGTCGATCGCGGCGCGCGCCTCGAGATATTCGAAGCGATTGCCGGGGACGAGGATCGCCTCGCTCGCCTCATCGAGCCGGTGATTGGCGCGGCCGATCCGCTGGAGCAGGCGCGACGAGCCCTTGGGCGCGCCCATCTGGATCACGCAATCGACGTCGCCCCAATCGACCCCGAGATCGAGGCTGGCGGTGGCGACCAGCGCGCGCAACTGACCCGCCGCCATCGCGCCCTCGACCTTGCGCCGCGCTTCCTTCGACAGGCTGCCGTGATGCACGCCGATCGGCAGCGACATCAGATTGACCTTCCACAGATCCTGGAAGATCAGCTCGGCAAGGCTGCGCGTGTTGCAGAAGACGATCGTCGTGCGATGCGTCTCGATCTCCGCCATCACCTGTTCGGCGGCGTAGCGGCCCGAATGGCCCGACCAGGGCACGCGGCCTTCGGGTAACAGGATAGTGATCTCGGGATCGGCGCCGGGCTCGCCGAGCACCAGATCGACCATGTCGATATCGCCGTCGGGCGCGAGCCAGGCGCGGTACGAATCGGGGTCGGCGACGGTCGCCGACAAAGCGACGCGGCGCATGTCGGGGGCGATCCGCTGGAGCCGCGCCATGCATAGCGACAGGAGGTCACCGCGCTTGCCGCTGGCGAAGGCGTGGACCTCGTCGACCACGACGCGCTTGAGGCCGGCGAACATCAAGAAGCTGTCGGGATAGCTGAGCAGTAGCGACAGGCTTTCGGGCGTGGTCAGCAGGATCTGCGGCGGGCGGACGCGCTGGCGCGCTTT
>Ga0307510_10011570_pt1 | contig 10471 bp, 6 predicted proteins | sample 12_EM_MG_FD_207224 | JGI IMG/M metagenome (GOLD analysis project Ga0307510, IMG submission 207224) | Populus trichocarpa ectomycorrhiza microbial communities from riparian zone in the Pacific Northwest, United States - 12_EM | ecosystem: Host-associated > Plants > Roots > Unclassified | place...
GTCCGCCGCGGTGAACGGCGCGCCATTGTGGAAACGGATACCGTGGCGGAGCACGAAGCGGTAAATTCGGCCATCGGGGGAAATGGTCCAGCTGCTCGCCAGCATCGGCCCGACGCTGCCATCCTCGCGCGCGGCGACCAGCCCTTCCGCGACATGGAGCAGGACAGCATCGGTATTGGCGTCGCGCCTTGTGCCCGGATCGGACGAGGCGATGTCGGCGTTCATGCGGGCGCGGATCACGCTGCCAGCGGCGGCCGGACTGCCGCGGTGCGACAGGAACAGGAAGGCGCCGACGACGCCGATGATCAACAAAAGGGCGATGATCGCCTTACGCATCGGCGGTGAGACGGTCCGACAATGCCGGCTGCTCGGCGGTCAGGCTGTAGCGCACATAGGTCGCGCCCGCGGACGGCATCATCGCGACCTGCATCTCGCCGAGCGCGGGCCGCATCAGCAGCGATGCCACGGTCGCGGTGCAGCCGGTCATGGTCGAGGCGCGCGGCGGGACGCAGATCGACAGCGGTGTGCCCGCGGTGTCGAGCAACACGTCGCGCACCTGGTCGAGACCGATCTGGCGATGGGGCGCGAGCAGGCGCTCGGCACGCTGCTGACGCCAGAAGGTGCAGGGCGAGTCCGGCACGCCGGTTTCGCGCAGCTTGGCGAGCGCGACCGGGCTGAGCCAGTGATTGCTGTGCACGAGCAGGCCATCGCGCGGTTCTACCACGAATGTCTCGTCGGGCGCGCATTCCAGGTCGTGGACGATGCCGGTCCCGGCATGGCTCAGCGCGAGATTGTTGGAAGCCGATTTCTGCGTGGCATAGATGGCGGCGAAGGCGAGCGAGGGGCTTTCCTGCTGCAACACCTTGCGGCGGATCAGCGCGAGCGGCGCGCCGATGCGGCGATAATCGCGCTCGCATTCGAGGTAATTGCCGGTCACCGCGATGCCCGCACTGTTGAAGCCGAACCGCGCCAGCCCGCCGGCCTCGGTGAAGGTCAGGATATCGGGGCCATTGTCGCCGCGGATGCGCAGGATGATGCAGCTGTCGGCGCAACTCGCCTTCCAGTCCCAGTTATGCGCGTGGATCAGCACGCCGTCGGGCGTGCGCTCGGGCTGGACGACGATCGTCGTGCAGCCATCCTGCCCGCGTTCGGCGAGCAGGCCGGCGCGCAATGCCGGGCGCCCGGCGAGCTTGAGCAGTTCGGTCCGCGCGTTCATCAGCACGATGTGCGCGAGCGGCAGGTCGGCGCCCTCGGCAATGCCGCGCATCTCGACGACGTGGTCGGCGTCGAACGCGGCGATCATCGGCAAATAGGCATCGACCAGTTCGGCCAGCGCCGATTCGGTCAGCCCGAGGCCTTTCATCTGTGCGATATAATGCGTTGTGCCGCGCCGGATCTCCTCGGCCGCGCCCACGCCATAACGCTTGCCGCGCTCATGGGCGTTGCCCCATATCTCCAAAAGGCGGCATGCTTCTGCCATCGACCGGAACCCCCGATTTCTATTGCGCGGACCGGTAACACTGTTTTCCTGAGTTTAAAAAGACAAAAATGCATTGCGTCCTTTTTGCGTGCATTTTCGTTGGGGCGGATGAGGCTGGCCGGCACTCCCACCACAATCGTCACCCCGGGCTTGTCCCGGGGTCCAACGTGCCGCGAACGTACCAGCCGCTTCTTTCGAGGCACGTTGGACCCCGGCACAAGGCCGGGGTGACGAAAGGGTAGTCGACGCGATCTAGGCGCGATCCGCCAACGCCTTCCACACCGCACCAGCAATGGCCGCATCCTGCACGCCGAGCCCGGTCAGATCAGCGACCACGATCTCCTCCTCGTCGAAACGACACGGCTCGGCGAGCAAGGCACCAAGTTCGATCAGCGCCGCCGGCGAAAGGAACCCGGCATTCACCGCCCAGCCCGTCTCGCCATTGGCAATGCACTGCTCCACCGAATCGACCACGACGCTAGCACGGTGCAGGATCGCGGGATCGAGTTCGCGCTTGCCACCGCCATCGGCGCCGACCGCAACGATGCGCGTACCGGGCCGGACCCAGGCATCGTCGATCAACGGCACAGTCGAGGGTGTGGTGGTCACGATCAGATCGGCCTGACGCACCAGCGCCTCGAGCGCGCTTGCCGCACCGCCCAGTTCATCCGCCAGCTGTCGCGCCTTGTCGGCGTCCCGGCCCCAGATCAGCAGGCGCTCCGCACCAAGATGACGCCGGATCAACTCGGCCTGCATGCGCGCCTGGATGCCGGTGCCGACGATGCCGATCACACCCTTGCCGTCATAACCGATTGCGCGTGCCGCCAGCAGGCCGGCCATCGCGGTACGCACATTGGTGAGGTGACCACGATCCTGCAGGATCGCCAGCGGCTCGCCGGTGCGCGCGTTGAGTACCGCGACGAAGCCCTGACTCGACGACAGCCCGTGCGCAGGGTTGTCGTAGAAACTGCTCGCTACCTTGACCACGAAGACGTCTTCGCCCTGCAGGCTGCCCGACCTGACATGGCAATCGCCCGGCGGCGAATCGAACATGAGATGGGCGCTGGCGCCGGTCTGGGCCCGGCCCGCGCTGTACGCGATGATCGCGCGCTCGACCGCGGCGAGCACCGCCGCTTCGTCGTAAGCCGCCATGATCGTATCGAGGTCGAAGACTTGCACGCCGCTGCCCCTTTTTCGCTGTCACCGTTACCGGCGATGCATGTCCGTTACGAATGCTATTGTCTTTTTGCAATCATTAAGACATTTATCGCGGGAACCTTCGGAGAGCGGCTGTGATCGGATCGAAAGCTATCAGGCACGCGATGCTGGGTTGTGCCGCGACGATCGCCTTCATGACAGCCTCCGCCGCAACGGCACAGGCCGCGCCCGATTGCGCCGGCCTGAAGCGGCTCAAGCTGCCACATGTCGAGATTCTCATCGCCACGCCGGTCAGCGGCACCTTTCGCGAGGATATGGTGGTCGAGCGGGCGCCGCGCACCTTCGAGGGGCTCAAGGCCTTTTGCCGGGTACGTGGGATCAGTCGTCCGGTCGCGGGGTCGGCGATCGGTTTCGAGGTGTGGCTGCCGGCCAGACAATGGTCTGGCCGGCTGCACATGATCGGCAACGGCGCCTATGTGTCCAATATCTCCTACAAGCAGATGATCTCCCGGCTCGACGATGGCGATGTCGCGGTGGCGACCGACACCGGCCATATCGGCACCGATCTGGAATTCGGCTGGAAGCACCCCGAGCGCATCGAGGATTTCGGCCACCGCGCGGTGCATGAATCGGTCGTCGCGGCCAAGGCGGTGACGCGCGCCTTTTACGGACGTGCCGCGCGCTGGGCCTATTTCAGCGGCTGCTCGACCGGCGGGTATCAGGCACTGGCCTCGGCGCAGCGTTACCCGAAGGATTTCGACGGCGTCATCGCCGGCGCGCCGGGCAACAATCGCACCAGCCTGACCCTGGCCTTTTTGTGGAACTACCTCTCCAATCACCGGCCGGGCGACGATTCCACACCGATCCTGTCGGCACCCGACCTGCTGCTGATCAACCGCGCGGTGGTCGCCGATTGCGACAAGCGCGACGGTGTCGTCGACGGCGTGATCAGCGACCCCCGGCGCTGCGGATTCCGCATTTCGTCGTTGCTATGCCATGACGGTGCCGTGTCCGGCATCTGCCTGACCGCCGAGCAGATCACCGCCGCACAGCGCATCTATGACGGGCCGAAGGACAAGCGCACCGGCAAGGCGATCTACCCCGGCTACCCGCTCGGCACCGAAGGGGTGACCACCGATCCCTCGGACAAGCACCCCGGCTGGACCGGCTATTGGTCGGAGACGTCAAATCCGCACGAGCCGTCGCGCGCCGACATGTTCCGCTACTGGGTGTTCGACGACCTGAAGTGGAACTGGTGGAAGTTCGACTGGGGCGCCGATGTCGACACGATGCGGCAAAAGCTCGCGCCGATCTTCGACGCCAACGACACCAACCTCACGCCCTTTGCGCGCGCCGGCGGCAAGCTCATCATGTTCATGGGCTGGCAGGATCCGGTCGGCACGCCGCTCGAGGCGATCAATTATTACCGCGGCGTGGAAGCCCATGCCGGCGGCATCGCGGCGGCCCGGGCCTTTGCGCGGCTGTTCATGGTGCCGGGTATGGATCACTGCGCCGGCGGCCCGGGCGCGACCAACTTCTCCACCGCGACACGCGATTCGACGCCACCGGTACGCGATGCGGCGCATGACATGACGCTGGCGCTGGAGGCCTGGGTCGAGCGCGGACAGGCGCCGCAGTCATTGATCGCGACGCGTTATGCCGCCGCCGAAGAAGGCGCCCCGCCGGCGAAGCGGCCGATCGACTTCCAACGCCCGGTCTGCGCCTGGCCGAACGAGCCGGTCTATCGTGGCGGCAACACGCGGCTGGCGACGAGTTTCAGTTGCGCGCTGCCGCGCAAATAACGGTCCGTCATGCTGAGCTTGCTTGGCGCCTAAAAAGAGATGCCACCCCGGCGAAGGCCGGGGCCCAGCTGGGGAACGGTGGTAAACGGGCGCTGCGCCCCGTTACTTCTGCCTTCCCAACTGGGCCCCGGCCTTCGCCGGGGTGGTACTTGTTTAAACGGGATAGGCGCCAACAAGTTCAGGGTGACGGTGAGTGAAGCGCAGGGCCTGCGGGAATGTCCGTCAAGCGCTAAGCAGGATCGAGGTCGGGCTGCCGGTCTCGGCCACGACGACCGGCTTTTGCGGCACGCCGGTACGCGGATCGATCGCGTGGCGCACGATATTGTGGCCTTCTTCATTGGCGACGAACATCGCCGACCCGTCACCCGTCAGCGTGAAGAAGCGCGGCGTCTTGCCGCCCGCCGGTGACGATCCGATCAGCGTCAACCGGCCGCTGGCGCGCTCGATGGCGAAGGTGGCCACTGTGTCCGCACCGCGATTGGAGGCGTAAAGACGACGGCCATCGCGCGACACGGCGATTTCTGCGCCGCGGCTGTTGCCGGTGAAGTCATCGGCCAGTGCCGATATGACCTGGAACGGCCGCAACGCGCCCGTGCCCGCGTCGCAACGAAAGGCGACCACCGTCGAGTCCAGCTCGTTGATGACATAGGCGAAGCGATTGCCGGGATGGAAGGCGACATGGCGCGGGCCCGATGTCTCGCGCGCCGCCGCTCCGGCCGCCTCGACCAGATGCAGCTTGCCGCCGCCATCGATCGTGTAGACCAGCACGCGATCGCAGCCCTTGTCGGGCACGACGATGAACTTGCCCGACGGGTCGAACTGCGCCTGATGCGGCTTGGGAAAGGGCTGCTCGACGCGGTGCGGGCCGATCTTGCCGTCGAACGCGACCACATCGGCTGGCTCGCCCAGCCTCCCGTCGGCGGCGATCGGCAGTGTGGACAGGCCGGACTTCACCTCACCCGCGACGATGTGATTGGCGACGACCATGAAGCGGTTGGTCGGATCGGCCATGAGATGCACCGGGTTGCGCCCACCGGTCGTCACCCTGTTGAGGAAGGCGAGCTCACCCGTCGCCGGATCGATGCGAAACGCGCTCGCCTCGCTGCCGTCGCCATGCACCGTGTAGAGAAAACGGCGCGAGCGATCGAACGCCAGCCAGGACGGATTGACCAGATCGCCGACCAGCTGGATGCGGCTCCAGGCACCATCGGTCGCAATGCGATAGACCGAGATCCCGTCGCCTTGGGCATTGCGCTCGCGACTGGTACGGCATCCAACATAGGCGAAACCGCTCATCGATCCTCCCCGGGCCGCGCGGCCGACCCCGGTCACGCGTGTCGCAACGCCGGCGGCAATGCCGGCCACCACCATACGGCGGGAAACGGGCAAGGTCATGAGCCGGGCTCTCCCATCGATCGCCACCGCCGTGGCGCAGACTTTCCTTGCTCTTTGTATTACTGAATGTCAAAGAACATTTGACTGAGCGGAGAGCAACCGATGCCGACAATCATTGCCGATGAGCGACCCGTCATGCGGCGCGTGTTCTGGCGCATCGTGCCGCTATGTTTCCTGCTCTACATCGTTTCGTACATCGACCGGGCGAACATCGGCTATGCGGCGCTGCAGATGAACGCAGAGCTCGGCCTGACCTCGGCCGCTTTCGGTTTTGCCGCCGGCATCTTCTTCATCGGCTATTTCCTGTTCGAGGTGCCGAGCAACATGTTGATGGCGCGCTACGGGCCACGTGTGTGGATCGCGCGCATCCTGATCGGCATGGGCGTGGTGTCGATGGCCACCGCCTTTGTGCAGACCTCCTCGCAGCTCTACATTCTGCGTTTCCTGCTCGGTATCGCCGAAGCGGGCTATTTCCCGGCGATCATCATCTATCTGACGAGCTGGTTCCGCGCCAAGGAGCAGGCGACGGTGGTGGCGATGTTCACCGCGGCGATCCCGGTTTCCTATGTCATCGGCACGCCCGTCAGCACCTGGATCATGGACCATGTCGCCTGGTTCGGGCTGACCGGCTGGCGCTGGATGCTGATCCTCGAAGGGCTGCCGGCGGTGATCGGTGGCCTGCTGACGTACCGGCTGCTGGTCGATCGCCCTGCCAATGCGCGCTGGCTGAGTACCGAGGAACGCGACTGGCTGGAGGGCGAGATCGCCGCCGAGCATCGTGCTGCAGCGGGTGTGCGTCATCTCGGCACCTGGCGCGCCATCACCGAGCCGCGTGTGCTGTATCTGGCGGCGATCTACTTCGTCTATCAGGCCGGCAGCCTCGGCGTCGGTTACTGGCTGCCGCAGATCGTCAAGCATTCGAGCACATCGCTCAGCAATGTCGAGACCGGACTGATCTCGACCGTGCCCTATCTCGTCGCCACGGTCGGCATGGTGCTGTGGTCGCGCCGCTCCGATCGCACGGGGGAGCGCCGTATGCATACCGCCTGGCCGTTGCTGCTCGCCGGGGCGACGCTGGGTATCGTGGCGCTGGTCAATGGGCCATTGCCAGCAACGATCCTGCTCGCCGCCGCGCTGACCGGCTTCTATGCGTTCAAAGCGCCGTTCTGGACATTGCCGGGCCAGTTCCTGTCGCGCTCGACCGCCGCGGTGTCGATCGCCGCGATCAATTCGATCGGCAATCTCGGCGGCTTTGTCGGCCCCTATGCGGTGGGTGTGATCGCCAAATCGAGCGGTGCGCCGGCGACGGGGCTGGTGTTTCTCGCCGCCCTGACATTGGTCGCCTTCGTCATGGTGCTGAAGGCGCCGATCTCTCCTCGCACGGGTGCCGCATGATGTTCCCGACACGCCAACTCGACAGCGGCGGCACCAGCTTCACGATCATCGATCTGGCAGCACTCAGGCTCGATCGCCTGCCGATCGTCCACCGCATCCTGCTCGAGAATCTGCTGCGCCGGGGCGACGGCGACGCCGCAACGCGCGGCGTGATTCAACAATGGATCGCCGCCGGTCATAGCGACGCAGAGATGGCGTTCCAGCCGGGCCGAGTGATGATGCACGACACGACATGCGGCCCGGCTTTGGTCGATATCGCCGCGGCGCGATCGGCGCTGGCCGAGGCCGGCGGTGACCCGACCCTGCTCAACCCGGTGCTGCCGGTCGACGTGTCGACCGACCATAGTCTCGCGGTCGATGTCTATGGCAGCCCCGACGCCCGGGCGCGCAACATGGCGCGCGAGATGGAACGCAATGCCGAGCGCTACAGCTTCATGAAATGGGCATCGGCGACGCTCGACAATTTCACCGTCCACCCGCCCGGCACGGGCATCATGCACACCATCAACCTCGAACGGCTGGCCACGGTGGTGACCAGCGAGGAGCGCGACGGCACACGCTGGGCGATGCCCGACACGCTCATCGGCACCGACAGCCACACACCGATGGTCAACGGCATCGGCGTGCTCGGCTGGGGTGTCGGCGGCCTGGAAGCCGAAAGCGTGATGTTCGGCATGCCGGTGATGATGCGCGTGCCCGAAGTGGTCGGCGTGCGGTTGCGCGGCCGTCTGCGCGAGGGCGTCGCGGCGACCGATCTCGCTCTGGTGATCACCCACCGGTTGCGGCAGATCGAACTGGCCAGCCGCTTCGTGGAGTATTTCGGTCCCGGCGTGGCGAGCCTGTCCGCTGGCGAGCGTGCAGTGGTGGCCAATATGGCGCCCGAATATGGCTCGTCGACCGGCTATTTCCCGATCGACGACGCAACGTTGCGCTATCTGCACGAGACCGGTCGCGCGGCGAATGACGTGGCGCTGGTCGAGGATTATGCCCGGGCGACCGGACTATGGTTCGATCCCGCCGCCGAACCGCATTATGCCGAGGTGATCGATGTGGATCTCGACACGATCGGCCTGTCGTTGGCCGGACCGCGACGGCCGCAGGATCTGGTCGCCACTGCCGATGTTCCCGTCTTGCTCGGCGGTCGGAGCGCAACGTCGACGCCGCGCCGCCCGGTGGCGATCGCCGCGATTACCAGTTGCACCAACACCTCCGACCCCCGCCAGTTGATCGCGGCGGGGCTGGTGGCGCGCAAGGCAAGGTCGTTCGACCTTGCGCCGCCGCCATGGGTCAAGACCACGCTCGCGCCGGGATCGCCCACCGCGCAGCGCCTGCTCGAACGCGCCGGATTGCTCGACGATCTCGCCGCGACCGGCTTCGATATCGTCGGTTATGGCTGCACCGTCTGCATCGGCAATTCCGGGCCGCTGGCGCCGGCGATGCTGGATGTGCTGGCCGCAGGTGACGTGCAGCCGGTCGGTATCCTTTCCGGCAACCGCAACTTTCCGGGCCGCGTCCATCCACAGATCGAGGACGCCTTCCTCGCCTCGCCGGCGTTGGTTGTCGCCTATGCGCTGGCCGGCGATGCGGCGATCGATGTCGCGCGCGACCCTCTCGGTTATCACGACGACCGCGCCATCCACCTCGCCGATCTCTGGCCAAGCGGCGCCGAGATCGACGCCGTGGCGGCACAGGCGATGCGTAGCGACGACTATGCCGCGGCCTATGACGCGGCCGAGGCCAGCCCGGCCTGGGCCGCGCTCCCCGCGCCCGACGGGCCACTCTATCCGTGGCAGCCGGGGTCGACCTATCTGCGCCGCCCGCCCTTCGCGCGCAGCGAGCGCGAGGACCGGCTGGGGCATTATCGCGCCGCGCCGCTGATCGTGCTCGGCGACGACATCACCACCGACCATATCTCCCCCGCCGGTGCGATTGCGCCGGACAGCGATGCGGCGCGCTGGCTGATCGAGCAGGGCGCCGACCCAGGCGACCTCAACGTCTTCTCGTCGCGGCGCGGCAATTGGGAGGTGATGCTGCGCGGGCTGTTCACCAACCCGACGGTGCGCAACCTGCTTGGCGAAGGCATCGCGCCGGGTAGCACGCGAACCGAACCCGGTGGAGCGGCGCTGCCCCTGTGGCAGGCTGCGGCGCGCTATGCGGAGGCCGGCCAGCCCGTCGTGATCGTCGCCGGGGAGCGCTACGGCATGGGGTCTTCGCGCGACTGGGCGGCGAAGGGTGCAAGCCTGCTCGGCGCGCGCGCGGTGCTGGCGTCGAGCTTCGAGCGCATCCATCGTTCGAACCTGGTCAATATGGGCATACTGCCGCTGCGCCTGCCCAAGGACCACCATCCTTCGCTGCTGAAGCTACAGGTCAACGACCGGATCGAGATCGACGTACCTTCCGACACGCTGACCCCGCGCGCGCCGGTGCCGGTCGCCGTGCGTCGCGGCGACGGATCGGTCGAGCGCTTCACGGCGCGCGCCGAGATCGAGACGGCGCTCGAACTGGCGGTGCTGCGCGCCGGCGGGATCATCCCGCTGATCCTGCGCGACGCCGTCAGGCGGGGCGCCTGATCAGCGGCGCGTGAGCTTGTCGAAGAAGGTCAGCGTCCGGTCCAATGCGAGCAGGCTGTAGCGTTTCGTGTCGGCGGGGGTTTTGCCGATCCAGCCGTGATTGGCCCCGGGGATCAGCAACGTCTCGACCGGCACGCCGGCCGCGCCGAGCTGCGCCGCCATGCGCTTCGTCTGGTCGACCGATACCTCCTCGTCGGCGGTGCCGTGGATCAGCAGCATCGGCGGCGTGTCGCGCTTGACGTAGGTGATCGGGCTGGCCGCACGCTCGGCCGCCTCGCACGCATCGCCGGCGCAGCCGAGCAAGCCGCCCATGTTGGTCGGGGCCAGCGCCGTGCCCGGCTCGTTGCCATGCGCGGCGAGGTCGAACACGCCGTACCAGATCGCCGCACCCTGCACGCAATCGGACTGCGCCAAGGGCGTCGCGCGTTCGGCCTGGGAATGCGGCAGGCGCCCGGTCGAGGCAGACGGATCGAACGCCGCCACGCCGCAGGTCGTCGCGGCCAGCGCGGCGAGGTGCCCACCGGCCGAGCCGCCCCACAGATAGACGCGCTGCGGGTCGATGCCGTACGCGCCGGCCTTGCTGCGCAGGAAACGGATCGCCGCCTTTACGTCCTGCACCTGCGCGGGAAACCGTGCCTCGCCGCTGAGCCGGTAATCTACCGCCGCGACGA
>Ga0307510_10011571_pt1 | contig 10471 bp, 6 predicted proteins | sample 12_EM_MG_FD_207224 | JGI IMG/M metagenome (GOLD analysis project Ga0307510, IMG submission 207224) | Populus trichocarpa ectomycorrhiza microbial communities from riparian zone in the Pacific Northwest, United States - 12_EM | ecosystem: Host-associated > Plants > Roots > Unclassified | place...
GGAGGTGGCGATAGACACGAGGTAGGGGCCGTGGATCCAAACGAACGTTGTGCCAAGGTAAAAGAAAGAGTTGATGCCAGCAAGTTGCTGCAAGGCAAGGAGGAAGATGCCGGTGAGAGTACCGTGACGGAACCGGTTCCGACGGATTGTCGGAGTCCCTAAACCGAATTCTTCCTTGTGCCCGTGCTTCAAATTGAAACAGCTAAAACTAGAGGCCTCTGATTGTCACACTATCCCACTTTGTCGCAGTCTAGTAGGGTATATCCGTCCTACGAAATCTATGCCCCAGGACGATCGAGCGCTTAACCCAAACTTGCGCCAATCTGTTTCGGGCAATTGCCCTTTCGGCCTGGGACTCGGAATGAGGCAGCACACCGACTTTCGCCCTAACCCTACCGCAACCTACTGTCATCAGTCGTATCATTCCTTCAGAACAAACCAACTCACCTTCTCGAGGCCCCATTTTTTCATTATTTCAGACATGAGCGACCAGTCAGAATCGTCCCGCCTTCAGGCGCTTTTCGAGTTGGCTTTGCGAGATTACGAATCAACGACGAACATAACATTGGCCAAACACCCGCTTGCCGAGAAACTCGAGAATTGCCATTCTGTCGAGACAATTATCGCATTACTTCAAGATCAGGCAAAAGGATTCAGAGGAAGCGATAGGATCATGCGATCAATCGGGAGTACGGTATCGGTTCTAGATCAGCTTTCGACCATCACCTCCGTCGGTGGTGCCATAGGCCTGGTACGCCAGATAATGCTGACGAGGATTTCACACATCTCTGATATCGTCCTGAAGGCATTTCCACCTGCGACAATGATACAGGCAGGCCTCGGTGTCCTACTTGCTGTATGTGCAACTTTAAGGCTTCTGCTCACGTATCGTTGACATCCAAATCACCAGGCTGCCAAAGGCGTGATCGATAGCTACGACGCACTCGTCGATTTGCTCGACTCAATTGAAAACTTTCTCAAGCGTCTCGATATATATACCAAGATCCCTCCTTCACATGCCATGGACGAGATAGTTGTAAAAATAATGGTGGAGCTGGTCTCCACCCTTGCGCTGGCCACAAAAGAGCTCAAGCAGGGACGACCGAGTGAGTCCGTCCGGAGTCCTCCCCGACGTGGTACCTTACTCAGTGCAACTCAGAGAAATTCGTCAAAAGGCTTTTTGGAGGAGACAAGGATGCCGAGGCAGTCCTCCAAAGGCTGGATCGGCTCACCCAGGATGAGGCCCGGACGACTGCAGCGGAAATTCTCAAGATCGTCCATGGTCTCGTACAGGATATGAGTGAGCAGACGCACCCTACTTGTCTCCCGCTGATTGTTAAGTCTTCTGCCTTTTAGACGGAAAGGCTTCGGGTGCTACTGTCCTAAAATCTCTTGGCATGTTTTTCTGCTACAACAGAACTAGTTCCGTGTCTGACTGAGCGTTAGAAATTCTACACCAAATGGCGAGCGATATGAACAAGTCGAAATGTCAGTTATACCTTGACATTGTCGTGACTGTCTGAAAGCGCTGAGATCGTCTGGCAGGCGACAAGTTGCAAAAAGATATTCAAAGTTGGCTCTCGTCTCCCGATCCTTGGAAGAACCACAACACCGCCCTGGGATCACGTCATGAAGGCACCGCGGCATGGTTTGTCCGAGGTGATACCTTCTCGAAATGGAAATCATCCGGACTGAGCTCTCTCTTATGGATACACGGGAAACGTCAGTTGCTGTGCAGCCCTTCAAACGTTCTAGAAACTGATGATTTCCACCTTTCATAGCGGGCGTCGGAAAAAGCGTGCTTTGGTGAGTTGGTCCTTAGTTCCTTGGTATCTCCATCCCTAAAGCTAATAACGCCGGGTAGTTCCGCAATCATCCAAGATATCGTTGCTATGAAGAGACACGGGCTTGCCTCACTGGCATTTTTCTATCATGACTTCAGCGAAGATGACAAGAGGAGCTTACGTGGGCTACTCTCGTCTATGCTGGTCCAACTTTGTCATCAATCCGGACCATACTGTGACATTCTTTCCAATTTCTACTCGGATCATGCCAGCGGTTTACAACATCCCAGCGACGATGAACTTGTCGCGTGTTTGAAGGAAGTGCTGGAACTAACAGGACAAGCCCCGGTTTTCCTAATCGTCGACGCCTTGGACGAGTGTTCAGACATTTCTGATATACCATCACCTCGCGAGAAAGTCCTTAATCTTTTGGAGAAACTTATCGAGTTACGAGTCCCGAACCTACGCATATGCGTCACTAGCCGACCCGAGGCGGACGTCAAACTCGTCCTCCGCCCGTTGACTTCATATTCCGTTTCTTTACACGAAGAAAGGGGCCAAATGCAGGACATCAACGACTATATCAAATCGGTCGTTAGCGCCATGCGAAGATGGAAATCGGAACATAAGCAGCTCGTCATTGACGTCCTGACAAAAAGAGCTGATGGGATGTGAGGCGTCGATATCTAAATTTGTGACGAGGCTTACTCATCCCTGCAACGTAGGTTCCGATGGGTATATTGCCAGCTCGTCTATCTTCGTGGCTGCCACCCTTCGAACATCCACGGTGTCCTGGCCGAATTACCAGAGACCCTCGACAAGACGTATGAGCGCACATTGCAAGAGATCAATAAGGCGAACAGGGAACTTGCCCACCGACTGTTTCAATGTGTGGCTGTGGCTTCCCGCCCGCTCCGTGTCGATGAATTGGCAGAGCTTCTCGCATTCGATTTCAAGGCGGGGCCGATTCCAAAATTCCGTGAAGGATGGCGCTTGGATGATCCAGTAGACGCTGTTCTGTCCACTTGCCCCAGTTTGCTTGCCATCATCGATGTCGGGGACTCCCAACTCATACAATTTTCACATTTTTCTGTCAAAGAATTCTTGATTTCTACCCGCCTTGCCGAAGCAAAGGACGAAATTTCCCATTATCATATCTCCATGACCCCTGCTCACACCCTCATCGCACGAGCCTGTCTTGGTATTCTCCTACACCAAGATAAAGGCCACACCGAAGAGAGTGTCCGGAAATTTACTCTTGCTCCATATGCTGCCTTGCACTGGGTTGATCATGCCCGTTCCGAGGACGCGTCGCGAAACCTGGAAGATGGGATGAATGACCTGTTTGACCCAAGCAAACCACATCTTGCAATCTGGGTCTCCTTGTACAACACAGAGCTACCCTCCTGGAAGCTACTCAAACGAGGCGAAAGACCCCTGCCGACCAGCGGAACCCCCTTGCATTATGCCACTGCTTGTGGCTTGCACGCCTTTGTAAACGTCCTCGTAGTTGAACACAAACACGACGTGAACCCTCGGGGTTTCGACAAGTTGACTCCGTTACATATGGCGTCGCTTTGGGGACATGAGGAAGTTGCTCGTATCCTTTTGGATCTCGGCGCGGACGTGGCAGCCCAGAGCGAAGATGGGCGGACTCCACTACACGTTTCATCGTTGGAAGGGCATTTGCAAGTCGTGCGCGTCCTTCTTGAGCACAACGCGCCTACAACAGCCCAAGACAAGGACGGGTTGTCACCACTGCACCTCGCGTTGCAATACCAACCTGGAGAAGTCCCAGACGTCCTTCTCGACCGTGAAGGAGAAGAGAGAGCCAAAGACGAGGTCGAGGACGGGTGGATGCCATTGCATTCGGGGATTCAAATCGACTTGCTGTCATATCTGATTTCCAAAGGGGCAAGTTTTCAGGTCGCCCACGACCTTCTCCGGCGTGGCGCAGGTTCGACAGTTCAAGACGAGGATGGCAGTACTCCATTGCATGTTGCGATGCGCCATGGGCGTGTAGGAGCTGCGAGCTCTTCTCCTGAGCGTGAGGCAGATGCAACGACCGAAGCCAAGGGGGGGTGGAACCATATGGCACTGCGCAAGGGGCATGTTGAAGTCGTGCGATGTCTTGTCGAACATGGCGCAGATGCGGCAGCCAAGGACAAGGACGGGTCGACTCCCTTGTATTGGGCATCTCTTAAGGGGCATGTTGAAGTTGTGCAGTTCCTTGTCGATCACGGTGCAGATGTGACAGCCAAGAGAAATGACGGGCGGACTTCGTTGTATGGTGCATCGCAAGGAGGACACATAGAAGTCGTGCGGTTCCTCGTCAAGCATGGCGCAGATGTGACACACCAGGACGAGAGCGGGTGGGCTCCATTGCATGTGGCATCAATACTTGGCCATGTGGAAGTCGTGCAACTCCTTACTGAGCACGGCGCAGATGTGACGGCCCGGGACGAGAAAGGGAGGACCCCTCTGTATTTGGCGTCGATGAAAGGACATGTAGACATCGTGCGGTTCCTTGTTCAGCACGGCGCAGATCCGTCAGCACAGAACAAGGACCGGCGGAGTCCTTTGCATGAGGCATCGAAAGTAGGACATGCGGAGGTTGCACAGTTCCTCGTCGACCAGGGTACGGATGTGACACACCAGGACGAGGATGGGTGGGCTCCTTTGCACGAGGCATCAGATTTTGGACATGTGGAAATCGTGCAACTCCTTGCTGAGCACGGCGCAGATATGACGGCCCGGGACGAGAAGGGGAGGACCCCTCTGTATTGGGCATCGATGAGAGGACATGTAGGCATCGTGCGGTTCCTTGTCGAGCACGGCGCAGATCCGTCAGCCCAGAACAAGGACCGGCGGAGTCCTTTGCACGCGGCATCGCGAGCAGGACCTGTGGAAGTTGCACAGTTCCTCGTCGACCAGGGTACGGATGTGACACACCAGGACAAGGATGGGTGGGCTCCTTTGCACGAGGCATCAGATTTTGGACATGTGGAAATCGTGCAACTCCTTGCTGAGCACGGCGCAGATGTGACGTCCCGGGACGAGAAGGGGAGGACCCCTCTGTATTGGGCGTCGATGAAAGGACATGTAGACGTCGTACGGTTCCTTGTTCAGCACGGCGCAGATCCGTCAGCCCAGAACAAGGACTGGCGGACTCCTTTGCATGAGGCATCGAAAGCAGGACATGTGGAAGTTGCGCAGCTCCTCGTCGGCCAGTTCGCGGATGTGACACACCAGGATGGGGATGGGTGGGCTCCTTTGCACGAGGCATCAGATTTTGGACATGTGGAAATCGTGCAACTCCTTGCTGAGCACGGCGCAGATGTGACTGCCCGGGACGAGAAAGGGAGGACCCCTCTGTATTGGGCGTCGATGACAGGACATGTAGACGTCGTGCGGTTCCTTGTTCAGCATGGCGCAGATCCGTCAGCCCAGAACAAGGACCGGCGGAGTCCTTTGCATGAGGCATCGAAAGCAGGACATGTGGAGATTGCACAGTTCCTCGTCGACCAGGTCGCAGATGTGACACGCCAGGACAAGGATGGGTGGGCTCCTTTGCACGAGGCATCAGATTTTGGACATGTGGAAATCGTGCAACTCCTTGCTGAGCACGGCGCAGATGTGACGACTCGGGACGAGAAGGGGAGGACCCCTCTGTATTGGGCGTCGATGAAAGGACATGTAGACGTCGTGCGGTTCCTTGTCGAGCACGGCGCAGATCCGTCAGCCCAGAACAAGGATGGGTGGGCCCCTTTGCACGAGGCATCAGATTTTGGACATGTGGACATCGTGCAACTCCTTGCTGAGCACGGCGCAGATGTGACGTCCCGGGACGAAAAGGGGAGGACCCCTTTGTATTGGGCGTCGATGAAAGGACATGTAGACGTCGTGCGGTTCCTTGTTCAGCACGGCGCAGATCCGTCAGCCCAGAACAAGGACCGGCGGAGCCCTTTGCATGAGGCATCGAAAGCAGGACATGTGGAAGTTGCGCAGCTCCTCGTTGGCCAGTTCGCGGATGTGACACACCAGGATAAGGATGGGTGGGCTCCTTTGCACGAGGCATCAGATTTTGGACATGTGGAAATCGTGCAACTCCTTGCTGAGCACGGCGCAGATGTGACGTCCCGGGACGAGAAAGGCAGGACCGCTCTATATTGGGCGTCGATGAAAGGCCATGTAGACACAGTGAGGTACCTTGTCGAGCATGGCGCAGACACGACGGCCCAGAACAAGAACGGGTGGACTCCTTTGCATGTGGCATCAGAACTTGGACATGCGGAGGTCGTACAGCTTCTTGCCAAGCACGGTGCCGAGTTAACAGCCCCGGATAACGATGGGTGGACCCCTTTGCATAGGGCATCAGCCAAGGGACATGTGGAAATCGTACAATTCCTTGTTGATCACGGCACGGATGTGACAGCCCAGACCAAGGATGGGAAAACCCCTTAGCATTTGGCATCGCAAAATGAAAATGGGGCGGTCACGCAGTTCTTGTTCAGCCATAAGTTTCAATTGTCTTCGTCGAGCGCAGCGCCGATGTGGCGACCCAAGCTATGCCTGGGTGGACCCTGGGCGTCGCAAGCGCAAGGCGGACACGTGTTGCCTGGGTCCTCCAATATAATGCAGATCCACCCGCCCATGAAGCATCAGCCGGAGGATATCGTCGTTTTATGGAGTTACTATCAAACCACGCAGCTGGGTAGTATTCCTACAGTAGGTAGGGAGTCGTATTCACTCCAAAATTTAGAACCTAACATCCACCCATGTTTTAAGGGAGTGCTCCAGTCGTATTCGCGATGGAAAACCGTATCGTATCGTAACGATTACCACATAATCCCAACTATTTGCAGGATCCGTAATTCTGAGTCGGCACCTCGATCGCCCCCCTCATCATGAGGAATTCACTCGCTCCTCTGCACTTCGAAATTCTCAACTGACCTGGCCCAAGTTGAATCCGTACGACATCCTTGTTGGTATGAACTATTTAAAATCATGGTTGTCGAATTCTTCTGTTGAAATTTTTTTGCCGGACTTCATTAAACCACTGTCGCTCCCTTGACTTTGTTATTTCTCTCATCGTAGTCACTATGAGCTCGTCGATCACACCCCCATCCATTATCATACCTTATCTCATTGTTGTTTATTGTCAACACATCATATTTACTATAGTTTGGCTTGATATCTTTCTATCTTTATGGATCCACGGTTCGTAGAATGACTTCACATGGTGACATAGTCCACCAAGTCTGGCAAGTCAGGTTATCAGGTATCACGTGAACTTGATCCGGAATCGCCCGGAATCGCCCGATATGCCTGAGTTTAGTTTGAGCTGACAACTTCTCAAGACAAAAGAAGTCTTCCATGGTCCGTATTTTTACTCTGCTCTCTACACGCTACATAACGTCACGTTTCCCTCTTACAGAGACTGCACCAGACTCCCTTCATTTCCGTGGCAAACTGCCAGCTCATAGCCTTCCTCATGTTGTCGATGGATCATTCGGGGCTTGAAAACACCCGCAAGCATCTTCCTCTGCCTCGGACTTCCTGTCCACCTATTAGTGCCCCATGCAACCAGAAATGCCCGTTCTCACTCAGGACCGCAATCCCTCACAAAATATTGTTCTTCTCACTTTTGATACCATCTCTACAACACATTGACGTAGAAGGAAGACGAAATCGAGACCGTTGTGCTGGATAAACAACTTTTTGGATGAGAAGTCGGGATAAGGAGGGAAAGCCCAAACCAGCAAGTGCGTTTCCTTTTTTTTACTCGACTAGCTTCATGCATTTAACATGGTTTGGCGGGGATAAAAAGGCCGTAACTTGGGATTCAGGGGCTGTTCTGGTGAACACCTGCCAAAGATGAGATTATTCCTTTTCGCCGACTGATTCTCTACCAGACTGCTTCAAGTATGCGTTAGGATGGGTCGACCCCTGGTGATGATACTGATGTCGCTCCTCCACCAGTGATGGTCCTCCATTTGACCCGCAGGGATTTATTGCCTGGCATTATTCAACCGACGCTATTCGACTGACTAATACGGCCCTCTACTGCTTCGGGACAGATAACAATGTTCGGCAGTATCAGCATGTGTCACACAGTGATCGCGCTCCTACATGAGTGCATGGGAGATGATAGTTCCGAAGATGTCACGCTTGATGATAGTTCCGAAGATGTCACGCTTGATTAGAGCTATGGATTCAGACGCGATCGTGGCCTGGATTCCACAAGGGGTAAGCTCTTTGGCTAAGGACCTTAATACGATGTAGCATCTCGATGGTATTCGTGAGGGTGCCATAGAACGGAGGCGCAACGAACCTAATGATGTACTGGCCAAGGCCGCCACTTACTCGCGTCTGCCAAGAGTGGAGAATCTTGTCGTGTCGTCGCTCCATTCGGTCACGTCTACGGATCATGGTTCGACGAGAACGAGACTGCGCGCGTATTGCGGACCATGAAAATTCTCGACCCTCGCTCCTCGATGGAGGTCTTCGAACACGAGCTGCGGGAGTACATCGTTCCCGAGGTCGTGGATGCCTACCTGAGCGTTGACAACGGGGCGCTGAAGTCGTGGTGCTCAGAAGCAGTTCGTCTCCTTATCTTTCTCAGTCACTAGAGCAGTGTAATTATGTGGCTGTGGTCACACGCGTCGAGGAGGAGCTCGAGCTCACCGGGAGCTGGAAGGTCATCGAGGTGCGCCTTAATTTTCTCGTCGTGCGGGGATGGGTCTGATGAAGGTGTCCGAGTCTAGATGGCGCCTCGGCCGGGTCGTGCATATCTATAACCCGGCTTGCTCTCTTGATCACCTTGACCACCACGAACGGCAGACGACACCAGCCTTTGGTTTACCTCCGATCCAAAAAAACGATCACTTGTCTCTCGCATCGCACACTGTTCTGTTGCAAGCATCCACGTCACACTCTTGCCTTATCGCACCACCACTGGAAATATGTATACGCATATATTAATTCATCGCTATTTTCACAATAGATCCTCTGCAACGCTAGATTTTATCGCGATCTGGTAGCTGCATGCATATTTCGCACAGAGTAGGTTTCGACTCACACAACGCAGATGCCAAAAAAAACAAGCAGGGGGAAGGCACTGACGAAAATTGGGTCCGCTATGTGGCGTGGTGACCGGCATCGGGGATGTACAGTAGATCATGGTGAATCCCAAGTCAAATGACGTCCCAGTTGACGAACCAAGGCTGGGCCGGGGATGTTGAGATAATGCTCTAGGGAACGCTTGGGGGAAGGCAAGCGGTCGGGCGTTAACGCGCAAGGCCGTGGCATGGTCCGTGCGCACTGGGCGTCAGAGAATGCCGCCGCGGCAGTGCAAAAGATGGCGATGCCGCTTTCGGCGTTGTCGTACAGTAGTGCGTCCCAATAACCCCTTCTCGGTGCACATTGGGATCGCCTATCTCATACTGGGCTACTTATGTCTCTCCAAAAATAAAAAACTTGATGGACAAGAAGGCACCCATGCATCACGAGACAATATCGATGACGAGATGGATCGAAAATACGGGTTGGATGTTTATTCTTCTTTTCACTATCGACATCGTAGAATCATTACACCCAATATTCCTACAAAATGTCCCCAGGTGAAAGCATAAGGATGTACGGTCGATAATACAGAAAGGCACATAAAGCACCCAGGGGACAAGATACAGTATGTAGGCCGGTCCATGTTCAGGGCATAATTCAAACCCCTGCTCCGATATCACTGGCAAGTCATCCTTGGCGGCAGAGGGGGCACCCCTGATTTCCGAGAGCCCAGTACCCTCCGCGAGAAGTCGCATGCGGTGCAAGACAGAGTGAATGGGTGCTGCCTTCTGGTATTCTAGGTCAATAAAAAGGCACTTGTCTCGGGGATGCAGAAGTATGTAAAGATGAGCAGCAAAAACACATAGAGCCCCAGATGTAAAACACCTTCGTGCCGAGGTTCGCATTTCCGTGACCAGAGTTTACCGGGTAGGGTGCTGCCAGGTCGGATAGTAAGAATCTGTCAGGAACGCTCGCCCGCAAAGAAAAGAGACTCACTGGCATATGCAATCCCAAAATCCCAAAGCCAGACGAGGCAGTTGAGAGTGACATTGCCTTCGCGCCGACTTTCAGAGGGTATATCTCGCCGGGGACGACCCATGGTACGGATCCCCATGCAGCGGCGAAGAAGCGATGTACAAGCAAAGCAGTGCGACCTCCGTAGATTGTAAAATTGGTTTCCTGGTGATGTGTTTGAATTAACCCTTTGCATACGGCATCGCGAGCAGGACATGTGGAAGTCGTGCAACTCCTTGCTGAGCACGGCGCAGATGTGACGGCCCGGGATGAAGACGGGATGACCCCTCTATATTTGGCATCAAGGCAAGGACATGTAGACGTAATGCGGTTCCTTGTTCAACACGGTGCAGATGCGTCAGCCCAGAACAAGTTCGGGCAGATTCCTTTGCATGAGGCTTCGCAAGCAGGACATGTGGAAGTTGCCCACTTCCTCATCGACCAGGGTACGGATGTGACACACCAGGACAAGGATGGGTGGACTTCTTTGCATGAAGCATCATATTTTGGACATGTGGAAGTCGTGCAACTCCTTACTGAGCACAGCGCAGGTGTGATGGCCCCGGATGAAAAGGGGAGGACACCTCTGTATTTGGCATCGATGAAAG
>Ga0307510_10011573_pt1 | contig 10469 bp, 8 predicted proteins | sample 12_EM_MG_FD_207224 | JGI IMG/M metagenome (GOLD analysis project Ga0307510, IMG submission 207224) | Populus trichocarpa ectomycorrhiza microbial communities from riparian zone in the Pacific Northwest, United States - 12_EM | ecosystem: Host-associated > Plants > Roots > Unclassified | place...
TAAAAATATAAAAATTTAATTAAATTTTTTTTTCAAAACTACATTTGAAACATTAAAAAAAAAAAGACTAAAGCTATTTTAGAAATTAAGTTTTCAATTTGTTATTTTGGATTTTTTTTTACCCAGGATACTAGTTTGGGACAAAAACAGTTTTCAACTTGGTAACTTTGGATGCTCAACCTACGTTTGGGAGAAAACTAGTTAGTTTGTATAAATTTGATGTTTTGTTTTGTGCTAATTTGTGATAATGTTAGGTTAAAGCTAGGGTTAAGGTTTTTTTTTTTTTTTAGTTCAGGGATTTGTTGATTTTGGTTAAATTAATTATAAATTGTGTTAGTCGGCTAAAAATTATACCAATTAAGATTATAAATGACATTATTTGGGGATAAATTTATAGAAAATATGTTTTGGTTTAGGTTTTCATTTATTAAAGTTTTTGTTGAACTTATATAATTTGATGAATCTCTGATATTTATAAATTAGCATTGAGTTTTGTTGTGTTGTGTTACATAATATATTTTATTTTATAATAAAATGATATGCATTATATTTTTATAGTATTTAATAAATATCTTATTTATATGTTTTACATGATGATATTTTTTATGTTATATATTAGGTTAATGTTTTACACGGGAGGGTTGGAGAGCCGATGCAACCTATGATCCTGTGCAACATTTTCTTTGCTTGATTCTTATCATGCTGTTTTGGATTTACAAAGTGTCTGAGGGATGATAATTACAGTTTAAAATATTTTTTTATTAGAAAATATATAAAAGATATTTTTATTTTATTTTTTAAAAATTATTTTTGATATCAGCATATTAAAACGATCTAAAAATAAAAAAAATAATTTTAAATTAAAAAAATTAATTGTTTTTATAAAAATATAATTTTAACCATATTTTCAAATATTATCTTAATAAGATTGAGGAGGCTCTTCATCTCATCACTGTGGTAGAGAAGGACAAGGTGGTTTTTCTTCCATGACATGTTCATGTTTATTGATATGAGAATTGATATAATAAATTAATAGAGTTTTTTTTTAAATTATAAATTGAATCGTGCGATATTATGGATTGATTTGAAATGACATTGTTATGTCATTTGTTTTAAATTTACTCTAAATTATGTTGAATATGATTTTTTAAGTTTATTATTATTTTTAGAAAGTTAAAAGGTTTTTGTTTTTTAAAAAAATATTCATGTTACTACAATTTTGGGATCACGGAAGTCATACCTGCGCATCTGTGTGGGTCGCACATGTGACTTGCCACCGCATCAGACAATGCTATTTTAGAAATTAAATTTTGAACTTTGCTATTTTATGGGTTTTTTTGTTTTTTTTTTACCCTCCGTGGAAAAAAAAACTCGATGGTTTCTCTTTGACCTTACAGGTCATGCACTTACCCACCCACAGAATGGGAAACTCCTCCCTCTCCCTTCCTCCCCTGTCTTGGTTTTTTTAACGTGACAGCTAAAGCCTCTATTTTAGGATTCTTTTTTCTAAGCAATCAATCACCCAATTTATCTCTTCTTTTACATTTTACCCATGATTCCCTCCAATGCATTTACCCTAGAAGGAATCAAGGACAGCCCTTTTCTTTGATTTTATCGTCAAAGCATTTACTTTTAAACAAATCCCTTCAGATTCAAAATGATCGAAACCTAAACCTCTGATTCCAAATTTTGAACCAGCCCAAATTCTGGAGTTTTAACAAGATTCGAGAATTTGGGTCCAAACCCAAATGCTGAAACCCCTTTCAATCGTCTATTCCTACCCTCCCTTAATTTCTTTGAGTTTCTTGATTCATGGACACGAAATCATCAATCACCTCCATCTCTCTGATTTTAGGGCTTATATTCACCTTTTGTGCGCTTCTTGTTGAATCACAATCACAGAACGGTCCTTCACCACCCTCGCCGCCGCCGTCTCCGCCGCCGCCCTTTCCACCGCCTCCATCACCACCCCCTCCACCTCCACCTCTACCTCCACCTCCATCACCACCTCCTCCTCCTCCACCTCCACCTCCACCTCCATCAAAATCACCTCCACCTCCGCCGAGAAAGAAACTGCAGCCACCACCCCCGCCACCAAGGGATAGGTCTACTGGAAACGTAATGAGAAGGAGAAGTCATCCACCACCACCACCACCACCACCATCGAAGAATCACCAGATGAATAGTGGGAAAAAGATTGGGTTACTGTTTGTGGGCATTGCCGCAATCTTGCAGATTGGTGTTGTTGGGTTCTTGGCTTACAAAAGAAGGCAGCTTTTGAAGATTAATGATAGATATGAAGCTTGCTCTTCTTAATTTCTTTCTAACAGTTTCAAGTTTACGCAATGGATTTTTTGGAAGGGGGTTTATTGGATTGATTCTTTGGTGTATGCAAAAGATTGGTTGATGGATAACAGCATTCAAGGTTGATTTGAGGAATGTTTTCTCAATTTGGGTCGGGTCCTAGAGGTTTCTCTGTAAATGGATGGGTAAATTCATGATTTGGCATTTTCTTCACTTTCTTTTTTTCCTCATGTGGTAACTTTATCTACACGGTTTATAATTCAAATTAGAGTGAATCCTTTCGCCACGGGTTTTCAGCTAACATGCATGACTGTAAACAATGCTAGGAAGTACGGAAACTGGGAGGACTGCGGTGACAATATCTATCTAGTGCACATTCTTTTATATCTGTGAATGATATGTCTAATTTGGTTTTTTGGTTCATGTTATGGTTTGGTTTTAGTTCTTGTTGCATTTACCAATTCTCAGCCCTGTGAAATTATTATTCACTTGTTTCTGTGAATTTTACCTGTTCCTTTCATCCTTTGTCATTGCAAGAGGTTCTTTGATCATTTGTATCGAGGGCAGACAAGAGGTTGAAAAGCACTGTTCAAGGAGACCATTTTAATTGTTAAACAGAAGCTTCAAGGGGAGAGTTGACGTGCTATTGTAGTTGGTCCCTTTTGCTTAAAACATTTCTCTTTCTCATTTGTCAGTGGAAAATGAGGTGTTTGTGTACCTTTTCAATTGCATTGTTTTGTCTGCTCTCTTGTTTTATTTCCTTCTTTAACAAGTGAAGGGTTACTGAAGTACGAGTTTATCACCATCTTCTTGGTTGCATAAGATCCTTTTAATCATATTTTAGAATATTTGGAGATTCAAATTAAGTCCTCCAATGTAATGCCCCGTCATAATTAATGACATGGGATGTTTTTCCGCTCACTCTGTTCATCAACTGCTTAATTATATCGTTTTAAGCATGAGGGGTTTTTCTACCTTTGTCAGCTCACATGTGTGTTCCATAGGTCGACTGTACTCCGATGTTCCCTTGCATTCAATCTGGTGCCTTTTTCTTTGGCTCCTTTGATTTGTGTACTAGGCTACTAGGAACCGAAAAAATAAACTCTTGGTATTCCATATGTTTTGACGATGGACCTTTAGTGATTAGAATATTTTGGTGGTTCCAGTGGGTAAGCTCTATAATTGTTGCAACCATTTTAGAGAAGATTAGCTATTTAGAGGCAGATTTGATCTATGTGCATTGATAATAATGGATTATATGTTTGAAACTCCCCCTTTCTTTTGTTCGAATTTTATGTCTTTGATCCTCATTTTTAAATGGATTAATGTGGCTTAGCAAAAATTTAAGTTTTCTACAATGGTGTTGAATCAATTGACTGCAATCTCCTTAAATTATTGCGGTAGTTATTGGGTTTATATGTGGTGATAACCATTGAATATTCAAGGCACTTAGCTGTAAGTGGAAGTTAATGAGGAAAATTTTGATGATTGATTGGTAAGGAAATACTAATGTCGCACCAACACTACTTACTCTAGTTTTTGAGTTGATTTAACACTACTTACTCTAGTTTTTAAGTTGATTTATGGATTTTGTTTGACTCAATTTAGAATAAAGCTAACTTAATGAAGAAAAGATCAAGCAGAGCACGCATCATCAGTATCTTTTGTTAATGATAGCTGGCTAATTATGCTTATTTGTGACCTTCTGACTATGATTTAGACTGGCATCTGATCTTTATAAGTTGGTAAAGAGGGGCATTATGTTGCCTTCTTGTCATTACCAAGACTAGAGGAGATCATATTTGGAAGGTACGACTATTTTTAGGCGTGACAGGAGGGTTGCAAGTTAGAGCAATATGATTGTCTTATTTGTGTATTTCAAACTTATTTTTGACCTGCTTTTTTTACTTTATTGACATAATTTTAGCCTGCTATTAAATGATGGTTGTCAAGTTTGAATTGAAGGGTTATCAAGTTTGAATTGAAGATCTACTGGAACAAATTTGTATCATGGACCATCGATCTTCCAAGCATTTTCTTAACAGAAATTGCTTGCATATGTTTATATTATAATGTGGTCTCGAAAATAAATGTGGTCCAAAAACTGAAGTAGAGTGAACTATTTTCAGCATCTGGATCAATCTAGTATAAAAGTGCTTATATGCACTTTTATGATGAGCTAGCTTCCTCGTAAAGAACTAGGTTAAACTAATCTTGGAAGTCAAGTCAGACAATTGCATCTCATGTTTTTGTGTTTTTTTTAAAGAAAACAACTAGCACAGGGCAGCAGCCAAGACAAGTCACAAGAATACCAAACATTTTCTTCTATGTTAGGAGACATGAGCTGGTTGGTTGCTAGGAAGAAACAGATGTGTAAACTTGCTGATATCAAAATGCTATTTGCCATGATGCTTGGTCTAACAAGCTTTGTATAGTGGATACGATTCCATGGAAAACAGGATGATGCATGGACAATATTCACCTTCGAAGTCTTGTCTTGTACCTTTTGGAACCGAAACAAGGACCGATATGTGTATTTTTGTTAATGGCTGGGAATGGAAGTATTCGAGCTATTTTGCCTCGAATTGGACAAAACCCTGAAAGCTAACCATTGATGAAATGTAACGCAGAAATGACACCAGCATTTGGTTTTCGCTATATCTAAGATGTTGCAGAGCGTTCATTTCATGTTTGTCTCCCCTGAATTAGCTCCGGAAAGGTCTCCTGCAACACTATTCTAGAAAAGCCGAAAACCATGAGGATTGTTCTCTTTTACTTTCATCAGGTAATACAGGTCTACGAACTGGAGGGCTAGGATCTCCCCATTCAGGGAACTGTCACTGACTAGACCGTTCACTGGTCCTTGGGTGGAATGGCGCGCGGGTCTGTGCGTCCTTGGCAAGCCAGCCATAGCGTCACATGGCGCTCGGATCTAATTCAGAGCAAGAACAAGCAGCTTAAATACTATAAATATTATTTTTTTTATTATAATTAAAGATATTAATATTAAAAATATTATTTTTTTGTGGTACAGATATTAATATTTGTATTATATTTCAAAGCATTAATATCTAAAATATTATTATTTGTGGTATAAATATTATTATTTGTGGTATTTTGTGGTATAAATATTATTATTTGCATTACAAATATTTTTATTTTTATTTTTATTATAATTAAAAATATTAATATTTATTTTTATTGTAGTTCAAAGCATTAATATCAAAAAAAAATTTTATTTGTATTACAAAGATTATTATTTTTATTACTATTGAAAGTATTAATACTAAAAATAGTATTATTTGTGGTATAAATATTATTATTTGCAATATAAATATTTTTTTTATTGTTATAATTGAAAGTATTAATATAAAAAAATGTATTATTTGTGTTATGAATATTATGATTTTTATTCTAATTTAAAGTATTAATATCAGGTATAAATATTATTATTTTTATTACAATTGAACTAATAATATTTACAACACAAATTATAATATGTTTGATATTAATAATTTCAACTATAGTAATACTTATAAGGGAAATAATTATTTTTAGAAACTCCAGACCCAATAGCCTTGGGTCCTAACAAAGGACTCAAGAAAATTGGGTCCTGACGCATGACCTATTAGCTTTTGGCACAGGGCAAGCCAGCCCTAACACCTTGTCAGGTGTGACCCTGCCCATAGGCAGGGCAACCCGAGTGTAAAGTCTTGCCATATGGCGCGCGGGTCTGGCGGTGCGCCTGAGCAAGCTAGCCCCTCCGCCACATGGCGCGCGGGTCTGACCCAGCGCAAGGGCAGCAGCCCAAGCGCCAGGTGTCCTCACGTGGGGGCGCAGGCCTGACTCACGCCCAGGGCAAGGGCAAGCTAGCCCCAGCACTGGGTGACGCTCGGGTTTGACCCAGCGCAAGGGCATGTCATCCTAAGTGTTAGGTGTCCTCACGTGGGGTGCGGGCCTGGCTGACGCCTAGGGCAGCCCCACTAAAACTTGAAATGACCTTTTCACCCTAAGCATCACCCCAAGCATCTCTTCAATACCAAATGCATTCCAGTGAAAAGAAAACCCCATCCCTCCCTGGCTGTCCTTGCAACTTTTTGTGGCAAGGGCTGTGCTGTTATTATACTACTCTAATCCACAATGCTTTGAGTCTAAGTAAACAGTAAAAGGGATATTAAACTCTTTTAATATATTGTATAATATATATAAAGACTTGAATTGCTTTTATGCATTTATCACGTATGTTAAATGTGGGCTAAGATTATTCGTGTCATTCAAATTATGCATATTAACTTAAAAATATTAACGAATAAATTGTTTTCAAGAACTTCTTATAAATTCTGTTCCATTTGTAACAAAGGTATTTTCTTTGGAAGTAAATTTCAGTGTATATTTTTCTTTTGATATTCTATTACTATAGAAATTTCGAAAACTACACATCATAGATTGATAGATTTTCAAACACTAAAATTTTGTTATTATGATGAGGGTTCAATTTATTTTCATTTTTCTCATTATTTTATGCACTTTGACACTCTCTAATAATAAAAATAATAAAAAGAAATAACTACTTATATGTATATGCGGTATTATTCTAATGTTTAATAATAATATATTTAGAGTTGTATAAAAATATCATCATAATTTTAATGATGTGCATTACTTGGAATATAACAAAAACAATACCATAAATTTGTATAAGAAAAATAAATGTAGGAATTAATTAGAGACTCCCAAAGCATCGTTAAGAAAAAAAATTAAAAATTAAAAATTATTGTAAATAAATTAAAAGAGTAAAAAAAACCTTTGAAAATAAATTTTAAATATCAAAATAAAAAAATACCCAAAAAATCAAAGGTCAAGATTTGAGGTTTTAAGTAAGTATTTGGCAGTTCATCGAAGAAAAACATTAAATTATTACAAGTTTCAACCATGTAATCAAATCAAATGTAGAATTATTTGAAACATAATTCCAACCTAATTTATGCACAAATCTATCCACAAGAAAATCATATAATATTTTAGCATTACAAATTACAATTACAAAAATAAACTAAAACCGTTATCCTCACTCAAGTGGCTGCTGATGAAACTGTTAAAGAGGGGTTTTTTATGCTTTGGCTATCAAGTGGTTGCCGAGTATTAGAGAATAATATAAATCATATCCTGAAATCTTATCTAACAGCTTAAACTATTAGATTGAGATAGTTTTTTGACATGGTATCAGAGTCATGATGACCAAGCGGTCACGAGTTCGAATCTCACCATCCTCATTTATTTGATAAAAATTAAGCACAAGGTAATGTGGGTCTGTGCAAGTTTCAAGTCCAAAAGGCTTTCACTTGAGGGGGTGTGTTAGAGAATAATATAAATCATATTTTGAAACCTCGCCTAATAGCTTAAGCTATTAGGTTGAGATGATTCTTTGACACCGAAGTTGCCTTTCGTCATTTTGTTTTGACTCTTATTATTTCATCCTTGGAGGCTTGGTTATCGAAGTTTTGTCTGGTCAGCGGTCTTGTTGCTCCAGAGAGATTGATTTATATATAATGGGTTGGTAAAATAAATAAATAAAATAATAATCAAAGTTTAGGGTATAGCATCAAAACCTGCGAATTGAAGGTCATGTCTGCTTTTTTGCAAAGTCAGCATTTCTTTGCCGTGTATGATTTTCTTCTTCTTATCAATGCTTTGGAAATCATTTTTTTCTTCCTTTCATCATTTTAACTCTTTTTCAAAGAAAATTATGCTTTGACACTGGCTGTTTACATTATTCCCTCTATCATATATCATATGCAGTGTTGTTAAAGTAATAGTTATTAAACCCAATTTAGGATTGGCTCGATCAATAAATCAAGTTTTGGATCATACAGATTGACTCGAGTCCGCTTCTAAAAATAAAAGGAAATATGTTTGAGGTGTTAATAAACCACATGGAAAAGTTTTGAAATAATACATGTCAATGTAGGTTATAGAAAAAGAAATGTGAAGTATAGTATAGTTATTTCACGTCGAAAAGTTAAATAAAATCTATGTGAATGTAGAATATATATATATATATATATATATATATAAAGTAAAGTGTAGTATATTTATCTTATATCAAAAAAATAAAAAACAATACATATAGAAATAGGCTATAAAACAAGAAATGTGAAGTGTAGTATAGTTATTTCATATTGAAAAGTTAAAAAACAATCCATGTAAATGTAGGCTATATATAATTATATTACATCAAAAAGTTAGCAAATAATCAATGTGGATATAGATTATAAAAAAGATACGGTTAGACTAAGTATTCATAAATTAAATTTATATTTTTTAAATTTATTAAAATATAAAAAAATATATATATAAAAAAAATCAAATCTCATCTAAATTATAATAAATCATATAGATTTCAAGTTAACTCGATAAATAACTTGAATTTAACCAAGTAATCTAAAACTTGATCATTTCCGGTCAATCTCCATTCCGGGCAGATTTCATAATTATGGTTAAAGTATCCTTTGCATTCCACGTGTCCCATTTCTACATTGGATTGTAATTCTCGCCGTCATAAAGAAAACAAATTGATTATAACGAGGATCAAACAATATTTTTTAATTTAATAGTTTATATTATTTTTTTTACGATTAAATTACATAAATACCTTTTAAAAAATAAAAAAACTAAAAGGGCTTTTGCATATATTATTTTTTAAAATATTATAATTTCTTAGTATCCTTCAATTCACAAAAGTTAAAAGATAAGTCAAATGGATATTTTAATATTTTTTCTCATGTTTCTTTTGTTAGTATTAGGGGTAAATTAATATTTTTATAAATAAAAAATAATAATAAAAAAGAAAAAATTACTGTGTGTGATTAAAATTTCTCAACCATTATGTTTTCCAAAGCATCCAATGAAGACTAAGATGTTAGAGCAACACATGTTGCTCAAATCACTATATTTAAAAACCGATTGAGTTTTTTCTCCTTCCTTAATTTTCTTTCTCCTCTCTTTAAAATTATTATTAGGTTAGCCAAAAACCAAGGTTGTCCTCCTATTTATTTTATCTTTCAATTATACTTTTTTTTCTTTTAATTAATCTTTATTTATTTTATATTAGTTTTTAGCTTTTCTTTTCAATTTTATCCATTTCCATTTGATTTTATTTAGTTTTCATATCAAATAAGATACTCAATTTTTTTTTTAAATCCTTTTCTTGATTTATTTTTTTCCTTTTAATTTTATCCATCAACATTTTATTTCATTTATTTCATTTTTTTTCCGGTTTTGATCCTGCTCTTTTTTCTTTCTTTTCTTAATTTGTTTTTTTCTTTCAATTTATCCCTCAACATTTTATTTCATCTGTTTTTTTATTCAATTTTTGTCCTCATTCTTTTAATTTTTTTAATTTTTTTTGTAATTTTTTTCTTTCAATTTTATCCCTCAACATTTTATTTTATTTTTCACTCAATTTTAATCTTCATTCTTTCAATTTCTTTTTTTATCCTTTTTTTTATTAAGTTCGTCATTTTTCTTTTATTAGTTTATATATAAGATTTGGTCATCACTGTTTTAATTATTATTTTTTATTTTTTATTTTTTAATGGTTAAAAATTTTATTGAAGATTTTTTTCTTTCTTCTATGGGGTGATCTCGGTCTCTTGATCAGGGTTGTTGGTTTCGAAGATTACCTGATTTAACTTTGGTTTTTTTTTATAATTTTATCATTTAATATTAGGCTATTGAGTTTTGAGCTTTTTATTTTTTCTCCTTTCCTTCCTCTGGGGTTATCTTGAGTCGCAAGTTAGACAAGTTAAATCAAGTTGCTTTGGATTTTTTTTTCAATGGTTTTGTTTTAATTTCATCCTTTGAAATTAGGTTATTGGGTCTTGAGATTTCTTATTTTTTTTTGTTTTTCATTTCTATAAAGTTATCTCGTGTTGCAGGTTCATTAAGTTAATCTAGGGTGACTTACGTATTTTTTTCAAAGTTTTTTATTTATTTATTTAACTTTGATCCTTTTTTCTAGCTTTATCATTTTTAAAAAAAATATTTTTCTTATTTCAATCTCATTTCACAAGTGATGGGTTAGTAAAGTGAACTTAGGTTGACTTGAGTTTTTTTTTTTCTTTCGCGTGTCTTTTTTCTAAATTAATTTTTCAATTTCATCATTT
>Ga0307510_10011574_pt1 | contig 10468 bp, 8 predicted proteins | sample 12_EM_MG_FD_207224 | JGI IMG/M metagenome (GOLD analysis project Ga0307510, IMG submission 207224) | Populus trichocarpa ectomycorrhiza microbial communities from riparian zone in the Pacific Northwest, United States - 12_EM | ecosystem: Host-associated > Plants > Roots > Unclassified | place...
CATATATAGATATCATTTTGCACGCACTAATAGTTACGTGTGACTTCTTTAACATCCATATGCATACATATAAAGAGAGTTCAAGGACTACAGTCTCCTCTTGAAAATGGATGATAGTTTTTGTGTGTGGAGACCGGAGAGAATAATACACATGTTCATGTTGTTCTTGCCATTAATTAATAGCCCCAAATTGATAGTTCTATATGTATAGATATAGATTTTGGATTTTGAAACCAATCACTTGTGTAGTTTTTTAAATTGTAACGCATTACAAGCATCGCATAGGAATCAACTATTACATGATTAAAAAGGACTCACAAAGGGGCTTTATTGCAAAAACAATACATTAAATGACTAAATTGTATTTCTTTCTTAAGAATACGAGTAAAAATTACAAACAAAGATTATTTGTGACGCAAACACAGGGACTGAAATAAAATTTTCAAAACTTATATGGACTAAAAGATTTATGAAAGCCCCGCACATTACTAAACAAATTTTACAATCAAACAAAGTATTAAACTCCAATCCTTACATCACATCAAATACCAAGTAAATAAAATTCTTATTAACTCTAGGTAGTTCCAGTACTGTCAATTTTAATTGTATAAAAAATATTGATGCAGTCTTGGTATATAAAAGTAGTTTGCAAATATCCTAAACATTGAATGGACATAAAAAAAAATTAAAAAGAAAACTTTATGCAGTAGGAATGTAAGATCAATATGCACAAAATTCCTATAAAAATAATCAAGAGAGCCTGCCTGCATTCTTTATTTTCGATGTCAAGAGCATGAATATATATTGCTGCACACATTTTGATCCTCTGCTAATAATGTCAAAACACTTTTAACAGAACATTAACTCATTTTCCTTTTCTCTTTATATATAAATCACTATCTGTGACTATGTACATAAATTTTGTAGTTGCAGCTCCCATTTGAAATGACTGATGAAGGATAGACAGGGCTACCGGTTCATCACCCACCAGTTTATCAGCCTGGCACATGTGTGTCTCCATTTTTCTTTATAATTACTTGCGTCCCATTTCTATTTTTCATGAAGAAATAATTACTGATCATTGTTTTTGTTTTAAAAAATATAAAAAAAGCAAACAATTGAATTGTCTAACTTTTTAAACGAGGCGATTTTCAAAAATTGTAATAACTATTGTTGGTTTTGCTTTTTTTTCAAGAAAGAAATAAGAATAACAATTTTTTATTAATGTTTTCAAGAACCTGAAAATTAATTAAAACAAAAGACAAACTTAAATGATATCAAATTAACAATCTCTTAGTTTTTATTTTTTGTTGTTTAGAATGTGTACTAACAATGTTTTTTTACTATACGCAGGGGAACAATAATGAGCAGCCCGCCTCAGCTGATGATGATCACTTTCCTAGTGTTCACTCATCAAACTAATGACAAATAAACGGCAATAACATTGACATTTAAGTTATGAGTGCCGGAATGTACTAAAAGTACTGTTTTTATTTTTCAGAATCATCCATGTGTGTTTTATGAAGATATTGGTGGCAGGTGGCTGGGTAATTGCTTTTTTTTATTAGAGCATGAATTGTCGATTCCTCTCTTGGATAGAAAGGACATTAATTTGTTGTTTCAATTTCTAACTAGGAAGGTAGAATTTACGTTGTTGTTCTTTGGTTACATGTCTGGTATTGCAGTGTAAGATGTTTTTTTTTAGTATTTTTAACTTAAAAATATATCAAAATAATTGAATTTTTTTATTTTTTTTTATTTTTAACATTACCATATCAAAATTATTGAAAAACACTAAAAAAAATTAATTTGATATTTTTTCAAGGCAAGCGCACTTTTAAAAAGCACCTAAAAACAAAATGCTACAATACTCTCAAACGGGATCTAATTATATGGTTTGGATTAAGGTTGTTTTTGTTTTTAGATGTTTTTTAAAAATAATTTTTCCTTCAAAAAAATATTAAATTAATATTGTTTTTATTTCTTTTCAATTATTTTAATGTTATGATGTTAAAAATAAAATAAAAAAATAAAAAATATATAATTTTGATGCTTTTCTCAAATGAAAAATTTAAAAGCAACTTGCAACATAATGATAAATATATAATTTGAGAGAAATCAAATCTTGATGTCCAAGAGTCAATAAAAATGTATTTTATTAAAAAAAAGATGCTATCTACATATGTAATTTAATATAATTTTCAAAATATATATTTTTCGTGAATAATTTGATTTTGATTTTGATTTTTTCTTATCGAATCCGACATTAACCTTTATTAAAATCCGGTTGCAAAACCATAGTGCAAGCACCACGACAACTCCCTTGATAAAATATAACATCCAAGGAAAGAGAAATGTCGTCATAAAATTCAAGCATAAGACTTACTCTGGGAAGCTTGCTTCGCCAGGATGCGAGTTGATCATAAATTGAGAAACACTAATGTGACCATTGCACTGCAGTGAATCAAATGCAATTGCATTTGTCTCACAAAGCATGTTCCTTCGAATTTCACTTGGCAAATCCAAGCAACCAGACTTGATAAAAATCCAATCCATATCATATCTCAAATAGATTTGAACAAGTTTAATAATCATCCTAAAAACTTCTTAATTGTTAGAGCATTTATAACTTTTCAAACCCGAAACATTAGATTGAAAGCACTCTATTTTGAAAAATAAAAAAACTTAATTCTCAACCAATCAAATATTAAAAGCTGAAATTGAAAAAAACAAAGAATTTTAATTATAGAAAAAAATAAAAAAAAATAGAAATTGAAATAATGAGCATCAAAATTAAAATAAAAAAAATTATTTTTGATTGAACGGTGAAAATGAAAAGAAATTTTTTTTAACAAAAAGACAAAAAACAATTAATCAAAATAACGAGGATCAAAGTTGAGATAAAAAAAATAAAAACAATTCTTTTATTAAAGGGTGAAATTGAAAAGAAAAATCAATTTAAAAAAAGACCACAAAACGATCAAAAAAATACAGATCAAATTAAAAAAAATAACTTATTACAAATTAAGATTGAATGATCAAATTGAAAACAAATTAAAATTTTATAAAAAAATTAAAAAATTAAAAGAATAAGGATCAAATTCAACATCTTAAAAAAATCAAAGGACAATTCTGAAATTTTACTTGGCCAAACAAGATTTTCAAGGGGACGAGAGAGAAAAGCGGGAGAAGGAAAAAAAGTCCTGGTGTTCTGTTATAACTCTAACACCACCACACATCGTCACAAAAAGAAAAGGATGTTGTGGCGCTTTCAATTACATAGCAAAAGTTGATGTTGTGTTGCTCGGAGGCGCAACATGCACCATTGAAAGGCACTTGCGCTTCCTATATAAAAATTCACGCGCTAGCCCTTTTTTTTTTTAATATTATTTTATATTTATTAAAATATCAAAGTGCTTTTCAATTAACCTAATAATAATATAAAAAATAAGTGTGAAAATACAAAGATGTTAATTTATAATTTTTTGTTTTTATAGATATTTTAATCACTTTATTTTGTTTTTAAAATATAAAAAAATATTTATCTTCAGAAAATTTAATGATAACCAATGAATCTTGATAAATAACCACGTTGCACCTAATAACCGGTCCAATGTTTTTTTTATAATAAAAATAACAAAACTGTTATTACACTGTTTTAGTTAGCGGTGCTATTGAGCACGAGTTAACGGTGTTTTTCAAAGGGATTTTAACTTTTGCTAATAATTTTATATATTTTGCCACAACTGTTTGAATGATCAATTGATGTTCCCTCCGCATTGCATATTTTGAGTTTCGAAATAAACCTTCTTTGCTATCAACGAGAAATTTATCAGCCAGTACATGGTAGTGGGCTTTCACGTGGTGGACCCGTAATATATAATGTGATATTTTCTGCAAGTCTTCGTCAATTTTATTTTTTTATTCTCGAGTCTTTGTTAACATTTTAAGTCTTGGTCAATAATTCATATTGATATGACCGAATGGTTCCTCGGAGCCACAAATACCACCAAAGCAGCCCAGGTCTTGCTGCTGTTCCCAGTTTTGCGACCAACAGACTTGAACCCTTGATTTGAAGCTGGTTCATGTGTTAGCACAAACGAACAGGCTATATATTGTGGAGTCCAGCTGCGTGTTATTCATCATTGCAGACTTGAATATTCTGTATGTTATTCATTTAGCCATGAATGATATATTTTTAGTCTGTCACCGTTTGTTTCTCAACTTCTCTTGATTCTTACTTATGTTTCTTCCCCGATTTAAAATATTTTGCAGGAATGAAGACGAGAAAAAAAGAGAGAGAGGTAGAAGATGCTGGAGGCATTGTCAACAATGAAAAAGGAATTCCGCGATTTAAGTCTTTGCAACTGGCTAGCAGCTTATGCGATCTATCAACTTGAGCATTTTACAGATGAAACTGCATGATTTGGGTGAATCGACCACATCAGAACTGGGATGACAAGATGCAAGAAAGAGACTAACATTTGCAGCTGGCCAGGTACGGTCACATGATTGACTAGGCAAAATCAAGTAGCCGAACCAGGCCCAAGGAAGAGGAGGAGAAAGAGAAAGAAAGAGCCCAACCTGACAGACCCAGCCCAACCGGATAGGAGGAAGAGAAAAAAGAGAGGAAGGGAAGGGCCCAAACCAACTAGTAGTTGAGCCGATGGCTGCGTCGGAGAAGAAAAAAGACCAATTGAACAACTTGTTGGGCCCAATGGCCTAGATTAGTAGATTTCGTCAAAAGTTTGAGGAAACGACAACAAAACATTTGAGCTTCGAACAAGCTTATATTTTTGGTGATGTGCTGTCGTGGAAAGCAAACTAGAGATGATAAATATGGAAGGTGGAGCTTAATTAGTCAGGTTATTAATTTATTTTTTAAAATTTATTAATTTGAGTTTCATAAATTTTAAAGTTATTGGAGTTTTATATAATCGTTAATTTTAGGACTTGTAGGATTAGTCGAGTTGCGCGCAAACTATTCCGGATATGCATATTAATAAAAAAAACAAAAAAAAATGATAAGGAATGACTAAATAGTCTTAACAGTTATGACATAGTCGAACTAGTTTTCCTACAGCCAAACTAACAGCCTCCATTAATTAAACCGTATACAAGTAATATACTTTGATTTTGTTTTCTTCTTTCTTTGAAGAAAAAAAAATCCCTTTTAAAAATGGAAAAAGCTATTCACATCCAAGTTACCATTTTTCTACCTTGTTTTACCGAGAGTAGCTATGAAGTGAATTAAATTTTTATCTTACGAAAGAATAACATATTAGATATTGATTCTTTCTTAACAGTTTTAGGAAAATTCAATAGACTAAGTGATTGGGATTGTATTTTTAATAATATTTGAAGGCATTTTAAAAATGTGTTTGTCTTAAAAATTAATAAATTAATATTTTTTATGTTTTCAATAATTTTAATATATTAATATTAAAAATAAAATAAAAAATATTTTAATACGATTTTACTTTTAAAAAATAATTTATATAACAATACGAAAAATGCTCCAAAGCAAGCAATCGGGTCAAATCTAACTACAGTTAATGGTGTCTCTATTGACGTGTAAAAAGCACTACATGGTCTGAACTCTGAACCTCATACCTTCCCTATCGGTCGTTTTACGGGCATCTCTGCTCGGTTCCGTGGAGATAGCTTTCTTCCGTCTAAAAGAAATATCTTGTCTCTCTCTCCCTCTCACTCACTCTTCATCTCATACACTATTTCATCAGGTCCTGAATTCTCTCTCTCTCTAAATTTTGATGTGCTTTTAGTTTGGAGCTTTCAATACTTGTCCTTGATCCAATTGTTTTGTTTCCCTGCAGATACCAGGCGCGCAATTCAATGGCAGCTCCATCTGAACTTGTCGGAGGTACAGTACAATCCTTGTACATATCTATGATAAATAAGTGTTTAGCTGAGTAGATTTCTAATTTATACGTTCATCATTTCTCACATCTTTTCACGGTGATTTTGTGCTGATGTTGATGTTGTTTGTTTGCATGAAATTTTAGATCTTTTTCTTTTTTTTAAAAAAATAAATGGCTATCTAATCGCCATTCAAACACTTTGGAAAGTTAACCTATTAAAATCAATTAGAGTTGAATACAACTAGAAGGAGATTTTTTTTAAAAAAAAAACAGATATATATAGTTGAAAGCAAGGAGAAAAATGAACAGCAATAATTCATGGTAGTAATGATTTGCTAAGTCCAGTGGGATCATCAAATTAAACATGAAATGAAGTTATGACTAGTACTATGCGGTTGAGCATTTTAGCTCCTGCACTCACATGAGTTATCAGTCTTAATTTATTAACAAAAAGAAAAGACAATAAGGTTTTACATAATTAAAGAGAATATACATATTTTTTGTACTGGAGTGTACAGATCAGTACTTTAAGCAGTACTAGTCCTTGATTAGGCAGCTAGGGGTGACTATAATTAGTTTTATAACAGCCCTTTATTTATTTGAAATTATATTAATCATAGATAGCATATAAAATGGATACACGCAAAGGGATGGCTCGAGCTTCTTTTCCAGTGAAAATCTTGACAGTGCTGGTACCTATATCTAGAACCCATTATTTAAATATGTTGGTGAGTTACCAAATACATCAGTAGGTTAACATGCATATACTTTGACTGTAATTGAGCATTGTAATAGGAAGGATGATTCACCCATATTATATTGATTTGTGACTGTTTTATATATGGATATTGAAAAGCTAGCGATCGCATTCGGTAACATATGTGGCGAGGTTTATTTTTCTTTTTCTTGTCAGTATATATATACTTGAACCCTAGTACTGTAATTAGTTCGAGCTTTGTTCTCCTGAATTTAATTTAACCATATGAACACAGGTAATCAGAACGATCAAGCTGCCCAACCATCTGCTTCTAATCAGAACAATCAACTTGTTCAACTATCTGCTGATAAAAATAAAAAAAGAAAGAAACGGGAAGCTGACAAGAAATTTCGTGATGGAAAAAAGGTAGAAGTGAATGAACAGTATGATCCCTCTATATTTTTTTTCCTCTTTTTAAACTCCATGGATAGTTAATTTGTTCTTTTCTCTTTCTACATACATCTACGTGCAGCAAAAGACAGAGGACATGCTGAAACAGAACGAAAAGCTGAAAGCAGATAATGCTGAGTTGGAGAAAAAACTTGCCTACACGAATGGAAAACTGGAACAATTGAAAGAGGACATGGAGCAAACTAGAGAAACTAGTAGGATACAGAAGCAGATGGTGGATACACAATATAATATAATCAACATGCTTCGACAACATGTAAGGCTGCGGTTTCTCTTTCTACACACAAAGATATCATTTTGCACACACTAATAGTTACTTGTGATTTCATTAACATCCATGCATGCATACACCTGAAATTATTTCTTATATGCATAGAGAGTGAGTGACATTGTATGGATAGAGAGTGAAAGGACTACACTATCCTCTTGAAGATGGATGGTAGTTTTTGTGTGTGGAGACTGGAGAGAATAATACACAAATTCATTTTATTTTATTTAATAGCCCCAAATTAATATTTCTATGCATGTACATTTTCAACACACACACAGGTGCAACTCTTCACTATTGTTCTCTTTCTATAACATGGCTTGCAACTCATTTTCCTTCTCTCTCTATATATAAATCATTATCTGTAACTATGTACAAAAATTTTGTAGTTGCAGCTCCCATTTGAAATGAATGAATTTGACACTGGAGCGACAGGGCCACCTATTCATCATCCACCAGAAGGCCCGGCCATTGAAGAGTCATCGGGGCTGCCTCAATCATCTCCCCTTCAAGGATTGGCACATGTATGTCTCCATTTTTCTTTATAATTACTTGCGTCCCATTTCTATTTTTCATGAAGAGATAATTACCGAATTCTCCTGACTAATGAATTGCTTCTTGTAAAACTGTACAACCATATGTTTTTACAGAATACTAGCTTCTTTTTTCTTTTTCTTTTTCTTTTATCTTGGAAAAAAAACATTTATGTGATAGGAATGTTAGATCAATATGCACAAGATTCCTATAAAAATAATCAAGAGAGCCAACTTTCTTTATTTTCGATCAAGGGCATAAATATATTTCTGCACACATTTTGATCCTCTGCTAATAATGTAAAAACACTTTTAACAGAACATAAACTCATTTTCCTTTTCTCTTTATATATAAATCACTATATATCTGTAGCTTTGTACAAAAATTTTGTAGCTCCCATTTGGAATGACTCAGGAAAGCATTCTTGGCACTCAAGAGGCATGGCTACCTGTTCATCACCCACCAGCTTTTCAGCCAGGAACAACAATGGGGTCAGGGAGACCCGGCCATTGAAGAGTCTTTGGGGATCCCTCGAGGATGGGCACATGTATGTCTCCGTTTTTCTTTATAATGCGTCCCATTTTTATTTTTCATGAAGAAATAATTACTGATCATTGTTTTTGTTTTTAAAAATATAAAAAAGCAAACATTTGAATTGTCACATTTTTTAAACGAGGCGATTTTCAAATATTGTAATAACGATTGTTGGTTTTGCTTTTTTTCAACAAAGAAGTAAGAATAACAATTTTTTATTTATGTTTTCAAGAGCCTGAAAATTAAAACAATAGACAAAAACTTAAATGATATCAAACAATCTCTTAATTTTTATTTTTTTGTTGTTTGGAATGTGTACTAACAATTATTTTTACTATACACAGGGGAACAATAGTGAGCAGCCCGCCTCAGCTAATGATGATCAATTCCCTGATGTTCACTAAATATTATGCTAATGATGAATAAACGGCAGCTTATAAGCTATGAGTGCCGGCATGTACTGAAAGTACTGTTTTTATTTTTCAGAATCTCGTATTATAAATATGTTTGATAATGTGGTAGCGATTGCTTTTTAAATAATTTTTCGTGTTAAAATGCATATCAATGATGTATTTTTATTTTTTAAAAATTATTTTTAACATCAGCACATCAAAACGATCCAAAACATACAAATCATATTAAATTTTAACAAAAAAAAATTGAATTTTTTAAGAACACGGTGTTTCTATACCTATGATTGTTTTATGAAGTTTTTCGATAATATATATTGGTGGCAGCTGGTTGGGTAATTGCCTTTATTTTACTAGAGCATGAATTGTCGATTCCTCTCTTGGATATAAAGGACCTTTGTTGATTCAATTTCTAACTAGGAATGTAGAATTTACGTTGTTGTTCTTTGGTTATATGTCTATATCATGGCAGATGTTTTTTGATTGAGTTTTTTTGTTTAAAAATATACTAAAATAATTATTTTTTATTTTATTTTTAATATTACCACATCAAAATCATTAAAAACAATTAAAAAATTAATTTAATATTTTTTCAAGATACACACACTTTTAAAAAATACCTAAAAGCAAAAAGTTATAGTACTCTAAAACAGGGCTAATTACTTGATTGAGATTAATGTTGTTTTTGTTCTTAGGTGTTTTTTAAAAATGTTTTTTTATTAAAAAAAATATTAAATTGATTTTTTTAGTGTTTTTTATTATTTTAATATGATGATGTTAAAAATAAAATTAAAAAAATATTTTAATGTATTTTTCAAATGAAAAACACTTAAAAAACACCTTGCAACACAATGAAAAATATATAATTTGAGAGAAATTTAATCTTGATGTTCAAGAATCAATAAAAATTTATTTTTTTATTAAAAAAATTGCTATCTATACATGTAATTTAATATAATTTTTCAAAATAGTTTTTTTCCTGGTGTTTGAATAATTTGATTTTGATTTTTTATTATCGAATCCAACATTAACCTTTATTGAAATCTGGTTGCAAAACCATAGTGCAAGCACCACGACAACTCCCTTGATAAAATATGATATCTAAGCAAAGATTTATTCTGGTACTCGATCAAGTTATGCATATCTCGACTAATTTTCTAAAATTTTAAAATTAATAGCTATGTAAATCTCCTGAAATTTATAGTATTCGAACTGTAACTTCTAAAAAATAAATTTAAAATTTAACTAGTTAAATTACACCTATTGTAATTTTACTCTGGAAAGCTCGCTCGGTCATGATGTGAGTTAGAAACACTAATGTGACCATTGCACTGCAGTGAATCAAATGCAATTGCAATTGTCTCGCAAAGCATGCTCTTTGAATTTCACTTAGCAAATCCAAGCAACTAGACCTAATAATAATATATTTAACCAACCTTGAATTTCAATTCAGCCTAGAATCATATTTGATCAACTTGGTCTGGGTTTAATCAGGAAAAGCATATGAATCATTAATTCATGTATCATCGAGTTAATTATTTTTTATTAAAATAATATTTTGTTCTTTAAATTTTTTTATCTAATATTGATTCGATTAAATCTAAACATGATTTAGGTAAATTAATCAGGTCACTAGCTAAATTTTAAGTCAACTAAGTTTGAATATATAAATTTA